>Ga0302119_10000382_pt1 | contig 19716 bp, 21 predicted proteins | sample AG5_Tmax_MG_FD_203114 | JGI IMG/M metagenome (GOLD analysis project Ga0302119, IMG submission 203114) | Marine microbial communities from Western Arctic Ocean, Canada - AG5_Tmax | ecosystem: Environmental > Aquatic > Marine > Oceanic | place: Canada: Western Arctic Ocean | collected 2017-10-01 | reverse complement strand
GTTTTCATCATTGGTCACTGTTACATAAGTAAGACGCGTGTCAAACGAGCCTTTTTGACCAAGCAAAACGTTGTAAATTTTGTCACTTAAATAATGCGATATTCTTCTAATACCACTGTTGTGTACTGCTATTTTTTTGCCGTATAGACGCTTTTTTGTATAGGTGTCGTAAACATAGATGTAGACATTAAAAACCTTACTACTGACTTTTTCAATCTTGCCGAAAACGATCGCATCTTTCTTTCTTGCTTTCCAGTAACTAAAATCGATTTTATTGGTAATAACACCCTTTGAACTCAGTGCGTTAAATTGACCTGAGCGATTTAAATTGTCGCGAATAATATCGGCAATTTGTGCACCTTGCCCGGCATCATCAATGACTTCAAATGGCGCAATAACAATTGGAAATGAATTCTCTTCTGACTTGATAATCGTGACCTCTAACAGTGCGTAGGCAACCGTTGAGACGAGCGTTAAAAGTAGCGCTAAGGTTTTTAAAATTTTCATTCTTTTTCCTCGATCCAGTACAACTGAATAGCCTCTAGAACTCTTTCACCACACTGTGTTTCACCGGCGTCAAACTCATCCAATCCAAGAACAAGAGTCTGCAAGTCAACAAAATTAACTGTTTTAGGGTCGATTTCTGGATGGGATTCGTCCAGTGAGATAGCAATATCGAGTGAGTCAAGCCAAGTCATCATAAGGGGTATCGGATGATAATATATTGTAATAGTAAGGGCTAATTTTAATCAATTGGGTTCGACTCAAGGGTTCTTTTCAAGGTTTAATTTCGCCTAGCAGAAATAACTGTTGGGAGCTGCTTTAAGCGGTGCAGTACATTATTAAGCTGCACGATATTATTTACATCAACGATCAAATTCACCGCTTTTTTAGAGTGCGGCATAGTTTTTTGCTCTAGGTGCTCAATGTTCACTTCGAGTTGCGCCAAGACATTTGCAATTGTAGCCAGTACACCGCTTTGATTTTCAACGACCACGCGAACAGGGACTTGGAACAGTTCACTTTCATCGGATTTCCAGTCAATTTCAAGCCACTGTGCGCTTTTATTTTTTATGTGCGCAAGGTTTGAGCAATTGTTCCGGTGCATCACCATGCCTTTTGTTGTTGTTAATATGCCAGTAACATGATCCCCTGGAATGGGGTAACAGCAATGGGCAAAATTAATCGCCATGCCCTTGGTTTTTTGAATGGTGAGTGCATTAACTGCGGTTTTTCCAGCATGCTGAATAAGATGATTAACAACCACCGCAACAAAAATTTCAGAAAGACCAACCTTTATATAGAGATCTCTCGAGGTAGAGCAGTGCAGCTCAGCCAAACAATCCGCCCACCTTTGCTTTGAAATACTTGCAATTTTAATTTTCTGAAATTCAAGAGCATCGGTGACTAAATGTTTTCCTAATTTAGCTAAATCGGTTTTGGAATTCTCTTTAAGTTGAGCTTTAATTGCCGCTTTAGCCCTGGGTGTTGCCACCATACTTAACCAACTTGGCTTGGGCTTAACGAACCGACTGGTGATAACCTCAACTGTTTGTCCTGTTTTGAGCTCCGTCGATAGTGGTGCAGAATTACCATTAATTGTTGCTTTTTGCGTCCTTTTGCCAACGTTGGTGTGTACTGCGTATGCAAAATCAAGCACTGTTGCTCTGAGGGGTAATTGAATGATTTCACCCGTTGGGGTAAACACCAAAACCTCGTTTGAAAATAAGTCCGCTTTCGTACCCTCAAGAAAGTCACTAGAAGAGTCGGTATTTTTCTGCAGATCCAACAACGATCCTAGCCAGTTTTGCGCAAGTTTTTCGGAGGGCTCGACGGTGCTCTTATAATGCCAATGGGCAGCAATGCCGTATTCCGAAATAAAGTGCATTTCTTTTGAGCGAATCTGTACTTCGATAAACATATTTCTCGGGCCCAACAAAACGGTATGCAGCGATTGATAACTGTTGGATTTAGGCACCGCAATATAATCTTTAAATTTTTGCGGCAAAGGCTTGTACAAACTGTGCAAGATGCCTAACGCTTGATAGCAGTCCTTTGTCTCATCAACGATCACGCGAAAGGCATGCACATCCAATACTTCGGAGAACTTCAGCGACTTGCCCTTCATTTTGTTGTAAACGCTGCAAGGTTGTTTTTGTCTGCCTTCGACAGTGGCCTGAATGCCATCAAATGTCAGTCTATTTTCAATCTCAGATTGAACAAGAGCGATGGTCTTTTTCTGATTACCATATTGCTTACTTATCTTGCGCTTTAGAATAAGGTGTCTGCGAGGGTGGAGTATTTCAAAGCAAAGATCGTCCAACTCAACTCGGATACTATGCAAACCTAGTCGGCGTGCAATTGGTGCGTGAAGCTCGGTTGTTTCTAGTGCTTTTTTAATCTGTTTTTCGCGCTTCATTGCGCCCAAAGTACGCATATTATGCAAGCGGTCTGCCAGTTTAATAATCATTACCCTCATGTCTTTTGACATAGCAAAAAACAATTTCTGGAAATTTTTAGCTTGCTTGTGAGAGCCCGAATTGAATTCTAAATTCGTTAGATTCGACACACCTTCAACAATATGCGCTACTTGTTCACCAAACTCTAAAGAAATATCTTCCTTTGTTACAGTGGTGTCTTCTATGCAATCGTGCAGAATAGCTGCAACAATACAATAGCAATCCAGATTAAGCTCTGCCAATATAAGGGCCACCGCAATCGGATGATGAATATAAGCCTCGCCTGAGCGACGAAACTGACCTTTGTGGGCTGCCTCAGCAAGCTTGTGCGCCTTTTTTACAAGCTTAACCTCTGCTTTTGAGAGGTAAGTATCGAGCACAGAGCAAAGATCACCGATGATGGTTTTTTTTTGAAAAAAAGCGATTGCCATTGAAAAATATTAATTACAATTATTATGGGTATTATAAGCAGCTGACTTGGCAAAAAGCCAGTTTATACAAAGGTTTCTATCCCTTGTTGAGCCTAGTATAATTCCCCTCATAAGCTTATTAAAAATCCAACTCTTTATGAAAAAAATAATTCCTGTTGTTGTTCTTTTGTCTATTTTTCTAAGCGGCTGTGGCTCGCTTTTTGCAGAGAAAAAATTTGAAAGAGGTGTATTGGTGGACGGCCAAACACCGAAAGCACTTTATGATCTAGCACAGGAAAAGTTAAGTTCTGGCTCAAACACCCAGGCGATTGAGTACTACGAGCAAATTTTGGCCGCATATCCAGGTTCAAAATATGCCTTACAGGCTCAATTGGATATTGCTTACGGTTATTATAAGCGTGAAGAATACACAAGCGCCCTTGCACAACTTGACGACTTTATTAAGCGCTACCCTTCACACACCTCGACACCTTATGCTCACTATTTACGTTGTAAATCGTTTGAAGATATTTCCCGGTCTTTTTTTGACGATCTAATAACCGATAAAGCTGAAAGAGATGTGCAAAGTGTTAAGGATGCTTACCTTTGTTACACAGGCCTTATCGGTGAATTCCCACAGAGTAACTACGCTGAAGATGGCAAAGCCAAACTGGTCGGATTAAAGAATGCCCTCGCCAGACATGAATTCTATGTTGCCCAGTACTACACCAACAATAAATCAAACATCGCCGCCATTAATCGCTGTAAGTACCTTATCGAGCACTTTCCAAAGACGCCTTCAGTGCCTGATGCCTTGCACTTAATGGCTTACAATTACGATGCCATTGGCGCAATGAAACTGGCTGAAGACGCCAGGTCTGTTCTCAATGCTAGCTATCCAAGCTACGTAGCAGAATACAAATTAGACAATTAACCACTGACCCTTATGAATTCAAAGGAGCGACTTTTCGCCTTAAAGGTGTCGCTAGTCATGGCGACTCGAATGCTTGGTCTGTTCATGCTTTTTCCGGTGATGAGTGTATACGCGGATGATTATTCAAACACCACACCCCTCTTAATCGGCCTGGCAATTGGTGTATATGGCCTGACACAGGCTTGCCTGCAAATACCTTTTGGCTATTTGTCGGATCGTTTTGGGCGCAAACCTATGTTGCTTGTCGGCCTTAGCATTTTTTTATTGGGTAGCATTGTCGCAGCAAGCACCGATGACATACTCTTTGTTGTTATTGGTAGAGCTCTGCAGGGTGGCGGTGCAATTTCTGCGGTATTGATGGCTTTTTTAGCGGATTTTGTCTCAGAGGAAAATCGCGCAAAAGCCAATGCTTTTGTTGGCTTTCAAATTGGTTTGGCCTTTATGTTGTCCTTGTTAATTGGCCCAATCATCGCCTCAAGTGCGGGCATGTCCGGCCTGTTCTGGGTGATAGCCGGCCTTTCGGTTGTTGCGGTGTTTATTGTCTTCACTTTTCCGACTGTAAAGCCAATAAGCTATTACAAACTATCATTGTCTGCTTTTAAAGAAATAGCAAGCCCACAATTGATACGCCTAGATTTTAGTATTTTTAGCCTACACTTAATTCTAGCCTGTGGTTTTATTGTGATGCCATTATTGCTTATTGAGAATAATATCATTGCAATTGAAAACAATTGGCAGCTCTATTTACCGGCTATTATTATTTCTTTTGTTGGTATGGTGCCACTGATTATTGCCTCAGAAAAATACAAAAAAACCAAGCTTACTTTACTGTTAAGTATTGGCCTACTCATCATCAGTCAAGTGTTGTTTTTCAGTCTTGAATTAAGCATGGGTATTTTTCTTATTTTGCTGTCACTTTTCTTTATTGCTTTTAATGCTGTTGAGGCTATTCTGCCCTCACTGCTATCTAGAACAGCAGGGGCTTCAAAGCGCGGCCTAGCAATGGGTGTCTTCTCCACTTCGCAGTTCTTTGGAACATTTATTGGTGGCGCAATTGGTGGACTTATTTATGACATTTTTGACTTGAATAGTGTATTCTTATTAACCATATTTATGGCAATAATTTGGTGGCTGGTTATTCTAACAATGCCATCAAAAAACAACACAACGGAGAAGTAGTTATGGCGGGCATTAATAAAGTAATTTTGGTTGGAAATCTAGGCGCAAAACCAGAGGTTAAGTACGCCTCAAATGGCAATGCCATTGCTAACCTTTCTGTTGCCACAAGTGACTCGTGGACAGACAAAAATACCGGCCAAAAACAAGAAAGAACAGAATGGCACAGGGTTTCTCTTTTTGGAAAACTCGCCGAAATTGCAGGCCAATATCTCGATAAAGGCTCAAAAGTCTACGTTGAGGGTAAATTGCAAACGCGTAAATGGCAAGATCAAAACGGCCAAGATCGTTACACAACCGAGGTGGTTGTAAGTGGCTTTAACGGCACTTTACAAATGCTAGATCGTCGTGATGATATGGGCGGAACTCCTTCGGCTCCGAGACAAAGTGCACCTGCACAAGCGGCGTCGACAATTACACCTGTGGCAAATGATGATTTTGAGGATGATATTCCATTTTAGAAAATCACCCGTTGAGTGGTGTTAATTCTTTATATGGAAAAGCCCCTCATGAGGGGCTTTTCTTTAATTCAATAACCAGTTATTTAATCCCTTCTATTGGCTCAACAGCTTCCAATACAACAAAAGCAACAGCATTTTGACTCTCATCAGAGATGCTTAGGTGCGCTTGTTTAATATTGTTATTAACCAAATACAATCTTAATTTTTCACTGGGGATAAAATGCGGCTTGCCTTTATCGTTGTTTCTAACGGTAAGATCCTGAAAACCAACCACTCTACCGATGCCTGTACCCAGCGCCTTGGCAAAAGCCTCTTTAGCGGCAAAGCGCTTAGCAAAAAAAGCCGGACTGTCTGCCTTGTTGGCAAACAATAATTGCTCATGCTCGGTCAGCACTCTTTTAACAAAGCCCTCTCTATTTTTTTTGAGGATATGTTCTATTCTCTTAATATCAACAATATCCGTCCCTATCCCGTAGATCATAAGTTTCTCGCTTGTAGCATAATGACTTTCATTTCACGTGTCGCCTCAGCCAGTCCAACAAAAACAGCCCTAGCAACAATAGAGTGACCAATATTGAGCTCCACAAGCTCACTCAATGCTGCAATCCTGCCTGTATTCTCAAGCGTCAGACCGTGTCCAGCATTTACCTGCAAGCCAATGCTGTGCGCGTAAGTTGATGCCTCTTTGATTTTCTGGAAACAATCATTGCGAGACTGTTCGTCTCTGGCATCCGCATAATGGCCGGTGTGAATTTCAATCACAGGGGCGCCACATTCTTTAGCGGCATCTATTTGATTTTTATCAGCATCAATAAACAATGACACTCTAATGTTATCTTCGGCAAGTCTTTGACATACTTCGCGCATTCTTGGTGCTTGCGAAGCGACGTCAAGACCCCCTTCGGTTGTCAGCTCTTCGCGTTTTTCAGGTACCAGACAACAATCTTCAGGCTTGATGCTTGCCGCAATAGAGAGCATTTCGTCGGTTGCCGCCATTTCTAAATTCATTTTTGTTTTTAATGAACGACGCATCAGCTCGACATCACCATCATTAATGTGACGGCGATCCTCTCTAAGATGCAAAGTAATGCTATCCGCACCCGCTTGCTCACAAATTAAAGCCGCCTCAACGGGGCAGGGATAAACAGTTCCTCTGGCCTCTCTTAAAGTGGCTATATGATCAATATTAACACCTAAGTACATACTCATAATTCCAATTAATTAACAACAAACAACTCTCTGCTTTTAAGGGGTTTTTCACCCAAAAGCCCCCGTAATCTTTGACGGTTTAGGCCTTTGGCTATTTTTAGCTCTTTAGTGCTCAAATTTTCAGTCGTCTCACTGGCAAATTTAAGCAATATTTCGCCTGGAATTTTACCATCCGCATGACGAATAAATCCTTCTTGCTCGGCAAAATGATAATTCATTGTCGGACTGATTGGTTCGCCTGAGTAATCGCAGCGAAAATCAAGACCGTAACCCAACTCTTCTAGTAACTGGTTCTCAAACAATCTAAGAGTTAACTGCTGTTCGCCATCCGGTGACTGACTTATGTTTTCTACAAACCTTTGGTAGCCTGAAAAAATTCCTGGATGTGCTTCGGCCTCGGGCAAAAGACGAGACAGTAGCTCATTGACATACATTGCCAACACCAAGTCGTTCCCTAGTAGTCGCCTAGGTACGTCACAACTTTCAGTATTAGTCAAAGTCTTAAGCTCCCCTCTACCCTTAAAAGAGATCTTTAAGCGCTGAAACATTTGAATCGGTGTCTTGTTTTTTCGAATACCACGAGCGACAAGGCGAATTTTTCCGTGATCGCGGGTTAAAAAATCCAGCAATAACGAATTGCCTTGATATGTACGCCTATGAAGTAAAAATGCAGGTGTTAGCTCAACGCTAGTCATAGCCCAGGGAGGCTAGCGCCCTTTTGTCATCCGACCACCCTTGTCGCACCTTGACCCACAATTCTAAAAACACTTTTTTCTCTAAAAAACCTTCAATACTGAGTCGTGACTCTTCGCCAATCTTTTTCAGAACCGCGCCTTTGTGACCAATAACAATGCTTTTTTGCGACGCCTTGTCAACGAAAATTCGAGCAGCAATACGATACATACGACCATCCAATTCAAATTTTTCAATTTCAACCGTTAAATCGTAAGGCAGCTCATTTGATAAATTTCTCATCAATTTTTCACGAATAAACTCAGCAACAACAAATTTTTCCGTCCGATCAGTAATGTAATCGGCATCAAATATGGCTTCTCGTTGGGGAAGATATTTTAGAATTAATGAGCGTAGTGCGCTCGAGTGCGCTTTTTTAAACGCAGAAAGCGGGAACACCTCAGCAGCATCATATTTTTCACTTAACTTTTGCAAAAACGGCAAGACTTGATCGTTCTTCTCAAATTTATCAATCTTGTTAACGCAGAGTACAACAGGCACATCAACTTTGTCAATATGCTCCAAAACACGCTCATCCTCTTTTGTCCATTTTCCTGCCTCAACCAACCACAAAATCATGTCAACATCATTAAAGGTTGAGCTTGCCGCTCTATTCATATAAGCATTTATTGCCTTTTTACTGCCGATATGAATGCCTGGCGTGTCAACAAAAACCATCTGGTAATTATCGGTCGTATCAATAGCGTGTATACGGTGTCTTGTGGTTTGCGGTCGGTGCGAAGTAATTGAGAGTTTTTGCCCAATTAATTCGTTTGTTAGGGTTGATTTGCCGACGTTAGGTCGACCTACAACGGCAATAAATCCAGCTTGAAAACTCATTGTGTTAATTTCTCCAATAATGATTCAGCGCAAGCCTGTTCGGCGCGCTTAATGCTTTTTGCATTTTTTTCGACACAAAGACTGTTTTCGCCCAAAGTGCAGCGTACATAAAAAACAGCGTTATGATCTTGACCCGTGGTTTTGAGTAATTCGTAACTTGGCAAGATCAGTCCTCTTTTTTGCAAGAACTCTTGCAATTGCGTCTTAAAGTCCTTGAGTGAGTCCGTCGGACTTGTTTCATCAAGGAGGTCTTTGTAGAGTGTCAGAACCACCTGGTTTGTTGTTAAATAATCGGAATCAATAAAAACCGCACCAATAATTCCCTCAAGCGTGTCTGCTTGAATCGAATCTCTGCGAAAACCGCCACTTTTTAACTCACCTTGGCCAAGGATTAAGAAATCAGATAAATCGATGGTTTTGGCTAATTTTGCCAGTGTTTGGCCGCGAACCAAGTGTGAGCGCAGTCTTGAGAGCTGACCTTCATCAATTTTTGGAAAGCGTTGAAACAATTCGCGTGAAATGATACAGCCAAGAACACTGTCACCCAAAAACTCCAACCTTTCATTATTGTTATTACCGACACTACGATGAGTCAGCGCTCGCTTTAGAAGCGCAACGTCGTTAAACTCGTAGCCTATACTTTTTTGTAGTTTGGTCATTAAATCCATTAACTAAACCGCGACTGGCGCTTTAATTGGCTCGTCATAAAAATAATCTTCGAACTCAAAATCTTCATATTGATAATCAAAAATACTGTCGGCTTTGCGATGAATCAGTAATTTTGGCAATGCTTTTGGCGTGCGACGCAATTGTGTTTCGACCTGGTCACAATGATTAGAGTAAATATGGCAATCACCACCGCTCCAAATAAAATCACCGACTTCAAGATCGCATTGTTGCGCAACCATATGTGTCAACAGCGCATACGAGGCTATATTAAAAGGTACGCCTAGGAAAATATCGGCACTACGCTGGTAAAGCTGACACGACAGTTTGTTATCAGTAACATAGAATTGAAAGAAGGCGTGGCACGGCGGTAAAGCCATATTACTGAGTTCGCCAACGTTCCAGCTCGAGACAATAATTCTTCTGGAGTCGGGCGATTGCTTGATTTGCTTGATAACTTCACTTATTTGATCAATCTTCTCACCTTTGGCGTTTTGCCAACGCCGCCATTGGGCGCCATAAACCGGCCCGAGATCGCCATTTTCATCAGCCCATTCGTTCCAAATATTGACTTTGTTGTCGGTTAAATAGCGAATATTGGTGTCGCCACTTAAAAACCAAAGAAGCTCATGCACGACCGATGGCAGGTGAATACGCTTGGTGGTCACTAGCGGAAAACCCTTTTGCAAGTTAAAGCGCATTTGGTGGCCAAATACACTTACTGTACCGGTACCCGTGCGGTCTGTTTTAACAGCGCCCTGCTCTTTAACCAGTCTCAAAAAATCCAAATATTGCTTCATATGTCTTTAGTTACATTGTTTGCTTTATAAAATAGATAGGCGCCAATAATAATCATTGGCAAGCTCAGTAATTGCCCCATCGTTAGCCAGTCAAACGCTAAATAGCCCAGGTGAGTATCGGGCACCCTTACAAATTCAATTATAAATCTAAAGAGCCCGTACAAGGTTAGAAAAACAGCGGAGGCTGACATTAAGGGACGTGGTTTTTTTGTATAAATCCACAAAACAACAAACAACACAACGCCCTCTAAAAACCCTTCGTACAATTGCGAGGGATAACGCACCGCCCATTCGCCACTTTGGTCTGGGGCATAAACGCCGAATACACTGGTTGTTACTTTGCCCCACAATTCAGCATTGATGTAATTGCCGATTCGGCCAAAAGCCAAACCTAGAGGCACTAATGGCGCAACAAAATCCATCACCTCGAAAAATGTTTTCTGTGATTTTCGATTGAAGATTAAAGCGGCAGCAAGAACACCAATAAAGCCACCATGAAATGACATTCCACCGCCTTGAAAATCAAAGAATGTCAGGGGATTTGCAGCAAATGAAGGCAGGTTGTAAAAAATTAAATAACCCAATCTCCCGCCCAAAACCGCTCCGAGGGCACCGTAGAAAATCAAATCCTCAACTTGCTTTCGAGTCCAGCCAGTGTTTGCTTTAATCCGCACGTTAGCCAGTAAATAAACCGAGGCAAAAGCCAGTAAATACATCACGCCGTACCAGTGCACTTGAACAACACCAAGATCTAGAATAACAGGATCAATAACTGAGTATCTCATAAAGGTCTTTTCACAAGGGGTTAAATTGGCGCGTCCGAGGTGATTCGAACACCCGACATTCGGCTTCGGAGGCCGACACTCTATCCAGCTGAGCTACGGACGCATAGGTTGAATTGAAATCTCTCAATATTGGGGGTAAATTAGTAAATGGCACGGGTATGGGATTTTACCCGAGTGTCTGTATTTAGCGCTTGTATTCAATAACAAAAGTTGATGTTAAATACTTTGCAACATGCCTTGCACACCAAAGCGATCCACCTTAATCATTACGGTTGATTGGTAGTATTTTATTAAGCTGTCATCATTAAGGACGATGTCAAAAATTTGCCAGCGATTATTCGTTTTTTTATGAAACCATAAATCGAAATAAATACCCTGCTGAGACAAGCCACTAATATTAAGCTTGACCGATATCTTGCCACCGAGCTCGGGTTTGGCAGAAACAAAGGCGAGCTTCAAAGTTTGCGATTGCACTAGTTTGTACAGCAACGTGTTAATCATGTTGTTTTTTAGTCGCAGGGCAAAGTACTGGGTCTCACTATTGCTCAGTTGTTGGTTTGAAGGCATAACAAGCAAAACCTCATTGGCAATAAAGCCGAAGTCAAATAATGGCACAACTTCTTCGAGTACCAGCTGCTCCATCGACTCAGGAGAATAGGTCAAGCTTTGTGTTATTTGATTGAGGCTAGCGATCGCATTTTGGATTGAATAAACAGGGCCATCCTCCGCCTCGTCTGAGGTGGCGAAACTTTGAGAAAACATCAGCGTCAAGATTAATGCAAAAGCAGAAAATCTCTTCATTTTTTTCTCCATAATGACCAAAGAAAACCAAGTAAAATCGATACAAATTGTTCCCGTTCTGCCCTATTATATTGACATTTAGCATAAGTAAATACTTATTATTATGACATTCTTGAGTCGCCCTTTTAAATCTACACTATTGCTCTTAAGCCTTTTTATGGCAGGGTTTGCTAATACTTGCTATGCAGACGAACAATACTCACCACTCAAATCCCCTGATTTTTTTAAAGAGCAAAGAACTTTCAACACTATTTACACCCAAATTAAGAAGTACTACGTTGACGAAGTGGATGATAAAACGCTCTTTGAAAATGCCATTCAAGGAATGCTTGAAGGATTGGATCCTTATTCAACACATCTCAACCCTGCGGACCAGGCGGATTTAATAGAGTCAACAACGGGCCAATTTGGCGGCTTAGGGATTGTTATTGCAACTCAAGGGGAATTAATTCAAATTATCTCTCCAATTGATGGCACACCTGCTTATCGCGCCGGCCTACAAGCGGGAGACCTTATTCTTAAAATAGATGATCAGTACGTTAGTGAGATCAATCTTCAAGACGGTGTCAAATTAATGCGTGGACTGCCGGGCACAAAAATCAGCCTAACAATTAGGCGTGCTGATCAAGCACCGTTTGAATTGGAAATCAAAAGAGAAATTATCACCATTACCTCTGTCAGGGGCTATCTTCTTGAAGACGGCATGGCTTACATTAGGATTTCGAGCTTTCAACTGCCGAGCGCAAGGTTACTGAAAAAGATTGTATCGAAATTAACACATCAAAATAAAGGCGAATTAAACTCCCTTATTTTGGATTTAAGGAACAACCCTGGTGGCGCACTTGCCGCAGCAATTGACATTTCAAATCTTTTTATTAACAGCAGTGGCATTGTTGTTTACACCGAAGGTAGGGTTGATAATGCCAGTATGCGCTTTGATACCGAACGTGGCGATATTCTTAATGGTGCACCGATGGTAACCCTTATTAACGAAGGCTCCGCCTCTGCCTCCGAAATCGTTGCTGGCGCCCTACAAGATCATCAGCGCTCAATTATTATGGGGCAAACTTCGTTTGGCAAAGGCTCTGTGCAATCATTGATTGACCTAGAGGATGGTTATGGCATGAAACTCACTACAGCGCGCTTCTACACTCCATCTGGCAACGTCATTCAAGACAAGGGCATTAGTCCAGATATTGTTCTTGAAAAGCCTACAGTCGATGAAGCTGAGGAAGATCCTGAAACTGAAGGGGCGCAAGATCCAAAAAATCATACGAATGGAGACCCGACAAAACTAAATGAAGATGAGATACTTGAAAGGCAAAATGCCATTAAAGAAAAGACCGACAAAGAAGTTATTGAATTATTGTTACTAGACTATGGCGTTCAACAGGCCATTAATCATCTAAAAACACTCACCACAACCAACATTATTTAATGGCCAAAGTTTTATCCATTGCTAATCAAAAAGGGGGTGTGGGAAAAACAACTACTGCCGTTAATTTAAGCGCTGCGCTAAGCACGGTTAATAAACGCGTACTGCTGGTTGATATTGATCCTCAAGGCAACGCCACCATGGGTTGCGGTATTGATAAATACAATCTTGAACACAGTATTTGTGAGCTACTACTGGATGAGTGTACGTTAGAGCAGGCGATCATTGCTTCAGAAGACGCCTTGATTGACCTTATTGGCGCCAATACCGATTTGATTGCTGCCGAAGTTGCACTGCTCAAGGGTGATGGTAGCAAAACAAAATTAAAGAACTTAATCGACCAACAACGTGATAACTACGACTACATTATCATCGACTGCCCTCCTTCACTTAATATGCTCACTATTAATGCCTTTACCGCAAGTGACGGTATTGTCATTCCAATGCAATGTGAATACTACGCATTAGAGGGTCTAAGCTCACTGATTGAAACAATCACAAAAATACAGGCCACCAGCAATCCCAATCTTGAAATTTGTGGCATTATTAGAACCATGTACGACACTAGGAACAATCTATCTAATGAAGTTTCCGTGCAATTATCTCAGCACTTTGCACACAAAGTATTTAAAACAATAATCCCTAGAAATGTAAAATTAGCCGAAGCACCCAGCTTTGGTGTTTCGGCAATTAATTACGCTAGATCCTCCAAAGGCGCTATCGCCTACGTTGCATTGGCGAGTGAAATAATACGTAGAACACAATAAATATTATGGCAAAAAAATCTAAATTAGGAAGAGGTCTGGACATATTGTTAGGTCAACATGTTGAAAATCCTGCCCGAGCACACTCCGATGATCTTTTAATGCAAATGCAACTTGACCAATTGCAGCGTGGTCAATTTCAGCCGCGCTCAAAATTCGACGGCTCAAAATTAGACGAGTTAACACGCTCTATCGCCTCTCAGGGTGTTATACAACCTCTGGTTGTTAGAAAGGTAACAGAAAATAAATTTGAAATTATTGCTGGCGAACGCCGTTGGCGTGCCGCCAAACAAGCAGGGCTTAACGAAGTTCCTGTTGTGATCAGAGACATCGACGACCAAGTGGCATTAGCAATTGCGCTTATTGAAAACATCCAAAGAGAATCTTTAACACCAATTGAAGAGGCGAAAGCACTTTCCAGACTAATTCAAGACTTCAAGATGACGCATGAAGAGATTTCTCAAGTGGTTGGAAGATCTCGTTCCGCTGTGAGTAATTTACTGCGCTTATTGAAACTAAGTGACGCCGTTAAGGTGTTATTGGAAAATGGCGATATTGAAATGGGCCATGCACGCACACTGTTACCCCTGCCCGACGATTTGCAAATCAAACTGGCGCAAGAAGTTGCCACTAGAGAGTTGTCCGTTAGACAAACAGAAGTACTGGTGAGACAAGCACTTGACCCAAACCCAAAAAATATCAAAAAACCCAACCCTCAGTGGCTAGAGATGACAGAGTCTATTTCTAAGAGGCTCAACTCCAAAGCTGAGATCAAACCCGGTAAAGGCGATTCTGGAAAAATTATCATTCATTTCGATTCCAAAGAGTCGCTAAATGATGTCTTTAAAAAGATAAAGAGCTAGTCAAAGCCGCCAATTCTTGAGAATTGCATGGTGTTGTAATTGAAATCCCAGTGCATCCAGATACCAACGGCCTTGCCGATAATATAACTCTCAGGCACGTAGCCCCAAGCTCGTGAATCTCCACTGTTTGATCTGTTGTCACCCATCACAAAGTAATGCCCTTCAGGCACGATGATCTCTGGAAATTGAGGCGAAGGCTTGGGGCTTAACAGGACATCATGATTAGCGCCCTCTATTTCCTCTCTAACAAGATCATAACCACTCATTGCGCGACCCGAATCAACACCTTTGTAAGAGCTAATTTTATTATAGCTAACAGCCTTGCCGTTAATCGTCAGACGATCATTTTGGTAGGAAATCTTATCGCCAGGAAGGCCAATAATGCGTTTAATAAAATCCACACCCAAATACGCCGTATTTCGTTCGTAGTTAGGGTATCTAAAGACTACAACATCGCCACGTTCTGGCGCCGAAAACTCAATCAACTGAGTGTTTGCAATTGGAAGTCTTAAGCCATAATCAAACTTATTAACAACAATAAAATCGCCCGTTAACAAGGTTGGCATCATCGAATTTGATGGTACTCGAAAAGGCTCAAACACAAATCCACGGAACAGTATCACCAATATAAGGATAGGAAAGAATTCAATCGACCACTGCACAACCTTTGGTCGATGCTTATACTTTTCGTTCTTTGAAAATTTTAGAAAAATCAAAAAATAAAAGATTTTACTCAAAGTGGATTGATTTGCACTTTGCGCATCTCCATCACTTCTCTTACTTGAGAAAAAAAGCAAATCAACGATAACAATAACAAAGGCCAATACCAGTGCGGCAAATAAGTAAGTCACCACGTCCCAGGCAAAAAATGGTTCTGCATTTGCAAGTATTCTTGAATCAATATCGCTGCTCATTTATCTATTTCCTAAAATATTGGTTTGTATTATAACTACGGGACTTCAGTTACTTAGCTTATCTCACTGATGTTCATGCCAATCTGCGTGCACAGTTCAACAAAATTTGGAAAAGACGTTTGTACATTGTCCACCCCTTCGATTTGGATCTCGTGCTGACATCTCAGTGAAGCGATAGCAAAAGACATTGATATGCGATGATCGTGGTGCGACTGAATTACAGAGTTTGGTTTAGAAAATTCACCGCCTTGAATGCGGATTCCGTCTTCCAGCACTTCATTCTCAATACCCAAAACATCAAGTCCGTCAGCCATTACTTGAATGCGGTCCGACTCTTTAACACGTAACTCTCGCGCGCCGGTTAACACAGTTTCACCTGTGGCGCAGCTGGCCGCAATGAAAAGTGATGGAAACTCATCAATGGCAAGTGGCACTAAGTTTTTTGGAATATTAATTCCTTTTAAGTTTGATGATTGCACACGAATATCAGCCACCAATTCACCGCCCGAAACGCGCTCATTGCTCAGCGCAATATTACCACCCATCAGTTTAAGAATATCAATCACACCCGTACGAGTTGGGTTAATATTAACCGCTTCAAGGGTAATGTCAGAATCTTTAGCTATGCACCCCGCCACCATAAAAAATGCAGAAGATGAAATGTCGCTTGGCACTTCAATGTCGCAAGCGGTTAGTTCGCCGCCGCCAGTGAGAGAGATCCGACCATTATCAGTCTTAACATCGTAACCAAAACCTCTGAGCATTCGTTCTGTATGGTCTCGAGTGACACCGCCCTCAGTAACAGAGGTTGTACCTTCAGCGTAAAGACCAGCCAATAAAAGGCAAGATTTAATTTGTGCAGAGGCGACCGGCAAGGTGTAATCAATAGCGCTCAACTTTTGACCGCCCTTAATAACCAATGGAGGCTTGCTGTCTTGAGAATCAATTATTGCACCCATCGTGCTTAGCGGATCAATCACTCTACCCATCGGTCTTTTAGTAAGTGACTCATCGCCATGCAGTTCACAATCAAAACTTTGCGCACTCAACAAGCCAGACATTAATCGCATTGAGGTGCCAGAATTGCCTAAATCTAGAGGGTTTAACGGCGCCTTGAGTCCATGCATGCCGACGCCATGAATCGTAACATTTGAACCGTCTCGTTCAATTTTAACGCCCATATCTTGAAACGCCTTAAGTGTGGACAAAGCATCCTCACCTTCTAAGAAGCCACTAACTCGAGTTACGCCGCTGGCGATTGAGCCAAGCATAATGGAGCGGTGTGAAATTGACTTATCGCCGGGGACTTTAATCGTGCCTGTTAATGACTCTGCCTGTGATACTACGAAACTACTCATACTTTCCTTTTTAGGTCTCTAATTTAAACCAGCCACTGATCACGAGTGCTTTTTGCGCTTCGAAACAGAGCCTCTATTGCTGCTGTGTTTTCATTCTCTATCACATCAATCAAATTGTCTAATGTGTCACTATAACCCTTGATGTGCTTAACAATGGCTTCTTTGTTATTAAGGCAAATATCACGCCACATAATTGGATCGCCAGAGGCAATACGAGAGAAATCTCTAAAACCGCCAGCAGCATACAAACTGGCGCTTGGGTTCTGAGAGATTAGGTAATTCATAATTGAAAAAGCTAACATGTGCGGCAAATGAGAGGTCATACCTAGCAGTTCATCGTGCGAGGCGGCACTCATCATGTCAACAGTGGCACCGGCCGCTTGCCAAATATTTCTCACAGATTTGACCGCTTCAGATGAACTTGACTCAGTGGGTGTAATAATCACCTTTCTACCCACAAACAAGTCACCATCGCTAGCCTCAAAGCCACTTTTTTCTTTGCCAGCAATCGGGTGCGCTGGTACAAAATTACTTGGTAAGAAGCCGAAAACTGATTCTACAACCTTAATAACACTGGCTTTTGTGCTGCCAACATCGGTAATAACTGTTGATGTGCCAACATGTGGCTGGATGCTTTTAAGAATGGATTCAAAGCTACCAACCGGTGTTGCAATAACAACCATATCAGCGCCATCAAGCGCTTCTTTAATATCGGTGGTGTAATCAGTAATAACGCCGTTATTTTTCGCTTCTTGAAGTCTCAGTGCATCTCGACCAAAACCGATAACATGTGTAGCCTGTTTGCTGCGAATTATCGCCTTGGCCAAGGATCCGCCAATTAAGCCCACACCAACAATACAAATTTTATTCATCACAATACGGCTTCAAGCGCCTCAAGAAGACGGCTGTTTTCAGATTCAGTGCCCACCGAAACTCTAAGGTGATTTGGCATTTCAACCGGTCGAACGATAATGCCCTCTGATAATAATTTCTCAAAAATATCATTTGCATTGCTCACTTCAACAGCAACAAAATTTGCTGAAGATACAATAAACATTAGGCCAAGTTTTGCAAAACCAGTTTCAAGTTGCTTAACGCCTGCGTTATTAACTTTGATCGATGTTTGTAAGTACTCAGCATCCGCTAAAGCTGCAATAGCAGCACTTTGGGCGACGTGATTAACGTTAAATGGCTCTCGCACTCGATTAATGTAGTCGGCAATTTCAGTACTTGAAATTGCGTAACCCACTCTAAGTCCTGCAAGGCCGTAGGCCTTTGAGAAGGTGCGAGTGATAATTAAGTTACTAAAAGTGTCAAGCCAGCTAATAGTAGGATCGTCGGTATTCAAATATTCAATATAAGCCTGATCTAACACCACCGGAATAGTTTGTGGCACCCTCTCCAAGAAGCTGTATAACTCGTCGTTAGAAAGCAATGTGCCTGTCGGGTTATTTGGGTTGGCCACAAAAATTAATTTTGTATTGTCGCTAATCGTCTCCAGCATTGCATCTAAATCGTGACCGAAATTTTTGGCTGGCGTGACTTTTGCTGTTGCACCTAGTGCTTGCGTTGCCAGTGGATAAACAGGGAAGGCATACTGGGAAAAAACCACTTCATCACTGGCTTCTGAGACAAACACTCGAGCAATCAGCTCGAGTACTTCATTGGAACCATTGCCAAGCGTTAAGGTGTCAATTGATACACCAAGATGCTCGCCTAATGCACTCTTAAGGCTGAAGCCATTGCCATCGGGGTAGCGAGAAATTTCTGCAAGAGATTCTGTAATTGCCTCAACAACTTTTGCACTAGCGCCTAAAGGATTCTCATTCGAGGCCAGCTTAATGACCGTTTCAAGACCAAGTTCGCGCTTCAGCTCATCTATTGGCTTACCTCCTTGGTACGGTCTCAGACCAAGAATGGATTTGCATGCATTCATAATATAGCGATTGGGTAAGAGCCAAGAATATTAAGTTTCGAGACGTGTTTTCCAACCTCTTTTAAAGCGGACTGAACATTGGCATCGCTTTTATGGCCCTCTATATCAATGAAAAACAAGTACTCCCACTTGACTCCAGGAATAGGATGCCTTGCCAATTGCAACATATTTATATCGTGCCTCTTAAATGGCTCGAGCAAATCGAAAAGCGCGCCAGATTCGTGTTTTGTAACAACAAGCAATGAGGTCTTATCTTTGCCGCCAGCTGGTACAGAGTCTTTGCCGATAGCAACAAATCGAGTAACATTGCCCGCCCTATCTTCAATATTTTTTGCCACACGCTGCAGGCTGTATAGACCAAGCGCCGCTTCGGAAGCAATCGCCGCTGCATTAGGCTCATCCTTAACCATGCGTGCCGCCAGCGCATTCGATGCAACCGCACGCAATTCGGCTTTAGGGTGATGATTAGCCAACCAGCGACGACATTGATCTAGCGCCTGTTGGTGAGCGTAAATTATTTTAATTTCTTGAGTCTGATCCTGCATCATTAGCTGATGAGAAATCGCAATTTCAACCTCACCACAAATCTGCAAATCATGACTGTAAAGTAAGTCCAACGTAGCGCCAATCACACCGTTCGAGGAGTTTTCAATTGGTACAACACCGTAGTGCGCATTGTCCGTTTCCACTTGATGAAAAATTTCATCAATATTACCACAATCAAGCGTGGAAACAGCGTGACCAAAGTGTTTCAACGCCGCCTCTTGTGTGAATGTTCCCTCAGGACCTAAGAATGCAATCTTGAGTGGTTGTTCAAGAGCAAGGCATGCAGACATGATTTCACGAAAGATATGCCCTACATCCTTATCTTTTAATAAGCTTTTGTTTCGCTCAATAACCCGAGACAAAACTTGCGCCTCCCTCTCTGGGCGATAAAACACACTCTGCGTATTGGTTTCTTTTTTAACTTTGGCAACTTCGGCCGCCAAATCTGCACGCGTTGCAATGAGCGCTTGAATGTTTTCATCAAGGGCGTCAATTTTCATTCTTAAATCTTTTAAAGCTTGCTCTTTCATATCAATTGTAAATTTTATTAGATTTGGGCGGCCTATGTGCCTTCTTTAAGTCTGTGTTCTTTCAAATTCTTTCATAAAGCCAGCTAACGCTTCAACG
>Ga0302119_10000381_pt1 | contig 19728 bp, 16 predicted proteins | sample AG5_Tmax_MG_FD_203114 | JGI IMG/M metagenome (GOLD analysis project Ga0302119, IMG submission 203114) | Marine microbial communities from Western Arctic Ocean, Canada - AG5_Tmax | ecosystem: Environmental > Aquatic > Marine > Oceanic | place: Canada: Western Arctic Ocean | collected 2017-10-01 | reverse complement strand
ATAAACTTGGCCGCCAGCTTGGTGAATCATCTCACATACTTCCCTGACATCTTCTTCAAAAATACCGTGTGTCGACGGATAGGTAATCATAATCGCGGCTAAATTTTCTTGATGCTTCTCGCACTTGCTCGCCAAGTCAATTAAGTCAATATTGCCGTTATCTGCTGTTTTTACGACCACCACCTTCATTCCTGCCATTTGTGCAGAAGCTGGGTTGGTGCCATGGGCAGAAGCTGGAATAAGACAAATGTCGCGTTGATCATCGCCACGTGAATGGTGGTAAGCACTGATAGCCAAAAGACCCGCATATTCACCTTGAGCGCCAGAGTTCGGTTGCAATGAAATAGCATCGTAGCCCGTAGCTTCACATAGCATCCGCTCTAACTCGCCAATCATTTTATGATAGCCTGGAACTTGATCAAGAGGCACATAAGGATGAATCTGGGAAAATTCCGGCCAAGAAATTGGAATCAATTCAGCGGCTGCATTGAGTTTCATTGTGCACGAACCCAAAGGAATCATCGCACGATCAAGTGCTAAATCCTTGTCCGCCAAATGGCGCAGATAGCGCATCATTTGTGTTTCAGAATGATGAGAAGAGAAAACCTTATTTGTTAAGAATCGTGATGTTCTCGCCAGTGCTTCACTGATCTCACTGGTATTTTTTTCAAAAACACTTTGCGCACTAAGATCAGAATTTTTACTAAAGACGCCCCATAAAGCTTCAATATCTTCAGGCGTGGATAGCTCGTCAAACGCTACCGACACCATGGTATCGGAAACAGGGTTAATATTATAGCCAGCAGCTTCGGCTCGCTTAATGATCTCGCTCGAGTCGTCAACGTTGATAGCAATGGTATCGAAAAATGTCTCGTTAGTAACCTCAAGGCCCAACTGTTTAATGCCGTCTGCAAACACAGCCGTATAGCGGAACACCCTTTGTGCCACTTTAATTAGGCCGTCAGCGCCGTTATAAACGGCGTACATGCCCGCCATAATAGCCAACAACGCCTGTGCAGTACAAATATTACTCGTCGCTTTTTCACGACGAATGTGTTGCTCGCGTGTTTGCAAAGCCAAACGATAAGCTGGATTTCCATTGCTATCAATAGAAAGGCCAATAATACGGCCTGGCAAAGCTCTCTTATGCTCGTCTCGAGTGGACATGTAAGCCGCATGTGGGCCACCATAACCCAACGGTACGCCAAATCTTTGAGTGTTGCCAATAGCAATATCGGCGCCCATCTCCCCTGGTGGCTTTAATAGAGTCAAAGCCAATAAATCGGCACTCACTGCAACCAGCGCCTTGTTGTTGTGAGCGGTTTCAATGATGTCTGAATAATCACTGTAGCCACCATAAGTATTCGGGTACTGCAGCAAAACACCAAACACACCCAACCCCTCAAGGTCGCTTGATGGATCGCCAATGACAATTTCAATATTCAGCGGCTTAGCTCTAGTTTGAACCAGCTCAATATTTCTTGGGTGACAATCATTGGCAACAAAAAATGTGTTGCTCTTAGACTTACTTACTCTTTTGCAGAAGCTCATTGCCTCAGCGCAAGCGGTCGCTTCATCCAGCATCGAAGCATTGGCAAGTGGCAAGCCAGTTAAATCTGCAACCATCGTCTGAAAATTGATCATTGCCTCCATTCTGCCTTGAGAAATTTCAGCCTGATAAGGCGTATAAGCCGTATACCACGCAGGATTCTCTAAAATATTACGCTGAATAACAGGCGGCGTGATGGTGTTGTAGTAGCCTTGGCCTATAAAAGATTTAAGGCGTTTGTTTTCCCTTGCCAAATTTCTCAATTTTTTGAGTGCTGCAAGCTCTGAAAGTCCTTCGTCAATATCCATTTCCGACTGCCGGCGAATATTGCTGGGAACAACCTGCTCTAACAAGCTCTCCATACCATCAACACCCAAATAATCAAGCATCTGTTGCTTTTGGGCCGCTGAAGAACCGATATGTCTATCGGCAAAAATATCGTTATTTAATAGGGCTTCAATCTTTTCGCTCATTTTTTTCTCTCTTTATTCTTCAATAAATTCTTGGTAAGCCGCCTCATCCATGAGGGCGTCAAACTCAGACATGTCGGAAAGTTGTATTTTGATAAACCAGCCTTCTGTCAATGGATCTTCAGAAGCCAACTCAGGCTCATCATTAAGACGATCATTAACCGACACGATTTCACCAGAAACGGGCGCAATCAAATCTGAGGCTGCTTTAACAGACTCAATGACACAGATATTGTCACCTTGACTGACTTCATCACTGACATTTGGTAATTCAATAAAGACCAAATCTCCGAGCTGCTCTTGGGCGAACTCCGTAATGCCCACAGTAACTAGCCCATCTTCTGTTAGTTCGACCCATTCGTGGTCTTCTGAATATTTAATTGCCATAACGTCTCCTTGTGTGACACTTAGCCACGGTAATAATTTGGTTTTACAAATGGCAGTTTGACCACTTCAACTGCAAGTTTTTTCTCACGCACGATAGCAAATAATTTTTTTGTGCCATCAGTCATCGCCGATTCAATTCTAGCAATAACAATGGGCTTGCCAGTCGTTGGCCCGAAGCCGCCACTGGTTACCTTGCCAATAACATTGTCCTCGTCATCAACGATAACTACGCCATCACGAACTGGCGCCCTACCTTCTGGTTGAAGACCGACAATTTTTTGTGCCACGCCGTTATCAATATGATTCATGATAGTGGTTGCACCGGGATATCCCCCTGCACGAGAGCCGTCCGATCTTCTAACTTTTGACAACGCCCAAACAAGTGAAGACTCCACTGGAGTGTGCTCTGTATCCAGCTCATGGCCATAAAGAGACAAGCCCGCCTCTAAACGCAGCGAATCTCTGGCTCCAAGGCCAATCCATTCAACAGCCTCATGCTCTAAAAGGCGCTTTGCTAGTTTTTGTGCATGGTCGTTATGAACTGAAATCTCAAAACCGTCTTCACCACTATAGCCCGATCGCGTTGCCAGACACTCAATGCCATCAATAATCAAAGCTTTAGCCGTCATAAACGTCATTTCACGAGATTCTGGCGTCAATGCCTCCAAAACCTCTCCAGCTTGTGGCCCTTGCAAAGCAAGTAGCGCATAATCTTCTAACACTTTAACTTCACACTCATTGCCAATAGTGTTCTGCAAATAAGAAAAATCCGCTTGTTTGCATCCAGCATTAACCACCAACAGCAAACTGTCGTTGCCAATATTGGTTACCATTAGATCATCGAGAACGCCACCCCTGTCGTTGGTAAAAAGCGCGTAACGCTGCTTCATTAATGGCAAATCAATAATATCAACCGGCACTATAGTCTCCAGTGCTTTTTTTGCATTTTCTCCAATCAGCTTGACTTGTCCCATATGTGAGACATCAAAAAGTCCGGCTTTTTTGCGCGTATGCAAATGTTCTTTTTTTACACCCAGTGGATAGCTAACAGGCATGTCATAGCCCGCAAAAGGTACCATTTTCGCGCCAGCATCAATATGCATTTGATAAAACGCTGTAGTGAATTCATTTATAGTTTCTGTCATCGCAAAACCCATTTTGTTGATCTTCAATATCTTGTGAATATTCCTATAGCTACGGTTATTTATCTAGTATTAACTGATAAAATAAACCACAGACGTGTTTAGTTATATTCAATTTATATAAATTATAGACTTAATTGAATTAAAGCAGGTGGTATTTTTAGTTTAATTCACTTACTATTGAATTAAACTATCTTCGAATGGATAATGCGTCAACACCTCAGTACCAGTTTCGTTCACCAAAACCATTTGCTCAAGCTTGACACCGACAGTTCCGCCTTTTGCGCCTGAATAGCTCTCAACACATAAAACCGTATTGGGCTCTACAATGCCGTCATAACCATCTCTAGCCCAGTCGTCTTGATAGTATATTTTGGGGTACTCATCAGAAAGGCCCGCGCCGTGATAAACGCAAACGTAGTGATTGTGCTGGTATATTTTCTTACGTTTAAAGACTCTTTCAGCCAATTCAGCAAAGCTTATGCCCGGCTTGATAATGTCAATATTGAACTGAACCTCATCAAAAGCGTGTTGATAAGCGTCTCTTTGCACTTGCGTTCCGAGGCCGCCACCGCATATCCAAGATCTGGAGATATCTGCCATATAGCCCCTGGGGCCAATGAGGTCAGTATCAAAAGCAATCATGTCGCCTTGCTCAATAACACGCTCCGTTGCTTCTTGCAACCAAGGGTTGGTGCGTGGCCCAGATGAAAGCATATGGCCCTCCATCCAGCAGCCATTATTGGCAACATTCACTTGATGCAGAATTGACCAGAGTTGGCGCTCAGTGATGCCAGCCATAGTGTTTTCTTGCATTAATTTCATGCCGTATTCTGTCACTGCAATCGCGTGTTTAATACACTCAATCTCTGTATCAGACTTAATCACTTTGGCCTGTTCAACGATACAATCAGCATCAACCACTTCAAAACCAAGAGCTTCTAAGGCTTGAGTTGCAAGAGGTGTAAATCGTTCAAGCGCAATTCTGATGGATGCAGAATTGTGATGCACGCCACCAAGAAGCGATTTAACGTCATCGGCAAAAAGGCGTGTTTTTTCACTCAAATCAAAACCACCGTCAAAAGGACTGACAAAGCGGGGGCGCTGATAGCTCGCAACATTAGGAAACTCTTGGCTGGTCGCACCATGCATGACAAGTGGCCCCTCTAATGGCACAAACAAATAACAGGTGGGGATATGCGCCTGAAAGACTTGGTATTCATCAAAATCAATAGCGTATCGCAAGCTAATTGGATTTGCCAGTATGCATAAATCAACGTTTTTCTCTGACATGGTTTGTCGTAATCTTGCCAAACGATAATCACACATTTGCTGCCACGTGCTGTCAGAGAACTGAAGGCTTGGTAATATTTGTGTCATTTTTCTGCTCTCTCGTTTTTGTTCATCAATAACCCAGGGCTGGATCGTAAAGCGGGAATGGCGCCTCACCGCGCTCTATTCTATGAATATTGTCAACCATGAACATTGCTGCTGTTGCGCCATCGCTTTGACCAGCAATATGCGGAGTAATGGTGACATTTAGGTGTGACCACAGCGGGTTGTCATCGGGCAAGGGCTCGGTGTCAAACACATCCAACACAGCCCCAGCAATATGCTCACTATTCAACAACGACAGAAGATCGCCCTCATTAATAATACAACCTCTGCCCATATTGATGACAAAGGCGCCATGCGGCAATTGGCGTAATTCATCCTCTGTTATTCTATTTCTGGTTGCATCGGTGAGCGGTAACACATTAATCAAAATCTCAGACTTATTTAAAAAAGCATTCATTTGCTCTTTGCCGTAAAAATACTCAATATTGCGGGTTGCGGATTTTTCGCTTGCACCCCAGCCAGCAACTTTAAATCCCTGGCTAGCCAATGACTCGGCAATTTGTTTGCCAATATTGCCAAGCCCCATAATGCCAACCGTACGATCTCTTGGCGCAACAAAGTCTTGGGGTAGCCACTGCTTATTCGATTGCTGTTTAGCATAGCGATAGTAGTCGCTGTGAAAATGCAACACCCAATGGAGCGCATACAAGCACATATCACGTGTTAAAGCATCATCTGCCATCCGCACTATAGGAATGCCACTAGGCAGCTCGGGGTCTTTGGTGATGTGATCCACACCTGCACCGAGCGACAAGATAGCTTTTAAATTTGGATATTTTTTATACTCAGAAAAAGGGTGTTGCCAAGCGGCAACGTACTCAACTTTACATGGATCGCCCACGTCGGGATAAATTCTGATATCCATATCGCCCAATTCCTCTTGAAACACCGCCAACCAAGGCGCAATGTCTGTATCGGTAAGGCTGACGAGTAATGCCATAATTTCAATGCGTCCTAACTGCGCAAAATTTGATCATGCTGTTCTTCCATTAAACGAACAATACTAAGGTGTGGTGCGCCTGCCCCATAGGCCTTTGTTGCCTCTTGATAAGTGCTGTAGACCTTGTCACCAAGCGGCATTTTCACCTCAAGATGTTGGCCTAATTCAGTAATTAAGCGCATGTCTTTTTCTGCAAGACCAAGTGCAAAAGATGTATCGTAGCTGCCATCGAGCACTTTTGGAATGTAACTCTCTACAACATAGCTTCTTGCGCAACTGCTCATTAAAACAGAGTGCAACACACTCAAATCTAGATTGGCTTTAGCACCCAACATCAGTGTTTCACCAATACCTTGAGCAACCAAATAGTTAAGATGAAGCTGTGCTAATTTAGTGACGTAGCCAGCGCCAGAAGGACCCATGCGCACCACTCTTGCCGCAAATACACCAAGCAAGGATTCAAACTTCGCAAGAACGTCTTCATCAACCCCTAAAAAAGTGGCTAACGTACCGGCTAATGCGCCTTCGGCGCCACCGCTCACTGGCGCATCGACCAAAGTCAAGTGGCTCGGCGCTTCGCTTTTAATTTTTTGCCATTCTGATAATTCATTGGTGCTGGTTTCAAACCAAGTCGCACCCTCTTTAAGATTGGTTAGAATGCCGTCATCGCCAAAAGCCAAAAGATTGACCTCTTTGGCACTTGGTAGCGAAGTAAACAATACTTCGCACTGGCTGCACAGCCCGACAACACTCAGCCCGTTGACCGCGCCTTTGGCAACCATATCTGCCAATACTGTCTCATTAACATCAAAAACAATGAGTGTATCGCCAGACTCTTGGCAATGTCTAAGTAGATTGAACGCCATGCCAGCACCCATATTGCCAAGACCGATAAATCCAATATTCATTATATTTCTCCTTAATCGGTTAAGTTGTCAACGCGCTCTAGATTGCGCTCATGGTGGATCGTCATTGAACGCCCGTAAAATGCTTCAGCATGATGCGGCCTATTAACCAAATACGGATTAGTGACATAGGTTGGTAAGGCAATAATTCGTGGCGACGCACCTTGGGTAGCTGTGACTCTGTGCATCGAATAACGGCCTTTAAATATTTGCAAATCGCCCGTTTTTAAACTCAATACTCGCACTTTTTCTCGAGCGCCGTGCAAAACCGCACCAACATCATCAAAGCACTCATTATTGGCAGAACGAATATCGGGTGCGTACTCAAAATCACCGCCTTCTTCAGCCTCGCTGACAAGAATACTCACAGTAAAGTCATTGCCATCAAAGTGCCATGGGAAATAATCACCGTCTTTCATCACACTGTAAGGATTACGCCCTAATGGCTCAGCCCAGCGATATATCGACCCAACATTCAGACAGTCGGAGACAAAATGCACCATCACGTCACTGTCATAAATCATTCTTAAAATTGAGTCGCCCTCTAATAAGTCAGAGTTAATAAATGACGAGGTTCTTTCTTCAAAAAAACGCTTAGGATGGTCTTCTGGCAAGCTGGTGTCTTCTTCGATGAGGTACGGGTTCACCCACGCATGTGCTCTTCTCGCCCCATCCATAATTCGAAAAGCCTCTTCTTTCATTTTTTGAATGGCAGTGGGAATAATAAAATCCGGTACATGGGCACACCCCCATTTTTCAAGATCTTGACGACACCCCGCAACAAGAGCCGCTCTTTTATCACTGGTTAAATGATGAATAGGGAATCGCTCTAAATCTAGAAAATCCTCCAGTCTAATCTCATGAGCACTAAATGCGGAAGGTGTTGAATTACCTAACATTATTAATACTTATAAGAGGGGTCTATTCGATCACAACGGCGTAGCAGTCCCGGCCACTCATACACGCCCGGTGAAAATGCTTCGTACTGTTTGGATGCAATTGGCCACAAGTGCTCAGCACCTGAATCCACCTCCAAGCTGGAGGCTTTGGCGCTAAGCGCCACTTCACAAAGGCGAATCAAATAATACATATTCATAAAGCATTGGCCTGCAGTCTCGCCGACTGTCAAAAAACCATGGTTGCGCATCACTAAACAACTGTTATCTCCCAAATTGTCAGCGATACGTAAGCGCTCGTCTGGGTCTACCGATAAGCCCTCCCAATCGTGATAACCGACCTTGCCATAAAGCATGGCAGAATCCTGAACTAAGAATGGAATCTCCTTAAAAGCTGTTGCCGCAATTGCGCTTGCAGGGTGCGCATGAAACACAAATTTGTTGTTTTGGTGATTTAAATGAATGGCGCTGTGAATAATAAAACCGGCTGTATTAACATCGCTCGGACCTTCTAATACATTACCTTCTTCATCAACTTTAATTAAATTTGAAGCGCACACTTCTTCGTAAGTTAAGCCAAAACGGTGCATATAAAAATGGTGATCTGAGCCAGGAACTCTTGCAGTAATATGGTTCCAGATAGTGTCATCCCAACCATTCATTGCGGTTAGACGAAACATGGCCGCCAAGTCAATTTTAACTTTTTCTTGCTCTTGTTCAAGAGTCGTAATATTTGCACTCATTGCTGTTTTATAAACACTAAAAGAGATAAATATACCCCTTTAAGACAAAAAGAACTGTAATAAAAAACTATAACACTTATCGTAAATAGCGATATATCTATCGCCTATACTTTGTATAATCAAAATATTCAATGGATAACTTAGTTTATTAGGGGGCTAAATGAATATTGAGCATATGCGGACTTTTTTAGAAGTCAGTTCTTCTGGCAGCTTTCAAGCATCCGCTGAAAAATTACACGTTACTCAATCCACTGTCAGTGCCCGAATCAAAGCACTAGAAGTGCAACTAAACCAAGCACTTATTATCAGAAAACGTAACGGTTGTGAACTAACAACCTCTGGTAGACTTTTTCATAAGCACGCCGTTGCTGCCGTTCAAGCATGGGAGAGGGCGCGTCAAGAAATCGCCTTACCAGATGACATGACCGGCGTCTTTAGCTTTGGCATCCAAATGAATCATTGGGATTATATTGCTCCCAAATGGTTAGACATCATGTGGAAAACCGAGCCCAGTATTGCGACAAGAGTAATCAGTGATTATTCGGATCCATTGATGGCTCAGCTACGAGATGGTCATATTGATATGGCCGTTCTTTACCGCCCAATTCACCAGCCCAATATCCATATAGAACAGTTGTTAGACGACAAGCTAATTCTTGTGACTACAGAGCCACGTATTCTTGAATTGGGCAGAGTAGACAACTATGTGTTTGTTGACTGGGGCGACGAATTCCGCGCCCAACACAACCTTGCGTTCCCTAAAGCCTACATTCCCAAAATATCGTTTGGCGTAGCAACCAGTGCCCTCAACCATATCCTTAAAAACGGCGGCTCAGGTTTTTTTATAGAGGGGTCCATCAAGCACTTGCTTGAAGATGAAACGTTGTTTATAGTTGAAAACTCTCCAACTTTTCACCGCCCAACTTACTTAGGCTACCCCACAACCGCCATCGATTCAAAATTACATAAAACAGCCATTCGCGCATTAAGAAAAATCATTAACTAACTTTGCAGATTCTAACCGTCGATTGAAATCGTTTTTTTCGATAGGTGTTAACGTTTTTTATCACAGTGCACGTAAATTCAAGCGGTATATTGTTTCTATTTAAATAGCAGTTGTACTGATAAATGATCATTAGCAAATTAACAACTAGGGTTGTCGAGCTTCCTTTCGAAAAACCGATTAAAACAGCGATTCACGATATGCGTTCGGTCGGTTGTGTATTGCTCACTATTGAAACCGATGCAGGAATTACGGGTGAGTCCTATCTTTTTGCGTTAAATGCCGTACGCATTAAAGCTTTTGACGAAATGATTAAGGGCTTTTCCCCGCATCTAATCGGCAAAGATCCGCATTTTATCGAGGCCATTTGGCAGGATATCTGGAGGGAGATAAACCCCTCTGGACACAAGGGTGCTACCGTTTCAGCGCTTTCCACTATTGATACAGCGCTTTGGGATATTATCGGCAAAGCAGCTAATTTACCACTGCACAGATTGTTTGGCGCCTGTCGCAGTAAGATAAAAACCTACGCCAGCGGGGGTTTGTGGCTTGCACAAAGTATTGATGAACTCATTGAAGAGGCACATGTTTTTCTTCAACAGGGTCACAGATCAATGAAGCTTAGGCTGGGCTCAAAAAACTACAAAAACGACGTAGAACGCGTCAAACAACTTCGAAGTGCAGTTGGCCAGGGCGTTGAATTGATGGCGGACCTCAATCAAGCTCTCAGTCCAAAACAAGCAATAAAACTGGGTAAAGAATTGCAAGAATTTGACCTTCTTTGGCTGGAAGAGCCGGTACCAGCTTACGACTTGGTTGGTCATAGTGAAGTGCGTCAAGCACTGGACATGCCAATTGCCTCAGGTGAGACAGAATACACGCGTTACGGCATGCGCGCCATGATTGAGGCTAAAGCTTGTGATATCCTTATGCCAGATTTACAGCGAATCGGTGGCCTTAGTGAAATGCGCAAAGTGGCGCATTTGGCCGAAGCTTACAACCTGCCGATTTCTACCCATATTTTCACTGAACAAAGCCTGTGCATAGCCGGCTCTGTTGAGAATTGTATTTCCATTGAACACATGCCATGGTACGCGCCTCTATTTAACGAGAAAATATCTGTCCTAGAAGGATTCATTGATATTCCAGAGCGTCCAGGGGTTGGCTTCACTTTTGATAACAACGCAATTGAAAAACTGCTGATTTAATTGTTCTTAAAATGACCATAAATAACAACATTGAACAAATCATCGAAGAGGGCTTGTGTATCGGCTGCGGGCTTTGTGCTGGTGTTTTTTCTAATCAAGTTCAAATGCAGGTTTCACCTTCCGGCCACCTTCGGCCCTTAGAAAGCACACCATTAAACTCGGAACAAAACGCTCATTTACAGAGCTTCTGCCCTGGCGTTGTGCATTCTGGTATGCCTAGTGACAAAGTATTGGACATAGAAAACATCGACCCAACGTGGGGTCCGATAGAATCAATAGTGAAAGCACACTCAAGTGATGCAAAAATCAGGCACAAGGCGGCTACCGGTGGCGGACTAACCGCAATCAGCCTGTATTTATTGGAGAGCGGGAAAGTTGATGGTGTTTTGCAGGTTGCTGGTGGTGGCCTAAAAGCGTATTTTGGTCATTCACAACTCAGCCAAACCAGTAGCGATATTATTAAAGGCAGCGGCTCTATCTATGCTTCAACTTCGCCATTAGAAAACTTGCTCAAAATACTCGATACCGGCATTACTATTGCCCTTGTTGCCAAGCCTTGCGATATTTCAGCTGTACGCTTACTCGGCAAAAACGATCCAAGGATTGACCGACAAATTAAAGCGCTTTTAACGCCTGTTTGTGGCGGATTCTTTCCACCATTCGCGATGGAAAACTTTCTCAAATCCGTTGGTGCCAATGAGGATGACGTGCAAAGCGTGAGTTATCGGGGTGAAGGCTGTCCTGGACCAACCATTATTCGCTTCAAAAACGGCGAAACAATAACAAAAACCTATCTGGATTTCTGGGGCACAGACTCTTCACAATGGACCATGCCTTGGCGCTGTCGCATTTGTCCAGATGGCTCGGGTGAAGCCGCAGATATTGTTTCAGGAGACACCTGGCCAAACTGTGAGCCAACCCTGGAGATGATGGAGGATGATTTGGGTACCAATGTTGTGATTGGCCGAACTTCTAGAGGCGCAGAGATTATTAATGGTGCCATAAAAGCTAACTATCTTAATCTGGAGGGCGATGCCGAGCCAAGAGACTTGGATTACTGGCAGCCGCACCTAGTAAAAAAGAAGATCGCCGCAGATGCAAGATATGCTGGCATGAAGGTAGCCGGACAATTGGGACTTTCAACTCTTGATTTAAGGACGAACAACCTCAAAGGGCGCATGAATGCAAGCGACTACCAACAAGAACTTATGGGAACAACTCGTAGAATAAAAATCGGTAAACATCGTGATGACTTTTCAGAAGAGTCCAGCCAATCAAGTTAAGAGGTTAATAATTAGCTGGACCCTCTAGTGAATTAAATCGCTTGGATTTTCTCCAGTAAAGCAACACTTACCTCAACGCCATTGGCCTCATGTTCCGCTCTTGCCACAACACGTTCAGAGCCTGAAAGGTGTGCGCCTTCTTGAGCAACAATAGAGCTGGTTAGCGTTTGAATTCGATCACCAAAAACATCGGGTGAGAAAACATCAGGTGAGGCAGCAAAAAAGAATTGACCTGTTCTAGGCGGCCCGCCCGCAGTACCTGCAAATGGACTAGCATCCTGAGATAACGTCGCGCCAGACATAACAGCAGCAAAAACTTCAACCAACAAGCCCGCACCAAAGCCTTTATAGCCGCCGACTGGCGCCATAGAGCCTTTCATGGCAGCATCGGCATCGGTAGTTGGATTGCCATCAGCATCGTAGGCCCAGCCCTCAGGAATCGATTTTCCAGCCTGTGCATGCATCTTAATTTCACTTTTAGCAACCACACTGGCAGACTGATCAAGAACAAAAGCAACGCCGCCCTTGCCATCCGGTACAGCGACAGAAAAAGGATTGGTGCCAATAATTGACTTGTTGCCACCCACTGGCATAATTGATGCCGGCGCATTAGTAAATCCTAGGCCGGTCATTCCTGCTTGTGCAATGCGCTCTGAATGAAAACCAAGCACACCACAATTGTAAGAATTTCTTATCGACATCGCAGCGCAACCGTTTTTCTTAGCACTTGCAATCAACAAGTCAAAACCTGCGTCAATTGCTGGATGGGCAAAACCACTGTCTGCGTCAACCACAATAGCACTAGGTGCGGCATGGTCAACAACGACCTTGGCGTTTGGATTGACCTTTCCGCAAGTCAAATGTTCACAATAAATTGGCACATAAACTAAGCCATGGCTGGCAATACCATCCATTTCAGCAGCCGCAACTCCTTTTGCAAGGGCGCTTGCAGCGGTCTCACTGGCGCCTGAATTCATCAGGGCTTTAATTGCCACTTGCTCAATTTCTTCTCTATTTAAAAATGTTGTACTCATTAGTAACTCCTAAAATTAATCCGTATCTACCAAGCCTGCACCTGCGCCTGAAGCGCGAGATTCTGCCGTTGACTTCACCAAACAGCGAGAAAAATAGGCATAAATCGCATCCCAATGCTCGCGCACTGCAACGCCTGTTTGTAAAATTTTTGCTTTTTCAGTCCCACTATCAAATCTCTTTGTATTTCCTTTTAACGCGAGCCCTATGTCATCCAACAAGCTCACTTGCATTGTTGCGCCCTTACTAAGTTCGATCGCGCTTGAACTATCACTGATCACTGTCCATTGGTCATTAACCATAAAACTTACTTGAAAGTTTGCACCTGTCTCATCACACCAACACACCTTCCAACCCTCCACTTGATTGGCGCCAAGCGCCGCCACCACCAGTAGTGGTGAATCAACATTGGTAATTGTTAACTCGCTCTTTTGTTCGCCCTTAATAATGTCAAGCACACTAACAGAAGCTTGCAAGGCAGACAAATACTGAGAACTCGGCCCACTAAGACCGCCATCGCTCCGCTCTATAACCAAAGAGCTTTTGCCTTCATCAAGACTATCGAGTGCGGCAACACTACACATAGAAGGGTCAAAACCATTCTCTGCCAGCCACATATTACTGCGCGCAAAATCTTCCGAAATACCAATCGGTGCATTGACGCCAAAACCCGCACGAGTGAAGATAAATAGAATTTCGTTTAAAGAAATTGTCAACTGTGCCGGCATCAGACGGATTGCTTTGGTCGAATTGGAAAAGCCCAATCATCGTGATCAGCATACGAAAGTTGGTCGGGCATCGGAGCCCCTTGATACATAGAAATTCTTGTCCATAAGTCAGACTTTGGATCAAATTTAGATGCGCCGAAAAATGCTAATTTAAAACGCAACAAATCCAATGGTCGCATCTTTTCGCCCAATAAATTATCTTGCACCTCCGCATAAGGCCTCAATGCTGTGTTTTGGATACGACGAATAATATGCCTAAATTGTGGGTATTGCAGCGCAAACTCACCCACTGTGATGTCATTCGATGCTGTTTTCAATTGTTCATTAAGGTCGTCTGCATCTCTACCAATGGCCAGAGGCATTTCTTGATCCACGCCATCGTCCACACCCTTTGAGCCAAAACGTGGCTCTAGTTTATCTTCTGAATAATACCAAAAATGGTACTGCGACTCATGCAGTGAAAAATCAATACTGGTCGCCCATGCATAATAATCTTTAACAATCGACTTTAGCTTTGAAAGTGACATGCCGGCTTCGAATTGCGGTACAGTCGTTGAAAACATGGCGTCAGCCAAATCGTCAACCAACGCCCCGTGCGGCTCAATAACAAGCGAAACCACCATTTCTTGGCATTCCAGTGAAAAATTATCTTCTGCAAACTGATAAATACCGTTCCACGGATAGGGCTTGATTAGATTCTCCTCATCGCCACACCAGTGTGTCAACTGCCCAACCTCCGCCTCCAGTTTCTCGATTCGAGCGCTTTGTATTTCGTCGGCTACACGCCATTCCTTTAGGTGCTGAACTACTTGCTTGATGCTTTCGGTAAATGCCTCAAGAGAGCCTTGAATAGGTGTTTCAAGACTGCGCACTCTTGCGAGCGCAGTTTCTTTTGCGGTGACCCAGTTGTGAATCAACACAGGATGTTTAAGTAAGAATGGTGCCATACCAAGGCCGGTAGAATTACCAACACCAATAAATTGACGAATGTTGGGCTCTAAAATTGCCGCTTTACTGCCGCCTCGTTGCTTAGCAATGGTTTCCACTAGATCAATAGTAAACCAGCGAATGAGATAAACCGCCAACAGTTCCATGTGGAACGACACCTTGCACTCTTTGCGATCCGCGATCTTAGCGCGATCAGCGCAGCCAAATTTGCCACTACCGTAAACCGCAGTTGTGCGCATGATATAACCAACCGAGGCCACCAAATCAACGTCGGGCTGCTTGCCATCAGCGAGCGATGAAACAATATACTCAAACAGTCTTAAGCTTTTATTGGCTCGTGCCAAGCTAAGCTCGCTCGGGCGAAAACGACCACCCTCTTGCTTGGGTGTATTTTTCGCCAAATAATCTATATCGCCCTGCGTCGGCACACCATCAAATAAATTAAAAGTTGCATCCCAAACCTCGGCAATCACTCGATCGGTGCGCATATCAGCCGGAATGTCCTGAGTAAAGGCAACTAAAGAGTATGTACGTTCTGGTGTATGTGCTGCATAAACACTGACACCAAAGCCATTTTCGTCAACGTCTTGGCGCAACTTTTCAAACTTCCACTGCTCTTTTGACATGCGACGAATGAGTGCGCGCATAAAGCTCAATCGTGTTGGGAACGACGAACCCATTCTATCGAGACGCATCACCTGTTCAGGTCGACGCATCATCGCTTCATCAAGTTTAGCGCTAAACGGCATTGTTTATGTGTTGGCTGGCCCAAATGAAGATTCAAAAAATCTTAACCAATTCTCGCCCATCACAGCTGCTACATCTTTTTCAGACATGCCAATCGATCTTAGGCCGCTCTCAAGATTTGAAAAATCACGGTTGTCTTTAAACCAATCCGGCTGGTCTGGAAAACCCGCGGCACTCGCCGAACCTTCGCCAAAGTCGCGATCTCGAGTCCAGGTGCCGTTACGCATCCACTCAACAACACTATCCGGTTGATTTTGGCAAAGATCACTACCAATGCCAATATTTTCAATGCCCATAACGTCAGCAGTATCGGCAATCATCGTACAAAAGCTTTCTAACGTGCAGTCTGACTTGCCTTTTAAATGGTGTGGGTACATGGAAAAACCAAGCATACCGCCACTTTCTCCCAAGGCTTTTAAAACTTCATTTGACTTATTTCTAAGCGCCGCATGCCAGAAGACAGGATTCGCATGAGTGATTGCAATAGGGCGTTCAGAAATTTCAATCGCCTCCATTGTTGAACGCTCTGCAGAATGACTCATGTCCACTACAAGTCCCACTCGATTCATTTCTTTAATGACTTGCTTGCCCATGCGAGTAATGCCAGGATCGTTGGCCTCGTAACACCCCGTACCCAACAGGCTTTGGTTGTTATAGGTCAGTTGCATAAAGCGCGCACCGAGTTGGTGGCAAATTTCAACCAATCCAATATTATCCTCAATCGGTGAGCAGTTCTGATAACCAAAGAAAATAGCGGTACGCCCCTGAGCTTTTGCCGTACGGACATCCTCCGCTGTTTTTCCTAAAAAAATTAAATCAGCGTAATCTTCAAAACGACGATTCCAATCGATGACGTTTTGCACCGTCTCTTGAAAATCTTCATGATAACAAATGGTGACGTGGATAGCGCTAAGGCCGCCGGCGTTAATTTGTTTGAAGACTTCCTCACTCCAATTATTGTATTGAAGTGCGTCAATATAAAGAGAAGTGTGTGCCATTATGGGTTGCCTGATGAGATGTAAGATGTTTTCACTTGAGTGTACAACTCTTTGGCGTACTGACCTTGCTCTCTTGGGCCAAAGCTTGAATTCTTTCTGCCGCCAAACGGTACGTGGTAGTCTGTACCAGCTGTTGGCAAGTTAACCATCACACATCCGCTCTCTGCATTTCTGCGGAAGTGGCTTGCTTTTGACAAAGACTGAGTAATAATGCCAGAAACCAAACCGAAATCGGTATCGTTAGCCACTGACAATGCTTCGTCGTAATCAGCAACTTTAATCACGCACGCCATTGGCGCGAATAATTCTTCGCGATTCAGGCGCATGGCGTTGTCACCGCCAATCAATAAAGAAGGCTGCATGTAATGACCCGGTGTTGCAAGCTCAAGTGCATCACCACCACAGATAACTTCACAACCTTCATCACGTGCGAGCTGCATGTAATCTAGGTTAGAGGCTAATTGCTCAGCACTTGCCGCAGGACCAATTTGTGTGCCGTCTTCCAATGCGTGGCCTACTTTAAGAGCCGAAGTGGATGCTGTCATTCTCTCGACAAACTCATCATGAATAGATTGATGAACAACCAAACGCGAAGACGCTGTGCATTTTTGTCCGGTAGATCCGAAAGCGCCGCCTGTTGCTGCAGCAACTGCAACATCAATGTCAGCATCATCCATCACTACTAATGGATTCTTTGAGCCAAGCTCTAATTGAAATTTAGTTAAATTTTGTGCGGCTGCGCCAGCAATTTGACGGCCTACGTCGTACGATCCGGTAAAGCTAATGGCGTGCACCTTAGGGCTTTCAACCAACGCTTGACCAATTGAACCACCAGAGCCCATGACCAAATTAAATAAGCCTTTCGGGATATCTTGTCTTGAGATAATCTCAGCAAGAGCAACGGCACTGGCGGGTGTTAAATTAGCCGGCTTCCAAATAACCGCATTACCAAATGCAAGTGCTGGTGCAATTTTCCAGCTAGCGGTTGCAGTTGGAAAGTTCCAAGGTGAAATAATGGCCACCGTGCCCATTGGCTCACGACGAATATCAACTTCGATATTCGGTCTAACCGAGTCGGCAGTATCGCCACTCTGGCGTAAAACTTCAGCTGCGTAATAAGTAAAAAATTGCCCAGCACGGTAAACCTCTCCCTTGCCTTCAGCCGCTGGTTTACCTTCTTCACGCGAAAGGAGCTCGCCCAGCTCGGCACTGCGTGCCATCATTTCTTCGCCAATTTTCATCAATACCGCTTGACGCTGCTCGAGGCCAGTAGCGGCCCATTGTTTTTGTGCAATTTGCGCAGAATTTAGTGCGTCGTCTAACTGGGCAGCGCTCGCTTGCGCGTACTGACCGATAATATCGTTAGTATCCGATGGGTTAATGTTAGCAATTGAGCTGACGCCTTCAATCCAGTCGCCGGCGATGTAGTTTTTTGATAAATTTGACATAGTAAGTTGGGTAGTTGAACAATAAATGAATTTTTTAGTCTTTCTTATGACTTATCAAGCGATTAGAGCGACTAATGATCTTTAATCATACCCTCCATCTCTTCTTGAGGAGGCTAATTATATACATCCGTCAAACTCTTGACTTTAGTAATTCTAACTCTATAATATACACTGTGTATACAAAAAGTTAAGTCGCTAAAACACCTGACGCGAGCTGTCTTTACGACTAAGGTCGGTGGTGATCAAGAGTGGAAGCGCCACGCCAGTGCGCCACCATAAAAGCCTTGAATCAGGAGTAGTAAACGCATGAAAAAAGAGCACGCCTACCAAGATCTGCAGCGCCAAATTCTCACCTTGCAACTTGCGCCCGGCGATGGCCTCGATGAAGTGAACTTGGCCGAGAAATACGCCATTTCGCGAACACCCCTCAGAGAAATTTTTCAACGATTGGCTGGTGAGGGCTATATAGAAATCATTAGCAATCGTGGCGCGATGGTCTCTTCAATGGACTACAAAACAATTCGTAATTTTTTTCGCACCGCGCCGATGATTTACGTCACTATTGCCCGCCTTGCGACTGCAAATACCTCTAGAGAGCAGTTAAGTGAATTGCAAAATGCGCAAGATAAATTCCGCGAGTCGGTTTGTCGCCAAGACAAAGAAGCGATGGTACTGTCCAATGAGCGCTTTCATCGCTTGATTGGCGTTATTGCTAACAATCCGTATCTTCAGCCAAGTTACGAGCGCTTGTTAATTGATCATGCGCGCATCAGTCAAACGGTTTTCAAATTGTCTAGCGACGCCATGATTCACTACTTTGAAGAGGCTGTTGACCAGCACGAAGCCATGATTGAGTATATTGCGATTAACGACTGCGAGCGTATGGTCGCGATTACCCAAGAACACTGGGAGCTTTCTAGGGCGCGTATGGCGCGCTACATGACCCCTGAGCCGCTGCCCTATGATCACGCGCCATTTAACGCTTAGGCTAAATATATCCCACTCTTTTAAGATGAACAGCTTGCACCGCTTAGCGAAGCGGTCTGACCTAGACACCTCAACTGTAGCTTAGTATGGCTTCACCAAGTATGTCCATTCGCGGCGAGACACCCAAACCCGGGCTTTGCGGCGCAGAAATACAGCCATTTTTAACAAGGTAATCACCCTCGGCTGTTTTCACTGAAACCATATCACGACAATCGAGAACACAGCGTAAATACTTGTCCGGCACAGTTTGTGCCAAATGCACAATAGCGGCAAAAGCAATATCCGAGCCGGTGGTCTCTTGCACACTCATCGTATAGCCCGCCGCTACACAAATATCCCTTTGTCGACGGCAATGCGTTAAACCGCCGTTTTTCGATATCTTTAAACCGATACCATCGGCGCCATCCGTTGAAATCAAATGAATAATATCCTCTTCATTCTGCGCAAGCTCATCCCACACAATCGGCACGGACGTACGGCGCCTTACTGACAGGGTCTCTCGCCATGTAGCGCAAGGAGCCTCTAGGACAAAATCCAGGTTACGCGGCAATAAATTTAAAAGTCTCAGTGCATGCTCAGCACTCATTCCGCCGTTAGCATCAACAATAAAGTACTCGCCGGGCTTGCGGTCTGCAAGACTCGCCTTGATTCGTTCAGCGTCGAGCGCAGGCTCGCTACCAATCTTGACCGAGTGGCCTCGGTAGCCTGCCTCGCGGTGTGTCTGCACCCGAGCTCGCATATCTTGTGGTTCGCCCGCATAAATGGATGATATTAGTGGCAACGCCTGACTTGTTCGCCCACCAAGCAAATCACAAACGGGCATACCCACCGACTGGCCAAATATATCCCAGCACGCCACATCAATCGGTGTTTTTGCATGATTATGACCTACCAGTGCACCATCCATTGCGTCGTT
>Ga0302119_10000377_pt1 | contig 19771 bp, 18 predicted proteins | sample AG5_Tmax_MG_FD_203114 | JGI IMG/M metagenome (GOLD analysis project Ga0302119, IMG submission 203114) | Marine microbial communities from Western Arctic Ocean, Canada - AG5_Tmax | ecosystem: Environmental > Aquatic > Marine > Oceanic | place: Canada: Western Arctic Ocean | collected 2017-10-01 | reverse complement strand
TCGAACCGAGTCCCGCCTCCCAGTCGGCCTCGGCAGGGAGGCTGTAGGGGTCACGGGCGTCGAACCCGGCGCACACGTCATACCAGCGGGCGGCGTCGCGAACCGAGCGGGCCAGGCAACCTGAAACGACCGTCATCGGGCCGATGCTGGTGTGTGGCCCACGGGGTATCCGCCCGGCGGTCCCCTTCATCCCGACCAGGCCGCAGAAGCCCGCCGGGATCCTGATCGACCCGCCGCCGTCACCGCCGGTGGCGATGGGCACCAGGCCGCCGGCAACCGCTGCAGCGCTGCCTCCAGAGGATCCGCCCGGCGTGGCAGCCCGGTCCCACGGGTTGCGGGTGATGCCGTTCAGTTTCGTGGTGGAGCAGTTCAGCCCGCCGAACTCGCTGGCCGTGGTCAGGCCGACGAGATTGGCGCCGGCAGCCCTGAGGCGGGCAACCATGGTGGTGTCGTGGTCGGCGTAGCGCTCCGCGAACAACAGTGAGGCGTCAGTGTCGGGCCAGCCTGCGACCTGGTGGAGTTCCTTCACCCCGATCGGCACGCCGCCCAGAGGCAGCGAGACGTCGGCGGCGGCGGCCCGCTCCAGCACCCCGTCGGCGTCCACGAACGAGAAGGCGTTCAGGTCGCTGGCCCGGATGGCGGCCAGCGTCGCCTCGGCCTCGTCAAGAGGGGAACGCTCCCCGCTCCTGAACGCCTCGACCAGCGATACGACATCTCCCTGCCAATTCATGTGCATGGTCCTACCCCTTCTCCTGAGTTCTGCTCAGCACCTCGGCGTGGAAGTCCAGCATGTCCTGCCTGAACACCTCAGGCTGGTCGCCGGTGCTGCCGATGTGGGCACCCCACCGACCGAAGCCGGCATGGATTCCCGCCATGAACATCTCCCGATCGGTGGTCGATACGTCCGACGCGCCGGTCCGGTAGTCGACCATGGCGCCATCGCCGTCGATGTAGGTGGTCGGCGCACCGGGGGCCACGCTCGCCTCGGGTAGTTCGTGGAGTTCCTCGGAACGGTCGAAGCTGTGCGAGGCACCGCCGACGACCCTCAGCGAGGCATCGCCACCGGTCAGGCCGATGGCCTGGACCTGGGACTGGACCTGCTGCACTGATAGCCAGTCGTCCCGGTCGCCGACGATTGCCCTCACCCGGGTCGAGCCGACATCAGGGTGGGCGAACTGGTGGCCACACCACGGGTAGACGGCGTACGCCCCTGTCAGGATCAGGCGTTCACCGACGATGGGGTCGGCGAAACTGCGGACGGCTGCGGTGAGGACGGCCGAACCTCCCCTGCTGTGACCCTGTGCACAGATGCGGTCGGTATCGATGGCGTCCAGGTCGGCCAAGGCCCGAAGCGTCGCCAGCACGTCGAAGGCGCTGGCAGCAAACGAGTAGTGGGTCTGGTTGGCGACGGTCGACTCGACAGACCGGGGTCCGAACGGGTCGAGCACGAAAGCGGCGTATCCGGCCTCCAGCAGGGTCGCGGCGTGGAGCAGGTGGCTCTCGCCGACTCCCAGGCTGCCGGGCACGACGACGACCACCGGCAGCGGCCCGTCGGCCGGCGGCAGGAACAACTTGCCGTCTACCAGCAGCGGTTCACAGCCACCGGGATCGTTGATGGCCTGGTGGTAGTTGACGGGGTTGGCACTCGGAATCTCGACGTTGTGACCGGTAACGCTGGCCAGGGTGACCGTGCGGTCCCGGAACCTCTCAGGAGCATCCATCGGTCGGATCCTAGGTACCTGCCATGGCTTCGCTGGCGCCAGGCAGGCCCGGTTCAGTCTCCGGGTTGGAGCAGGACCAGCGGGATCTCCCGGTCAGTATTCTCCTGGTAGCCGCCATATCGGGCCTGCTCCTCGACGACGACCGGCCAGAGCCGATCGCGTTCCGCCCGGGAGGCGACGCTGGCGATCATCGACACGCCGGGTGCTCCCTTCATGGAGACCGTCACCTGCGGGTTCTCCAGCAGGTTCAGAAACCAGGCCGGGTGGGTGTTCTCCCCGCCTTTTGAGGCGACGATCAAGATCCGACCACCATCGCTCAGAGGCGACGTCAGCATGACCGACCGGGGCCGGCCCGACCTGCGACCGGTGGTGGTCAGCTCCAGCACCGGCATCTCGAATGCGGTCCACCCGAGCCTCCCGCCACTCAACTTCAGGAGGCCCTTGTGTAGTCCGTTCATCGCCTTCAGGAATTGGTCGCTCGGCATGGACAGAGGCTATGGCCGAGTCGGGTTCCCTGCGGTGCCGTCCCCGACGGGTGGGGTGTATTACATCTCACATGAGTTCAATCGTGGGGAAGTTGAGGATTACGTTGAAGTCATGGTCCGGCGTCAAAACAGGGGGGACACATCCTGACCACGCTGATCGATCGCTTCATGTACGCCGTGGCGTCCCTGGACGAAGGCATGGAATGGGCAGCAGACACCTTCGGGGTACCAGCCGCTTACGGCGGAGAGCACGTGGGTCTCGGAACACGCAATGCACTTCTGTCCCTCGGCTCCACCTATCTCGAGATCATCGCGCCCGACCCGGCACAGCCCCAGGAAGGTAACGCCGGCGAACAGTACGCCAACTTGACGAGCGGTGGCATGGTCACCTGGGCGGCCGAAGGCGACCCTCATCCAACTAATCTCCTCAGCCACGAACACCTCACCCATCAGGGGTGAATCTCTTCCAAGGAGGTGCCTGATCCCTCGGACAGTCAGCCCGCCGCTGCGCAACCGTCGTGAGGTGCTGGCCATGCTGTCGTCGCTGGCCCTAACAGCGACGCTGGGCTGCGGACGCGGCGGCCGCACCACAGTCCCACCACTGCCTACAACCCCACGGCTTCCGGCGGTAGTCGATCATCGAATCACCCGCTGGGGTCAGGACCCCTGGGCTCGGGGGTCGTACTCGTACCTGGGTCCGGGGGCGTCGTCAGCCACCCGCCGGATGCTCGCCCGACCAATCGACGGCCGTTTGTTTTTCGCCGGGGAGGCAACCGACACCGAGCACCCGGCCACCGTGCACGGTGCTCTTGCCTCAGGACAGCGGGCGGCCGCCGAGATCCAGGCGGCCGGCAAGCCCGGTCCCATCGTGGTGATCGGTGCGGGCGCCGCCGGGTTGGGGGCCGCACGCGATTTGACCGCCTCTGGACGCGAGGTGGTGGTGGTTGAGTCACGCCAACGCATCGGGGGTCGTGTCTGGTCGGACACTGTGGGCGGTGCCCCAGTGGACCTGGGTGGCTCCTGGCTGCATGGCCTGAGGGACAATCCGCTGGCCGATCTGGCGTCGTCGCTGGACATCGACCTGGTCCGTACCGACTACGAAGACGCTGCACTGTTCGACGCCGACGGCAGGCCAGTGGAGTGGGCCCACCTTGACCACCTGTACAACCTGGTGGAAGACATGCTGTCGTCCAGCCGATCCACAAGATCGATGGCGGCGGCCGTGGGTGAGGTGCGGCGTCGGGTCGAGGACGAGGACCGAAGGCGTCTCGAGTACGTGCTGGCCTCGGAGATTGACCACTGGTTCGCGGCGGGACCCGAGGACCTCGCCTTCTCCGGAGTCCACGAAGGCGGATGGTCACGGGGAGGTGACGCCGTTCCCGTTACCTCCTACCGGCCGATCATTGAGCACCTGGCGGCCGGTCTCGACATCCGCCTGGGCCATCCGGTTTCCGAAGTCGTCCGGACGGAGGGAGGGGCACGGGTTACCACGGAGGAGACCGAGTTCCACGCAGGGGTGGTCGTCGTGACTGTCCCGTTGGGCGTTCTCCAGGCTGGGACCATCCGGTTTGACCCGGCGCTCCCGCCGGTGAAATCGACAGCCATCCAAACCCTCGGCATGGGAACGATGAACAAGGTGGTCCTCCACTTCGAGGAGTCATTCTGGGATCCCGACGTGGACCTGATCGCCTACGCCTCAGCCGAGCCCGGTCAGTTCATCGAGTGGTACAACGCCATTCCGTGGACCGGCCACCCGATCTTGGTCGGGTTCAATGCCGGCCGGCCAGCCATAGAGATCGAATCCTGGAGTGACGAACGGATCCTGACCGCGTCTCTGGACGTGCTAGGCCGCCTCCACTGGTGAACGGGCGGCTAAGAGAATGAGCGCAGAACCAACAGATCACAGAACTCTGTCAGGGGAGCCCCGTGGACACCTGCTACCCGTGACGCGTGAGGGCCGGCCCCTCAAGACCGGCGATACATCTCAGGTGATCAACTCGCGGACCGTGTCACCTGAATCGAGGACACGACGGTCTGTTCATCGCCGAAAGTTGTTTGCTGCTCAATAGCGAGCAGTACGCCTCCAACTGGATCGTGCATCGTCAGTAGTCGACGTTCGATAAGTGGCGATGGTCGATCGACCGCAACCGAAAGGGGCCCGACAGTTCGAGTCAGCATCCAACTATCGTCAAGACGCACCTGAGGTGCGTCAAGGTCAAGGGTCGGCTCGATCCCCACAGACTCGGGCACGGCGACGCCGACGATGTCAGCGACAGACCGACCAGCCACCGAGAAAAAGCCTCCGGTGAGCTGCCGGTCGGGCGCAACGAGCACTCCATAACTGGTGAACTCATGACCGAACCGCGGCCAGACACCACTGCCGGTCATCGCTCCTGGTTGCCATTGGGTGCCAAGACCGATCACATCGGGGCCGAGGTAGTGACGATGTTGGCCGACGACTTCGAGATCGAAAGCCCACTCGCCCGCAAAGGCCGCCATCGGATGGCCGGCCAACTCGGGGGAAGGATCGCAGGTCTGGATTACCCGGAGGCGCCCTTCGGCGACAACCTCGACCACCCTTCGTTGCCGCAGCACGCCGACAAACGTGCCATCGGGGTCGTGCACATACTCGGCGACGAGCCATGCGCCATCGAAGCTGTCGTCGCGAGCCATCTACGCCCCTTCGAAGCTGAGCGCTCCGTACATGGCACCGATGCGTTGTTCGCCGCGATACCACATTTGTACGACGCCCTTCATCGTGCCATCGAGTGCCGCGACCTCGCGGAGCCACACCCGGGTCTCCTCGCGATGATGCAGAAGGTGCCCCGATTGGCCTCTACCACCGACCATGTTCAACGAGCCGAGCACGTCGCCTGTGGGAGTCCACGCCTCGGTCGGGGTGGTGACCAACGAATACGAGGCATCACGACCGAAGTGCACACCTTCAACTGACACAGCGAGTCCGGCTGTCGTCTGCGCGATCGATTCGCAGTATTCGACCGTCTCGATCGGTGCGAGATCGCCATCCAGAACGGTGAGCTCGCCGACCCATGACCCAGGGCGCCGCAGCAACATCTCGGCTCCGTCGGCACCCTCGTGTCGCGCTGTTGGTAAAGGAGCGGGCCTCATCGCATCCGTTTGGCGCAGGTACTCCCCCACCACCACGTACTTCAGGACCTCAGCCCGCGAGATCAGCGCGAGCGACAACTGTCGGGTGCCATCGGGCAGCACCATCAGAAAGAACCGCTGCGACATCCCGAGTTTCGACCAGTAGTTGTGGGCACAAACCAGACCATCGCCCAGCACTTCTGCAAAGCCGTAGTTGAGAGGCCCCTGGTACAGGCGGTGGGTGCCGCGGTCTGCGATCGTGTACTGCCCAGCCATAGAGAACGGGCCCTCGAACGAAACGTTGACCGTTACAGTGCCGGCGCCGTCGTCGGCTTCGACACTTCGAGTGTCACGGCCCTCACCCAGAAACACGCCATCGGGTCCGTAAACCTCGGCAGCCCCGAGCCATTGGCCGAGGCCCTTGGAGAATGAACCCGTGGGTCCAGACGATTCGCTCACGCGGCGACCAGCCGAACATGTTGGGCGCTGATCTCAGTATCGGCTAGCAGTGCGCCGAGATCGGTGCCCGCCTGTTGTGGAAACAGGTATCGCCCTTCAGTGAACACATCGAGGCCATCGATGGCGAAGGGATACGGATCAAGGGAGTACACGCCGTCGTTGCGTTCGATGAGGGAGATGACAACATCGTCACCGACTGAGCGCGGCACGTAGGGAAACTCGGTGTCGCCTCTGCCGCCCACCGGATTCAGATGGAGATGCAGCGAGAGCGTGTCGAAGAACTGCAATTGCTTATAGGCGTGGAGGACGTACTCGTCGGACGCGTACTCGGGGTCGGTCGCTTCGAGAGCGGTCTTCAAAGCCGCTTGTCGCTCGAGTTCGGAGGCGAGCATCTCGTCGACACTCGGCCGCAACTCGTCGGGGATAATGTCTAGGAAGACCTTGTCGGTCAGACCGTACCGACCGCTGTAGAGCCCAAACGTGTGCATCGAGGAGATCAGCCCACTGAACGGGTGGTGCTCCGCGTTGAAGGCTGGAGACCCAGCGCTGGTGCTGACAATTTGGGGAAGCGGTGTCGCTGTGAGGTTATACGGCAGGCCTGTTGCCGGGTCCTGCGGCGCCTCGACGTCGAGCTCGACCCACCCCTCGTCATGATGCTCGACGATGAACTGCATCGGCTCTTGCGGTGAGAGGCCCACGAACATGTCGTTGCCAAAGTTTCGGGCCAGCGATCCGGCGAACGCCGTGTGCTGTCGCATAGCGATCACGAAGTGGGCGTCGCCGTCGGCCGCGCTTTGGACGATCATGGCCGCTCCACACAAACGAAGTCTTGGATCTGAAATAGGTTGGTCTTCCCGTCCCGGACCTTGTGGGTGATGATGCGACGCGTGTTCGGGTCGAGGAAATAGTGGTTGTTGTAGACGATGGTTTTGGTCACCGAGCTGTCAATGGTGAACACATAATTGAATGCGGTCAGTTCGGTTCCTTCAAGGCTGATCATCTCGCTGTTCGCCCAGCAGCGTTTGCCGTCGACCGAGATCGGTGTGTCGTAGACCGTCTCGCCAACTCCGTAGAGGTTGTCGAAGTGCTCGTGGAGATGCCAGGTGCTGTCATCTATCCATGAGACCTCCATGTGGACTGCACTGCTATCGAGAAACTCGCCATCAGGCGTGAAACTTTTGCAGAGGCCCTCCCATCTACCCATGAAACATTGGTAGGGCCGGGGTGAGCCGGGGCCGTACTTGTTCGGAGCGGAAGGCGATGGGCTTTCGTTGGCGTCGTTCATGATCTGATCGTAGATTCGCTGGTCCGCCGGGGGAAACCTCGTTCCTCTGAGCGGAGCGCTACGTTGAGTCGCAAGGGAGGCTTACCGACATGCACGTCCACTGTGTCTTGGTGAAGTTGCACGACCACACCACGATCGACGCCTGTCGCGACCTGATGAAGTCGATGCACGGTCGTATCGACGACATGATCGACCTCCGGGTCGACGTCAACAATCTCGACGGCGGATACTCGTGTGATTTGAGCCTCACCACCACCTGGCCTGATTTGGCCGCATACCAGCGTTACACGACCGATCCGGTACATCTCGAGGTGCGTGCCCACGTGCTAGAGCTAATGGCCGACGCCATGACAGTCGACTATTTCCTCGACCCCCTCGATACACCTGCAGGAGAGCTCGATGCACCTGCAGGAGACCGGTGATCGTCCGCTCGATCCACCTCGGCTTCGAAGTTCCCGACACCGATGCCTCGATGGCGACGCTTTACTACGCCGCCGACGAGGCCGCTCTCGACGCAGCGCGCCTAACCGGACTGGTGGCCGCCGATCGATCCCACTCCCCGTGGCCACTCGTCATCGTGCTCCCGGGAATCAACGTGGCACCCGATTCCTACCGATGGTTGGCAATCCGGCTGGTACGAGCCGGCTACTGCGTTGCGACCTACGCGAACATCGGATCGCTTGGGCCTGCCGGTCGCGGCATTACCCCAGGCATCGACATGGCAGCGCTCGGACCCGACATCATCGCTAGCCACTGCTCGGCCACTGCATTGGGTCCTTTACTCGATGCCATCGCCGATCTCGACGAACCCGTACAAGGGTTAATCGACTTCGATCGGGTTGCCATCGGTGGGCATTCGGCCGGGGGCACGGTCGCCCTTCACAACACCGACCCGAGTTGGGTCTCCGGACTGGCCTGCGCCTTTAGCTTCGGCGGCCACACGATGACCTCCATGTCGCTCGGCCACGGCGAAGCCAGCGTCACGGCCGTGCCCTCCAAGGTGCCGATCTTGTTGCTCGCGGGAGCCGACGACGGCGTGGTCGCGGCGAGCCGCGACCGATACCGCAACGACGATCAGGCTCACGATCCGGTGCGACGAACATTCGACGAGGCCATTCGCCGGAACCAGAACGACTCGTGGCTCGTCGAAATCGCTGACGGCAACCATTTCACGATCTGTGATCCAATCGATGAAACATCGGGCCGATCGTTTCTCGAGGCCGAGTTGCGCGCTACAGACCGCTCGGCACGCGACACACTGGCATCGGTACTCACTGCGTTTCTCGGCGAACATTGCCAGGAACCGAGTGGGCAGGATCGTGTCGAAGACCTGGTGAACGCGACGACGATCTCTCGATGGGCGCGCCGCTGAAGGGAGAAAGATGAGCAAGCGGGTTGTAATAACAGGATCGACGAGAGGCATCGGCAACGGGCTCGCCCGCGAGTTCTTGAAACATGGATGCTCGGTGGCAATCAGTGGTCGATCGACCGACTCCGTAGCGACGACCGTCGCCGAACTCGGAGAGTATTATGGCGAAACGAAGGTATGTGGCATCGCCTGCGATATCACCGATCCGGCCGCGCTGCAGCGGCTCTGGGATTGCGCGGCAGAAGCGTTCGGCGGGGCCGACGTCTGGATCAACAATGCCGGCATGAGCATCGAACGGAAGCCTTTGTGGGAACAGAGCGACGAGGCGCTTGAAGATCTGGTCACCACGAACCTCACCGGCGCGTTATTTGGGTCGAAGGTCGCGATTCGCAACATGCTCGCGCAGGGCGGCGGACAAGTCTGGAGTACCGAGGGGTTTGGTTCCGACGGCGCCACGCAGACCGGGATGGTGGCCTACGGGTCGACCAAACGTGCCGTGCGGTACTTGCAGAAGGGCCTGCGCAAGGACACGGCCGACACCCCGGTTCAGATCTGCACGGTTTCGCCGGGCATCGTGGTCACCGATCTTCTTACCAGCGACTACGACCTCACCTCCGAGCAATGGGAGAAGTCGAAGAAGATCTTCAACATCTTGGGCGACGAAGTCCACACCGTCACCCCGTGGCTTGTCGAACACATCCTGGCCACCGACAAATCGGGTGTGCGGGTCGCATGGTTGACCCGACGCAAGGCGTTCGGTCGCTTCATGATGGCGGCGTTCAACAGACGCGACCTCTTCGCTGGTGTCGAAGAGTCCTAGAAAGAAGTGTCGCGTCGGCGGTCAGGCGAGCCCGAACGGGCGATCACTATCGGGTCCTCGCCAAGATAACTACGAATCACCGCTTCGTTGGACTGGATCTCGGCTGGTGTTCCCTCGGCAATGATCGATCCAAGTTCGAGGGCGATCATTCGGTCGCAAATAGCGGAGAGCATTGGCATGTCGTGTTCGATCACCACGATGGTGATGCCATACGAATCGCGAATCTTCTCGATTACCGAACCCAATGCTTCGGTCTCGGCTTGAGCGATACCGGCCGATGGCTCGTCGAGCAAGAGCAACCGCGGCCCTAGCGCTACGTTGGCGGCGAGCTCGACGATACGCCGGGTGCCGGTGGAAAGCCGCCGCACCGGCTGATCGGCCAGGGCGGAGAGTCCGAACATTCTGAGGGTGTCGTTCACCGATAGATCGATCGCAGAAGTGGCGGCATGTTGTTGAGCAAGCATGATGATGTCGCGTGCTGTCATCGTCGGGAACATCGACGCGTTCTGGAAGGAGCGAACAAGACCCATCGCACTCCGCGCTTCGGGCGTCCGACGAGAGATGTCGATGCCATCGAAGCTCACCGAACCCGCGTTTGGCTGAACGAACCCAGAGATGAGCTCAAACAGCGTGGTCTTGCCAGCTCCGTTCGGTCCGATCAAACCTAAGGTCTCGCCGCGAGCAACCGCGAGCGAAACCTGGTCGACTGCCGCCACCGATCCAAACAACTTGGTCACCGAGTTGACGACCAGCAACTGGTCAGTCTCGTCACCGCCCCTGCGGTCGATCCGTGTCATGCCCATTTCGCCTGTTTCGAGCACGATCGCAGCAGGTTCGTCGTCGGGTTCGACCTCAAGCCGGGCGGTAGCCGGATCGATCCCATACCATCGCGCCACCTGGTCAATGGCATTCGCACGCGTTGACGCCAGAAGCCCCCATAGGCCACGCGGCTGTTCGAGAACAAGAATCAGCCAGGCTGCGTTCAGGCCGGCTAACGCCGACAGCTCCAGTTCAAAGAACCCCGGGATTCCAACGAGGTACGCGGCACCGAGAAGGGCTCCGGTCAGCTCGGAAAGGCCGCCGATGACCGCGACCGACACGACGTTGATGCTGTCGCTCGGGGTAAACAACGCCCGGGTGACGAAGCTGTTGGCAAAGGCGAGCACCGAACCACCGAGGCCGGCAATGAACCCGGAGAACCCATACGCGAGGAGCGTCGTGCGGCGAGGAGCGATGCGGAAAACCCGGGCTGCATTCACATTGTCACGCAGGGCTACCAACGATCTTCCAAACGCCGAACCGCTCACGATGCTTGCCAACGCGAGAATCGACACGAAGGCCACCAGCGCCACGTAGTAGTAGCCCTTCGATGTCGTGATCTCGGCCCCAAGGAACTTAAGCGGGCGAGAGCTTCTACCCACACCGAACGCCCAGTCTTGGCGGAGGAGCCAGCTGAACGTGGCCAGAGCGAAGGCAAGGGTCACGATCGCCAACTTCAACCCTCGGACTCGAAGCGCCGGGAGTCCGACCACGGCCGATGCCGCCGCCCCCACCAACCCGCCTGCCACCAGACCAAGCGCAACACTCCCCATCTCCGTGCCGACGCGGACGGCAGCCACCGCTCCGATAGCGGCGAACGCGACCTGCCCGAGCGAGAGCTGACCGGCCAAGCCGGTGAGAAAGCTGACCGAAATACCAATGATCGCCAGAGCAAGAATGGTCGTGATCACAAACGCCGACTTGTTCGTGATCCACAACGGCATCAACGCAGCGATGACGGTGACGATCGCACCGACGACCCAGCCAAGATTTCGAAGGATCCAGACATTGAGGTACGCATCGGGCAACCGCTCGTCGCTGGCGAGCCCATCCCATCGTTCCTGCTCATCGCGACCGCCACGTACATGTAGTGCCACACCGACCAAAATCAACACGAACAAAGCGACATCGAAGTAACCGGCGGCGTTTGGGTTGGTGCTGATGTATTGCTCGAGGACCCCCAGGCCGACCCCCGCCGCAAAGGCGACGGGGAGGCTGTTGAATCGAGCGAGTGCCGCTACGGCCAACCCTCGGATAATGAAGTCGGGTCCGAAGGTGTCGGGGGTGACGGTGCTCTGGTTGGGAATGATCAGCATCGCGGTGAACGCAGAAATCGCACCGGCGAGCGCCCACGACAACATCGACATCTGTCGAGGGTCGACACCTAGCAACGTCGCTGCATCGGGATTCGATGCCGCGCCTCGAATAGCAAGCCCATAGCGGCTCCGTTGGAGAAATAGATACAGCGCTGCCACTACCAGAGGAGAGAGAATCAACAAGGCGGTCGCCGACGATGAGATGAACGCCGAGAGGTCGAATTCAGGAAAGAACGGCGGCTGGGGAAAGCTGGCACCTCCAAGGCCACCACCGGAGAACGACAACGCGAGCAACAACAGTGCTTGTGAGGTGCCAAGGGTGGCGACCATCGCCAGCACCTTTGGCGAGCCGGAAAGTTTCTGCACCACGACCGCCTCGAGACCCGCACTGAGTAACGCCGACACGATGATCGCTCCGACGAAACCGAACCAGTACGGAACGCCATAGTCGTTCACGACAACCGACATCATCGCTGCCGAGACGAGGCCGACCGATCCGTGAGCGAAGTTGATGAAACCGCTCGAGCGATACGCGAGAACAAGTCCGATGCCCAACAACGCGTAGCCGACACCAAAGATCGAACCCAGCAACACCAGCGGAGCCGAGAGGTCAAAACCCCACATCGCGACCATCGTGATCAGCCCCTGAGGACTCGCGAAAGCCCTTCGAGGTACGCACTGCGGACGAGGTCGGGCTGTGATCGAAGCTCCGCCGATGGCCCCTGGTAACCGATCTCACCCTTTTCCATCACGTAGGCGTAGTCGGCGACAGAGAGTGCGATGTTCACCGATTGTTCGACCAACAACACCGCCGCTCCCCGTTCAGCGATCTGACGAATGACCGGAAGAAGGTCGGCGATAACCAGAGGTGCGAGGCCCAGGGAGAATTCGTCGATCAACAACAAACGCGGGCGCACTATCAACACCTTCGACATCGCGAGCATCTGCCGCTCGCCGCCCGACATCGTCTCGGCCCGTTGATGTTGCCGTTCGGCAAGCCGCGGGAAAACGTCGAACACCTCGGCGAGCGGATCGACGTCATCAACACGATCGAGGTTGTGACAGAAGAGCCGGAGGTTCTCGGCGACGGTGAACTCGCCGACGATCGCGTTGTCGCCGACAACCTGGTGCAAACCCATGCCGACCCGCCATGTGGGACGAGTCCTGGTGATGTCGAGCCCCGTGTAAACGATGCGTCCCCCGATGGTGGGCTCGAGTCCAGAGATCGCTCGCAACAGCGTGGTCTTGCCAGCGCCGTTCGTGCCGAGCAGGGCGACGACTTGGCCGGGATCGATGGTGAGATCCACATCGAACAGCACCTGCACGGAACCGTAGGAGACCTGAAGACCTTCGACCGAAAGCACAGGTGTCGATTCGCCATCGAGCCCAGCCACCCGTCGTGGCACCTGAGCCGCTGCAGCGGAGGCGAAGTCAGCGGTCGAATCCCGTGATGAGTCGGCGTATCGACGGATGGCCCAACCCGCCCACACCAGAGGCAGGGCAAAGAGTCCTAACCGCAACTGCTCGCTGAGCGAGGCGGGAAAGATCTCCAGTAGGACCAGTCCGAAGAATGCACCGGCGGTCAGGAACACCAACTGTCTGAAGGCGAGGCGTCGGCGAAGATTCGGCGCGACCGCCGGAAAGACCGCAGCATCGAGCGCGGCCGCAGCGAGCCCGATGGCCCCGCCGGCGATCATCCAACACACCACGATTCCGATGTAGGTGGTCGACATCGAACCGATGGAAACCAATACACCGGCGACTAGCAGTTGGAGACCGATCGCATCGGATCGACGGCTGCCGGTTAGTCGATCGAGGCGGTGGTACCACGAACCAAGCCCGTTTACCGCAGCGCTGGCCAAACAGCCGACGCCCAGCACTGCGGCGACCTGGCGAGGGCTTCGTTGCCATTCGTCGACCAGGATGTGCCAGGCGGGTTGCGCGCCGCCGAATACGATCAGCCCGACCCCGAACGCCGCGCCGTACGACCGGCGGGGCCAGGGTGCGTCGAGAACCCCAGCGGTTGGTTCGGTCTCGACATCGTCGTCATGCAATAGCGCGTGCGGTCCGATCGATAGAGCAGCGATAAGACACAATCCGGACGAGATCCATAACACGGTGTCGTAGCCGACATCGGTGAGGATGCGAAGACCCAACGGCCAGCCGGCCCCAACGGATACGCCTACCCAATACAGCGACAGCGTGCGCAGACGATCGTCTGGTGACGCCGCCATGGATAGAAGCGGCCGGTGTAACACGAGCGACGGTGCGGCGCCTACGACGTACAGTACGCCGCCGCCGACGAAGAGGTTGAGCTGAATCGTCCAGGCCATCAGCGCCAGTCCGACGGCGGCAACGACCCCACCCATAAACAGCAGCGAGCCAGCCGGCAACATGTTGCGGGTGCGGACGGTCACCCACGCCACGCCGACAGCCAACCAGCCGAACAACACGGTCGCGCCTACGAGAGTCCCGAGAAGGTCGAGTCGCGAGGCCACCTCAACCCGCCAGAACAACAACACGGTGAGCGGCGCGGTGATCGCCACCGCTTGCAGCGCCAGGCCCCGGAGCACTCGGGGATGTCGAGGCTGGGCCTCTCGTTCAGCCATCGAAGTCGATAGGTGATCCGCTGACGACCATACATTCACATCCCGCATCGAAAGCGAACGGCATGAAGGCGCCACCGCCTGCGTATTGGCCTCGCTCGAACTGCACGCTGTAGACCGATGCTGCTTTGAAACTGGTGTCGAGCGCCCATATGGATTCGCCGAATCCTGCGGCGCTGATCTCGGCGGCACCGTCGCCGGCGGCGCCGAGAAGTTGCAACGCGTCACAGAACATCAACCCGGTTCGAACCGTCGCTCGGTCGTCGATGGCGAGACCTGCATCGGAGAAAACATCGACGCAGGCGGCCTCAGCGTCATTGGCGGGGAACGGCCACTGATCGTCGGCGACATCGGCCCCAGGGAGGACGCTGATTCCCGTGGCGCCGACCATTTGGGGTCCATAGTTGAAGATGTTGAAGTCGGGTGAGTCGTAACTCGAGACTGCGTACTGCGGCTCGAAGTTTTGGGTGATCGCCGTGTTGATGAACCACGAGATGAGCCGCGACCCGCCGATGGCCACAACCCGATCGACGTTGGCTTCTTTGAAGTTCACGATCGCCTGGAGCAAGCCGTTCTCGAACACCGTTCCGTCGGTGGGGTCGATGGTGTTGAACGAAGCGACCTTGACTCCGGCGGCGTCGAGTACCGGCACAAATTGTTGCTCGTAGGCGCGTCGGCTCAGGTCGGAGTCGATGGAGATAACACCCACCGTGCCGCTGCTGAACCACCCGCTGTCGGTGAGGCTGCTGGCCATACCTGCGGTGAGGTTGTCGTAGGACGGCAAAAAGGGCGACCACAGATACGGCGCGAGTTCGTCGAACCCGACATCGTCGACGGGGTACAACGTGGCGTCGAGCATGAGGGTTTTCGCGTTGGCGTAACACGGGCGGGCATTCTCCTGGAACTGCCCGGTCATCACCACGGCGAACGCCCGGTCGTCCTGGGTAATCGCGTTGCAGAGCGCCTCTTCAGCCACCGGTCCGTCGGTGATGGCATTGAAGACATGCACCTTGGCATCGACAGTTCGACCCGCTATGCCGCCGCGGGCATTGATGTCTTCAACCAGCGCCGCTACCTGGGCTTCGCGGTTGCCTTCGGTCGGCACCTCCCAACCAAATGCCGCTGCTACCGCTGTGGTGTCGGTGATGATGAACGACACCGTGATCGTGTCGTCGGTAACCCCTGGCGTGTCAGCCCCCGCAGGCGCTATTGCTGCCGGGCCGTCGGTTCCGTCATCGTCCATGTCACTCGATGAACCTGAGGGTTCGAGAGCTTTGGTCGAATCGGTTGACGCACCTTCCGGATCGCTCGCCGACTGTGAGCAGCCGACTGCAAGCAGCGCCAGCGTCAACAGACAAATGCCAAGTCGTTTTGTGATGGTCGACATTGGGTCCTCACTCATGCTTCCGCTGTGCCTTCAAACGGTTCTTTCGAACGTACCCGCGTTGGCGTCGTTCACCCCAGCGGCCCGCACCGCGGTGCGATACGCCGATCTGCGTTCGTTGAGATAATCGCTCGTCAGGTAAGCCATCAAACCCACTATCACCAACACGATGACGGTCTGAGCGATGCGGCCGAGTCTGAGCCAGCCAATGCCGATCCCGTGCAGCAGCGCGCCGTTAAAGCCAACGAGATACAGGATCACCCCGAGACCTGGACCAAACCATGGTCGGCCAGCAAGTCTATTCATGACTTCAGCGTTCCGAACTGGGCCCCTTCGGATCCCGAAACCAGGTACGACGCAGCCTCAAGTCGACCACGTTCGGCAGGAAATCCCTGCACCAAGGCCATCGAAAGATCGCGCAACCCGCGAGAGATCGGCCCTTCCATTCCGGTGTTCGACGTACCGCACGCCTTCATGGCGTGCACCGCAACCTGGAAACAATTGTCCGCTATTTCACCCTTGGCGATGCGCCAGTTCGCAACGACGTCGCCTTTGGCGAGAATGCCGGGGTCGGCGGTCTCGAGCGCTATTTGGCGCCGAGCCCACAGGAATGCCGTGTCGAGGTGGCTGCGCATCTTTCCGATGAGTTGTCGGTGAACATCGCTGCTCCCGATGGGGTCGTCAGAGTCCGCGTATTTCGTGCTGGTCAGATAGTTCATCGCGAAGTCGTAGATCGCCTGGGCGGCGCCGATGTAGACACAGGAGAGCGCCACCTGGTTGCCGACGAAACTTCCACGACTGACAAGGGTCATGTTCACAAAAGAATCGTGCACGGTCAGCGAATCGTCGTCCGGTACAAAGACGTTTTCGAGGGTGATTCCATGCGTGGCGGTGGCGCGCATTCCGATCGCATCCCATTTGGTGCGTTCACCAACACCAGGGGCATCTCGGGGGATGAGAAAGACGGCGAGGTCGGAGACGGTGTCGCCGGTGTCGAGTTTCGCTGTGACGAGATAATCGTCGGCGATTCCGGTGGCGCAGCCGAAGGACTTCACCCCGTTGATCACCCAGCCGCCGTCGGCACGTGATGCCTCGGTAGCGATGGTCACCGCGGCGCCTTTGGTGCGCACCGACTCGCTGGCAAAGTTGGCGACCCAGCGACCTTCGTCGCCCATCCGCCGAAGCACCCTTTCGCCGAAGGCCCGAACCGTCGGAATGTCGTCATCGGGAAAAAGGCCGGCATCGATCGCTGCGAGAGGCAACAGACCGCGAGACGAGCCGCTGCATTGGAAGAAGTAGGCGAGCGATGTCGATGCGCACTCGGTCGCCATCGCGAAGGTCGCAGCCGCCAAGTCACGTAGGCCTCCCCCGAGTCCGCCGTACTCGACAGGCACGGTAAGGCCTAGCAGTCCGGCCTCGGAGATCGTCTGGACATGTTCGATCGGAAACTCGCCGGATCGGTCGGCTTCGACGGCGCTAGCGGCCAGCGCCGGAAGTACTGAATCGACTCGGTGGGCGCGCTCGAGTTCGACCTCGGTCAGGTCCTCGATGAGCACCCCACCGCGAGGAGAGGTATGGGAGTCAGTGTTCGGCAAGGATCCTCCCGAAGCCGGTGATTTGGTCATCGATCCCAGTCGCCCGTAGGGCGTGCCAGAGCGTAGCGACATTGATCGCCAGGACTGGCTTGCCCAACTCGTTTTCGAGCTGTGCCGCTTGGTGGACAAAGGAGAGATTGGTGCCGACCTGAACGATGGCGTCGACGTCGGGGCCATCGAGCGACTCGACGACAGGCGTCAGCATCTCGGGGGTGACTTTGGCGATCGCGGTAGCCGACGGGCATCGCAAGCCGGTGACGGACGCTACTTCAAATCCGGCTTCGGTGAAGAAGGTGGACACATGCTGGTCGGCGATCGGCTGGTAGGGGCTAAACACCGAGATCCGCTCGGCACCAAATGCCCGGAGCGCATCGCGGCAAGCGCTCGCGCCGGTAGAGACGCCGAGTCCGTTGCTCCGGCGCCGGACCCGGTCCTCGAAGGCGATATTGCCGGCCACGCCGCCCCAGAAGGTTTCGGCGCTCATCCCCATCAAGAGGTACGTGGGCTCACAGGTGATGACGTCGCGGATGGCATTGGTGATCGATTGGCGAATTTCGTCGAGCAGTCTTTCGAACGCGGCATCGCTGTCGAGGCTTGGGTTCTCGATGTACATCCGGCCGGTGTGAAACGTAACGCCCTCGGGGCGAATCATCGCCAGGTCGTGTTCGACGACCGTGTTGGTCGACGGGGCGATCACCGCTATCCGGCCGCGACTGCCCACCACCTGTTTGCCCGCCGCGTCTTCAGCCATCGTCGGGTCCCGTGGCGCTACCGAGCACGACGTCTGAGTCGCCCTCGTTGGCGGCGAAGAGGTCGGCGGAGGTTCCACCGCTGTAGAACACATTGCCACTTGAGGAAACCGCAAGCCCGGTGAGATCGTCGACCCCCGGCGAGCCGAACTGGTCAAACGCGGCCACGTTGCCATCGGCGTCGAGCCAGACGAGCACACCGTCGCGTTCACCAGATGCACCGCCGAGGTCGCCTTCGGTGCTTCCGGTAGCCACTACCCAACCGGCGACCGCCCGCACCTCGAAGGCCGAGTCGGCTCCGGCAGTGCCAAACTGGGTGATGAACCGCTGGTTGCCGTCGGCGTCGAAGGACGCGATGAACGCATCACGCAACCCTGCGTTCGGGCCGTCGAGGTCGCCCTCAGTCGATCCGGCGAGCAGGACTCCACCATCGGCGGTCGTACCAACGCCCTGGGGCCAATCGAGTTCTGGCGTACCGAATTGGCGAATCCAGACGACGTCGCCAGACGGACTCATACGAACGACAAAGGCGTCCTTTCGACCCGAATGGGCTTCGCCCAAAACGCCTTCGGTGTAGCCGGTGAAGTACAGGCCTCCGTCAGGCGCCAGGCTCGATCCCTGACCCCAATCGGCAGCGTCGGTGCCGACCTGGCTGATCCATTCGAGATTGCCGTCGGCATCGAAACGAGCGGCGAAACCATCGAACCCTTCACGATCGGTCGCGGGGTCGAGAACGCTCGCCGTATAGCCGGTGATGTACGCACCACCATCGAACGCAGTGACATCGAAGCCTCGATCCCAGCCTTCGCCGCCGAATTGTTGGCGCCAAACCTCGGTTCCATCACGGTCGAACTTCGCAAGCCATACGTCTGCCGAACCAGCGTTTTCACCGGCAAACGAGCCTTCGGTGAAACCGCCGACATAGATGAACCCGTCGGGCGACACTGAGAGACCGAGCGGAGAGTCGTTTCTCTCGCCGCCAACCTGCATTTCCCATACGGCCGACCCTTCGTTGGTATATCGGGCGAGCACAACATCGCGACCACCGGCATTTGGTTGACCGAACGCACCTTCGGTAGCCAACGCCACGACGACGTCACCATTGGGCGCGGCCGCGACACCAAACGAGGTGTCGGCCTGGGGTGAACCAAACTGCACTTCCCAAGGGGCGACGATTTCGCTGTCGCCGGCGCACGAGACGGCGGCGAGCGCCACCGACATCACTAGGAGTAGACGACGACCTCGGTGTCCGGCGAACCTATTTCCTTTTCCTGCTGGCAAGAGCCGCCCCCACGACGACGACGGCGATCGCAAGCGGTATCACCCAGCCGGGTAGACCGTCGGTCTCGGGTTCGTCGTCGGCTCGGGCAGCCGCAGGGGCCTCCTGTTGGGGAGCGTCTGTCGCTACAGGTACGGCGGTTGTAGCTGGCGCCGCCGTTGTGGTAGCTGGCGCCGCCGTTGTGGTGGCCGCTGGTGCCCCGTCGGCGAAGGTCACCTCTATGCCGACGGCGTTGGCCGCGGCACCGATACCGTCGCTAGCCACAATGAAGCACGGAGTGGTTGCATCGCAGCGGCCCTCGACCACATTCACCACATAGTCGATGCTTGCCGAGCCGTCAGCGCCGACCTCTGCGGTGTACTGGCCGTAGTTGCTGAGCTCGCAGTCGGAGGGACCAGCGACCGGGAATTTGAAGCACTGCACCACGGTGAGCGTCGCTCCTGGTTCGTACCCGTGGCCGGTGACGGTGACCACCTCGTCCTGGGCGAGACCTTCGGTATTGGACACATCGGCGGTTGCAGCTAGCGCCGCCGTTGTGGTAGCTGGTGCCGCCGTTGTGGTAGCTGGTGCCGCCGTTGTGGTAGCTGGTGCCGCCGTTGTGGTAGCTGGCGCCGCCGTTGTGGTAGCTGGCGCCGCCGTTGTGGTGGTCGCTGGTGCCCCGTCGGCGAAGGTCACCTCGGTGCCGACGGCGTTGGCCGCCGGACCGATACTGTCGCTAGCCACAATGAAGCAGGGAGTGGTTGCATCGCAGCGGCCCTCGACCACATTCACCACAT
>Ga0302119_10000376_pt1 | contig 19778 bp, 13 predicted proteins | sample AG5_Tmax_MG_FD_203114 | JGI IMG/M metagenome (GOLD analysis project Ga0302119, IMG submission 203114) | Marine microbial communities from Western Arctic Ocean, Canada - AG5_Tmax | ecosystem: Environmental > Aquatic > Marine > Oceanic | place: Canada: Western Arctic Ocean | collected 2017-10-01 | reverse complement strand
AATTTTAGGGTGTAATCGTGCCTTTGAAGTAAGGCCGCGGGAATATCCAGTCAAGACGTTCGGCTTTCCGAGGGAATCAAAGGCGCATTATTCCTCGGGCATTGCGGCCTAAAATCTTTTCCAAGGTTGCTTCGTCCTCCACGAGTCGCCGGAGGATCTCGAGGGTGCTGGAGCCGATACATTGTGCGCCCTGGCCAAAGCGATCCGGGCAGTCGCTGCCAAAGAGGAGCTTGTCCTGATGTCGATTCAGAAACTCGCGGGCATGATCTTCGTCGCGGGTGAGGGCATTGCGACCCGAGCCTGCGGAGAGGTCTCCAAAGAGGTTGGGATAGTCGGCGAGGTAACGATCTGTCAGTCCGCCCGGAGTGACCGGATCCTTCGGGTACATGGTGGGCTGCTTGTGATTCAGATCGATGTTGCCCCACCAGGTCTGGGCATGTCCGATGAAGTTCACGCTGGGAAACTTTTCAAGAATCTTGTGAAAGCGTTCGAAGTGCAGGTTGTAGGAGCCGTGTTGGAAGTGGAGAAGGACCGGGACATCGAACTCCTTCGCGATGGAGGCGATGAGCTCGCTATGTTTGGAGTCGCAGTCGATCGCGAATTTCTGTTCCCCGATGCCGATGGCTCCCGCCTTGAGAAAGCGTTCAAGTTCCTGACGGGCGTTGGGCAGGTCAGGGACTTCGTTTGCGAAGGAGGCGTAGTGCTCCGGATTGTCCTCCACAATGCGGCGGCAGGCTTCGTTGCCGCGGGCGCCCGCGGCGAGGCCGTTCGATTTGCCGTCGTGAGTGGAGGGGAGGGAGACCGCGCTGGCGGAGGGGAGCAAGACGGTCTGGGTGATTCCCATGAGCTCCTGGTGCGCGATGAGTTGCGCATCGGGGCGCTCGAGGTAGCCGACGTGCTGGTGGATATCGACGATTCCCTTGAAGGGCTCGGGCTCCGGGGGGCTCTTCTCCTTCGAGCAACTGTTGAGCACGGTGCTGACGGTGGCGAGGGTTCCGCTCCGGAGGAAGTTTCGGCGAGTGGGCGAAGTCATCGGGTCAAGAGACAGGGTCACAAGGGGAGCGCCAGGGTGCAATGCGAAAGCACTGCCGCGCGGGGAGGGTTTTTCTAAATCTCGGCCCTTGATCCCTTTCGCATTGCGAAGGGAGTGATTGGACTCTCAATTGGAGTCCGCGCATGGTCACGAATTCCTGGTTGTTCATTGGATGGGCGCTCCTGCTGGCAGGGGTGGCATGGGCCGAGCCCATTCCCGATCCGGTCGAACTCCCGCGCAATCCTCCCAAGGACCTTGACGAGGCGTTGGAATCCTTTCAAGTGCACCGCGATTTCCGGATCGAGCTCGTGGCTGGCGAGCCCCAAGTCGTAGATCCGGTCGCGATCACCTTCGATGAACATGGACGCCTCTTCGTGGCGGAGATGCGTGGCTATCCCGAACGACGGGAGGAAGCGCTGGGACGCATCAAGCTCCTGGAGGATCTCGACGGAGACGGGCGCTATGAGAAGGCAACCACTTTTGCGGCGGGGCTGAAGTGGCCGACGGGATTGGTCTGTTGGAAGGGGGGGCTCTTCGTGGCTGCTTCGCCGGACATTCTCTATTTGGAAGACCAGGATGGGGACGGAGTGGCCGAGAAGCGGACGGTGGTATTCAGCGGGTTTGGGGCGGGCCTGAATCGGCTCAACATGCAGGCCTTGGTCAACGGGCTGCAATGGGGGCCCGACGGACGAATCTATGGCTCGACGGCCTCCAATGGAGGATTGGTGAAGGCCAGGGATCCAAAGGCCAAGGCGCTCAATCTGCGTGGTTCGGATTTCTCCTTTGATCCCCACAGCCTGGACTTACGCCCGGAGTCGGGCACGGCGCAGTACGGCCTCACCTTTGACGACTACGGACGCCGCTATCTGTGCAGCAACAGCCGTCATCTGATTGCGGTGATGTATTCATGGCCCTGGAACAAGGTGCCGGGACTGCCTCATCCCCTGGTGGACATTCCGGTGGATGGTGGTGCGGCCGAGGTCTATCGCATCAGCAAAGTCGAACCCTGGCGGGTGGTGCGAACACGTTGGCGGGTGCAGGGGTTGGTGGGTGGTCCGGTGGAAGGGGGAGGACGGGCAACGGGCTACTTTACCTCGGCGAGCGGACTGACGGTGTATCGCGGGGACGGGTTTCCGAAGGGCTTTCGCGGGAATGTCTTTGTCGGAGATGTCGGAAGCAACCTGGTGCACCGGAAGGTGATCGAGTTTCCGAAGAATCGGGTGCAGCCGGTGGCCCGGCGGGCGAAGGGAGAGGAGCAGCGGGAGTTCCTGGCCTCCACCGACAATTCCTTTCGTCCGGTGCAGTGCGCGAACGGCCCCGATGGTGCGCTCTACATCGTGGACATGTGCCGGGAGACCATCGAGCACCCATGGTCGATCCCGGAATCGATCAAGAAACACCTCGATCTTTACAGCGGGAATGATCGGGGAAGAATCTGGCGGGTGGTCCCGAAGGAATTCGAGCGGCCTGCCAAGAAGGAACTGGGGAGGGGGATGCGGGGGGATCTCTTCAAATCGTTGCAGAGCGAGAATGGATGGACCCGTGATACCTCTGCGCGGCTCTTGTTGGAACGCAATGAGGAGGATGAAATCAATTTGCTGATCCCGATAATCGCAAGTGAAGCGATCGATGAGAGGGCGCGCCTGGCGGCCCTTCGGCTTTTCCTTCCGAGACGGGAGTTGGGTTGGCTCGCCCCGCTCCTCGTCCAGGATGCGAGTGCTGAGATCAGGAGAGCGGCTGTGCACGGGTGGGATTCCACGGAGCTTGGCTTGTTCGCTCCCCTGGCCTCAGACCCGGATCCGAGAGTGCGCTTTGAATTCGCTCTGCGCAGTTTGGATCGGAAGATTGAAATGGAGGCCGCTCACCTTGTGGGGATGGTGAAGTCGGCCGGAGGAGACCCCTGGCTCCTGCGCACCGCAGTGGTTTCCGCGAAGTTGCGTGGGATGTTGAGTGAGGTTGTGAAGGCGCAAAGGAATTTGACCCAGGTGGTGACAATCCTTCAGGCCGCCGGGGTGAAGGGCGGTCATGAGTTGATGCGCTCATCAGTGGCGGATGCCTGGGCGAGAATCGCAGCGGGGGGGCTATCCGATTCAGAGCAGGAGGCAGCGGTGTGGTTGATCAGTCGGGATCCTGCCACGGACCCAGCGAAGATGCTGAGGTGGATCACCACTGGGAAGGCCAGCTTGGCTGGACTCGTCGCAGAGGGCCTGGCGAAGCGGCCCCCTGGAGAGTGGGAGAAGTTGATCCTGAGGCATTGGAGGGAGGTGCGGGCCGACGTGCGGATGAGTTTGCTGCCCAAGATGAATGCGGGGTTCGTCCTGGATGCGATTGCGAAGAAGGAGGTGAGGGCAGAGGAACTCGGGTATCAACAGAAGCGGGCCATGCGGACTCACAGGGACAAGACCATTCGCGAGCGGGCGGGGGCGGTCTTCGGGAAGGAAGTGGAGCGGAGCCGAAAGGAAGCAGCCTTGCACTATCGGAAGGCCCTGGTTCTTCCGGGGAAGGGCAAGAACGGGGAGCTCATATTTCAAGCGCGCTGCCAGGTGTGTCACCGCGACGATGCGAAGGGAGCAGGCCCCGCCCTTGCGACCTTGCGAAACAAGGGTGCGCCCATGTTGTTGGAGAATCTCATCGCGCCCGATCTTGAAGTGGCGCCCCAGTATTTTCTTTGGGAGGGACAACTGAAGAATGGAGAGTCTGTGTTGGGTGTGATCGTGGAGGAGAGCGGGACGGAGTTGACCTTTCGGGCCGCTGATGGAACCAGCACGACCGTGGCCCGGGGGGATCTCAAACGGCTCACCAATCTGAATCGCTCCCTGATGCCCGCGGGACTGGAGGGTGGGCTCAGCGTGCAGGAGATGGCCGATTTGCTGAGCTATTTGACCGGTGGGAAGTGAGGGCGTGCCGGCCCCGGCGCTAGTCTTCAATCTCTAACAATTCGATTTCGAAGGTAAGAGTGGAATTGCCTGGAATGCTGGGGCGGTCCGATTTTCCGTAGGCAAGATCGGGTGGGATGATGAGCTTGAACTTGCTGCCGACCTTCATGAGTTGGAGGCCTTCCTGCCATCCCTTGATCACTGCGGTGAGTGGGAAGATCATGGGTTTCCCTCGTTTGTAACTGTCATCGAACACGCGGCCATCATCGAACATTCCGATGTAGGAGACCTTGACCCGGTCAGTGGGGCCGGGCCGCGGTCCGTTTCCTTCGCGAAGAATACTGTAGTGCAAGCCGCTCGCGGTCGTGAGAACGGAAGGTGGAGCGTGGGTTGCTGGTGGGCGGTCGGACTTTCTTGAGAGGGATGCCCCGTCCTCTGGATCCGGGGCGAGGGGCCTGGAGGGGACACCGGTTCGCGGGTTGGCGGACTCGCCTAGCGCGCTGGAGGTCCCATCTTCCTTGCCTGCCTTCAGGCGCAAGAAAACAGTGAGGATGAGGAGGCCGGCGGTCAGGGCGAGGAATGCCACTTTGTTGCGATTGAGCTCCATTTGCCTCCGTGATTCGATCCCGTAAGACAACCGAGCCCCTATGCCTGCGCAAGGGAATTGAGAGATTTCGGGGGTTGGATGGATGGAGTACGATCGCAAGGATCAGGTGATCATGAAACGGTCGGGAGGGGCGCTGGGTGATTCGTGGGGCCGGGGGGGTGACGCCAACGGCAAGAGCGTTTCGATCGAGAGCCCCGGGCGCAATCCGCTGGGTTTTGCCATCGAATTGCTGGTGGAGCCCGCGCCGGTTGACTGCCTGGTGCCGATGGGCAGAGCGGCCAAGTTGCAGGGCTTGGATTACTTTGGGACTCGGCACCACTAGAAATCGGGTCTGACGAGTGGGGCATTCTCGGCGATTTGGGGAACTTGAAGCAACAATCAACTCGGGGCAGTGTTTCATTGCTATTCCGGAAGATCGGTCCTTGCCGTAGACCGGGTCTGGAACTCAATATCGCACCCACCAATCCAAAGTTATGGCTCAGGCAATTATGGATCCGGACGAAGTCCGGCGGTTCGCAAAGGAACTGAAACGATTCAATGATGAACTCCAAGTGAAGTCTTCTTCGCTCAATGCGCGATTCACTTCGCTTGGGGACACGTGGAAGGACCAGGAAAACCAGAAGTTCGCGGAGGAGTTTGTGGGCACCATGAAGGCGCTCAAGAAGTTCATCGAGATCTCTGAGAAGCACACTCCCTACCTCCTGCGGAAGGCGCAGCGGATCGAAGAGTATCTGGATCAACGTTGATGGACCGCCAGGCCAAGGTTACTTCCGTTGACGCGCTCGCAGCGTTACGATCCAGCCTGATCATCTACCTTGGATCGGTGGGGACCTCTCTGGACGAGGTGCGCGATGAAGTGCGTCGCACGCGGACCTGGCTTCAGATTGACCAGCGGGCACATTGGGCAGGACTCCTCAAGAGATTACAGAAGCAGCTGGAGCAGGCCGAAGCGGAGTTGTTCACCTCGCGGCTGAGCGCCATGACAAGTCATAGTGCGGCCCGCCAAATGGCAGTCACGCGTCTACGGCGCAAAGTGCGCGAGACCGAAGAGCGGGCCAAAGTGGTCAAGAAGTGGATTCGGAACTACGATAGCCTGGTGGAACCTCTTCTCAAGAAACTTGACGGCATGCAGCACCTCATCACTCATTCCATGCCCAAGGCGGTGTCATTCCTGGCGCAGGCCGAGCGCACGCTGGATGATTACGCCCGAATGGCCCCGGAGGGGGAAGGGTCGGCCTCAAGTGCCAAGCCCCAGGAGTCGAACGGGGAGACCGAAGCTGCCGGGGAGGAGGGCTCTGAAGCATGAGCGCGAGATCCAGTGCGGTGAAGCTCACCAAATCCACCAAGTCGTTCCTGCAAGCCTGGGAACGAGCGAAGGTATTTTGGCGAGATCGCAAGGGTCAGGAATTCGAGAAAGACTATATTGAATCGCTGCCCGATGATATTTCAGCTGCGGTGCGTGTGATTGAGGAGATCGACAAAATTATCAGCAAAGCCCGACGCGACTGTGAGGAATAGAGTAGGAGTAAATCGAGGACTGGAGCTTGCGACCGGATTGACGGGCGCGATCTCGGAATTTGCGGAGCGAGAAGAGGACATGGCGAGGGAGCGTCGCGCGGCCATGTATGCGGCCAAGAAGGCTCTGGATAAGGGGAAGAGCGCCGAGGAAGAGGTGTTGGAAAATGCGATGGAGGCCGCGGAGGCGAGGTCGGCGGGAGAGACGGAGCACGCCGAAGGGCGTCACGCCGCACGGATGGAGTGGATTGAGCGTGCGCTGCTCTCGAGCAAGCGACTTCTTTCGAAACGAGCGGAGGAACACAGGGGACGCACGGCTTCCGATCTCCAGGTGCGGGCGGTGAAGGACAAGGTGAATCGCCAAAGCGCGCTTGAAACGCTGACGGCGACCTACCAGGGGCTCCATGCAGAGCTCGCGGGGCAGGGGCAGAATCTCGCGGACCTGCAGCGGAAGGCAAATGGAGCGATGCGTGGGTATGTACGTTTTCAGAAACTGTTGAAGCCCGAGAGCGGTGCGAAATTCGAAGTGGGGGACGCCGACACCTCGGGTCAGACTCCTCAGTTCCTTGAACGGGTGAGTGAATCAGTTGCCAAGGGGGAGAAGAAACTGGACACCTTCAGGAAGGATGGGCTTGCGCGAGTGCTGAGCTTTTTTCCGTGGTGGTTGCTCCTGGGATTGGGGCTCGGGGGAGCGCTCGCTCTCTCGAATTTCTGGGAAGCGGATGGGGCGGCCGGTGGGGTGGCAGGGGCCGCGATCCTGTTGATCCTGGTTCTTCAATTCGCGACCGGAAAGGGAGCGGAGCCGGCGGCCCGGGCGGTGGCCGAGCAGATTGAGACGACGAGGAGGGCGCAGGTGGCCTGTGGCGAACGCATCGCGATGCGCTTCCAGGAAGAACAGGAGCAATTGGCGGCGGAGGAAGCCAAGACCGACAATCGTTGGGAGGTGGCCGACGGTGCTGCCAAGAAAATGCGGGAAGAGGGAGCAACGCGGGTGCAGGACAAGCATCAGCGGGCGCTCGCCAAGAATGCCGAAATGCTGGAGAGTATTGTCGGTCCACTTAACTTGACCCACGAGGGGCGTGTTCGCGAGTTGAAGCAAGGCAGCGCAGACCGGATCGCGAAGTTGCAGAGCGAGCACGACACAGCGGTGGCGGAATTGGAGTCCAAATTTCAAGCCGTATGGGAGGAAATGGAAGCGGAGTGGAACGGGCGCGTGCAACCCATTTACGCCGAAGCCGCTGCGATTGCGGACACCCTCGAGGCGCTTTCGCCCGCGTGGGAGCGCAGCTATCTGGACCGTTGGCAACCGTCGTCCCAGCTTCACGACATGGCTCGTTTTGGGAACTTGTCGGTGGCCGGGGATGTCTTGGCCGAAGAGAAAGGACTCACCCTCCCAGGGGCAAAGGAGTTGGAGGTTCCCATGGCCTTGCATCTGCCCCATGACGGGTCGATCCTCTTTGAGACCAACGGGTCGGGCCGCGAAACGGCAGTGGGGGCGCTGAACAACATCATACTGCGCCTGTTGGCGACCACTCCGCCAGGAAAACTGAGCTTCACGATCATCGATCCGGTGGGCTTGGGGGAAAACTTTGCGGGAATCATGCACCTCGCTGATTACGAGGACAGCGTGATCAACGGACGCATCTGGACGCAGCGCGGACAGATCGAAGAAAAGCTGGCGGAGCTCAACGAGCACATTGAGAAGGTGATCCAGATGTATCTCCGCAATGAGTACGAGACGATCACGGAGTACAACGAGCAGGCTGGAAACATCGCGGAGAAGTACCACTTCCTGGTGATCGCGGATTTTCCGTCGGGCTTCAGTGAGACTGCGGCCAACCGGTTGCAGAGCATCGTGATGAGTGGAGCCCGCTGTGGGATATACACCCTGATTCACTGGGATCACCAGCAGACCGGGGGGCCACAGGAATTTGTGCCTGATACCTTGCGCGAAAACAGCATCCAGATTCGGTGTGAGGACGACCGCTTTTTGCTGGGCTCCAGCGAGGAAGATGGAATGACCCTCGAATTTGATTCGGCTCCCGATCCTGATGTTGCGATCGAATTCATCCAGAAGATTGGAAAGAGCAGCATCGACTCCAACCGGGTGGAGGTCCCCTTCGAGCATGTCATTCCGAAGGAGGAAGATTTCTGGTCCAGCGAGACCACCAAGGAGTTGCGGGTGCCGATTGGGCGTACCGGAGCAACCAAGCTGCAGTATCTCGCGATCGGGAAGGGCACGCGGCAACATGCCCTGTTCGCCGGGAAAACCGGCTCCGGAAAGTCGACGCTCTTTCACGTCATCATCTCAAACCTGGCGCTGTGGTGCAGTCCGGAGGAAGTGGAGTTCTACCTCGTCGATTTCAAGAAAGGAGTTGAGTTTAAATGCTACGCAACGGCGCGGCTACCCCACGCGCGAGTGGTCGCGATTGAGAGTGATCGCGAGTTTGGATTGAGTGTGCTCAAGCGTGTGGACGAGGAGTTGAAACAACGCGGAGACATGTTCCGAAAGATGGGAGTGCAGGACGTGGCAGGCTACAAACGGGTTGGCGGAACGACGCCCGTGCCACGCTCCCTGTTGATCATTGATGAGTTCCAGGAACTTTTCGTGGAGGACGATCGGATTGCGCAGGATGCCTCAGTCCTCTTGGATCGCATCGTTCGACAAGGCCGCGCCTTCGGCATTCACGTGTTGTTGGGGTCGCAGACCCTGGGCGGCGCCTACAGCATGGCGCGCACCACGATGGGGCAGATGGTGATCCGGGTGGCCCTGCAGTGCAACGAGGCGGATGCCTATCTCATCATGGATGACACCAACCCGGCGCCCCGCATGCTGACGCGGCCTGGGGAGGGGATTTACAATGACAGTGCGGGGGCGCTTGAAGGCAACAGCCCGTTCCAAGTGGTCTGGCTTTCGGATGAAGAGCGCGATCGCTACTTGGAGAAGGTCAATGAGATCGCGGGCGAAAAAGGCTATGATGGCCCGGCGCCCATCGTCTTTGAGGGCAACGCGCCCGCCGATGTGCGCGAGAATGAGCTTCTGCATCATCTGCTCAAGGCCGACTCGATTGCGGCGACCGTTTCCGGAAGAGCTTGGCTGGGCGCGCCGAACTCGATCAAGGGACCGACCGAGGCGAGCTTCCATCGTCAGAGCGGGAGCAACCTGATCGTGATCGGACAGCGCGAAGAGGCGGCGCTGGCCATGATCGGAGTATCGCTGGTGGCACTCTCCGCGCAGTATGCAAAGGGTGGAGTGAAGTTTGTGGTTTGTGATGGGACCGGCCCGGGAACTTCGGAGGCGGCCTTCCTGGAGGCGGTGGTGGATGCGGTGCCCCACGAAGTGCAGGTGGTGAAGAATCACGACATTCCAGGCGTGATGAGCGATCTTGGGGAGGAGATGAAGCGGCGCGCCGCGGACGAAGAAACGGCCGCCAAGGCGCCCCCGATTTATGTCATCGTGCAGAACATTCAGAAATTTAAGAAGCTCAAGCACGAGGATGACTTCGATTTCTCCTTCGACAGTGATGACTCGGCTGCGGTGAAGCCCGGGGCCCAGTTCAACGAGATTGTGACGGAAGGAACCAGCCTCGGCATGCACGCGATTGTGAGCGTGGACAGCTACAATAATGTGAACCGTTTTCTCAGTCGGAAGGCCTTGAGTGAATTCGAGATGCGCGTGATTTTCCAGATGAGTCAGAACGACTCGGCAGCCTTGGTGGATAGTCCGGCCGCCAGTGACCTGGGACTGCACCGGGCGCTCTACTACAATGAGCACGATGGCTATCTGGAGACCTTTCGGCCGTATGCGCTGCCCGAAAGGGAGTGGATTGAGGAGGCGAAAGAAGCCTTGGCGCGCTTGGTGGGGTAGCCCTGGTGCCTATTAAGGGTCGGCCGAGGGGCGCCGGAGAAGGATCGCCGCGGTGGAGTGAAGGATTTGTGAGTGGTGATTCGGTTGTAAGGGGATGAACTGCTTCCTGAGACTATTTCTTGGAGTCCTCGGATTCCTTGCGTCCTCCTTACTCCTTCAAGGGGCAGTTGCTCACAGCGCAAGGAGTGGGAACTGGAGCGAGGCACACACCTGGAAAAAGAGCGGGGTGCCGAAGGGGGGAGATCTCGCTTCCGAAGGAGGCCAAATCAGTGGTGGCAGCTGCTACGGACGATTCAGGAAATGAGGAACTGACTCCGCATCGGATTGCGGAGGCTCACCATCAGTGGCGATGATGAGGGTTTGGCCCCTATGAAGGGCGGCCACAAAGGGGACGTTTGAGGAAGAAGTAGAGGGCGCCCAGCAGGGTGAAGGATCCGAGCGTGAGGTAGCGGAGCTTCCAGGCGAGGCCCTCCTCACCACGGAGTTCGAAGGATGCGAGGAAGCCGAATGCGCAGCAGGCGGTGGGCACAAGAAAGCCCCCTCCGAGACAGATTCGAAAGGCGTGAGATTGAAAGAAGGGCCGGTCCCGGCAGAGGAAGAGAATCAAGGTGCCGATGATGGGAGAGGTGACAATGAGAATTGTGGTCGGTTCCATGAAGGGGAAGATGGCACCGAATCGCGGAGTGTTGGTAATCGATAGTATTGAGGATGGTATCGATTGAAATGATGTATGGAGAAAGGGATGGGGACCCGTCGCGAGCCAACGAGTCAGAAGGTCGCCCGTCGGGTGGAAGGTGCCTGAAGGGGGTGCCTCTCTTGCTCGGTGGTCCTGAGTCTCGGCTCCCGGCAGCCTCCCGCCGCGTCAAGTCATCCAAGAAGCCCTGCACAGCAATCCAGCCCTGCACAGCAATCCAGAAATTTCCAGCAGCCTAGAGGATGCCGCGGATCTTCAAGTTATTGAGACGGCGGGCGGTGTCGGCGAGGCCGTCGGCGGTGGCTTGATTGTAGCTGCGACCGTCGGTGGTATCGATGCCATGACCTGAGTCGAGGTTGCGGAGACCTTCGAGAGCGGGGTCGTCGTGTTTGAAGAGTTCGACGAAAACGTGTTGAAGGGTGCCTGTCCTGGCCGCGGCAGTGAGGAGGGATCCGATCCAGCCGTCATCGGTGCTGAGGCAGCCGCGGGTAGTTTTGGCGGAGGCGTGGAAGCACCCGAGTTCGCCGTTGGCTCCGATCTGTGCAATGAGTTCCTCGTTTTCGGAGATGCTGAGGGCGGAGTCCCCGCAGTGCGCGGCGTCGGTGAGGGTCTTGAAGAAGGTGCTGCTTCCACCCACTGCTGCGTTGGCGGCCTGGAGGAACTTCCAGAGACGACCGAGATCGGTGAAGGTTTGGAACTCGCCGGGGCGGAGAAATTCGACGTGCCAGGAGTTGACGCAGGAATCGGCGAGGCCGGCTTCGGTGTAGGCGCGGTGATGAAGTTTGGCGTTCTGTTCGACCGCGGCTTCGAAGTCGGCGCCTTCCTTGCGCTGGGCGCCCTCGACCATCCAGTTTTCGATCGAGGTGGAGGAAACGAAGGTGACTCCGTGTTGTTTGGCGGCTTCGAGGCCGAAGAGAAGTTGATCGACGATTGCAGATTCGTCGTCGGGGTTCATGGGATCGGCGCCGCCGACCATGAGCACGAAATAGAGCGAGAGGTCGAGGTCCTTGAGGCCGTTGGCGAGTTCGTTGAGATCTCCTTCGGCGGTGCCCGGGATGACGGGTAATTGGAGGGCGTCGAGTTTGACCCTGGTGAGCTCAGAGAGCTTCTTGACCTCGGAGAGGATCACGATCTCGCCGTCCGCCGTGCGAGAAAGATTGCCGTCGTCATCCGGAACGAGTCCGCCGACGAATCCGGCGTGAGTGGGAACGATTCCGAGTTCGAGGTCGGTTTGATTGTTAATGTCGTGAGCCATCTGTTCTGAAGTTGGCTGAGTTTCCAAAGTGATCGACGATCAGTAAACAGTAAAAGCGAGGAAGGATGGGAAAGGGGAGGGAAAAATGTGATTGAGAGAGAGGGAGAGAGAATGCTTTATAGCGGTCTATGAGATGGAGAGAGTTCGCCTTGGGGTTCGGAGTTTTGGGGTTTGCGGGGACCGTTTTGGCTGAAAATTGGCCGGGCTGGCGGGGTCCGCATGGATGTGGGGTGGTGGTCGAACGGAAAGGGCCGACCGAGTTTGCGAAGGAGCGGAGTTGGAAGACGAAGATAGGGGCGCGGGCCTGCTCGACGCCCGTGGTGTGGAAGGGACGGGTTTTTGTGACGGGATTGATGGGCAAGAACGACAGCGTGCAGGCCTTTGATTTGAAGACGGGTAAGGAGGTCTGGAGCAAGGAACTGGGTCCGGCGAAGCTGGGCCGGACGCAACGAATTGGGAGCAGCGCAAACTCCTCGCCGATCATCGACGGGAAGAATGTCTTCGTCTACTTCAAATCGGGGACGGTGGCCTCGCTCAACATGGAGGGGGAGGTGGCTTGGGAGATCAATTTCGACGAGACCTTTTTTCCCGACAAGATTCTCTGGGACAAGGGAAGCTCTCCGGTTTTCGCGGGAGGGAATATTGTGATCGCCTCGCTGCAGCAGGGAGGAACTTCGTACCTCGGAGCTCTCGATAAGAAGACGGGCCGGAAAGCCTGGATGACGGAGCGCCCGTTCGACACGGTGGGGGAAAATGGAGACACCTATTCCTCTCCCTTCGTAGTGGATATCGATGGGGTTGAGACCATCGTGACCTGGGGTGGCGATCATTTGACCGGGCACGATGCGAAGACGGGAAAGCAGATTTGGTTTTGTGGCGGGTTCAATCCGAAGACGCAACGAGTGTGGCGGACGATTGCCTCACCGGCGCACGCCAACGGGGTGGCGGTGGTGGTCTATGGGCGTGAGGATTGGGTCGCCGGAATCAAGATGGGCGGGAAGGGCGACATCACCGAGAAGGCGTGGCTTTGGAATCACAAGGGATGGGGTTCCGACACATCCACCCCCGCGGCGCACAAGACGAGGGCGCTGGTGTTGACCGATCGCGGGAAGGCGCGGGGAACCCTCACCCTGTTGGATGTGATGACCGGCAAGCAGCACTGGCAGGCCACCCTCCCAAAATCGGTGCAGACCTATTGTGCCTCGCCGGTGGTGATTGGGAGGACGGTCTATGTCGCGCGCCAGGATGGCATGATCTTTGCGGCGCAGTTGGGTGAAGCGGGGATCGAGAATCTGCGCGAGTTCAACCTTGAGGAAGGAGTGATCGCTTCACCGGTGGTGGTGGATGGGAAGTTGTTGATCCGGACGGACGGGCACTTGGTGTGCCTGTGGTAGCGCAGCGCTGCCATGGAAGGCGGTTTTCTCGGCAGGTTTCTCGAAGAACTTCCTGAGGCCCATCGAGATGGACCAGATGCCCCCGAACGCAATCGCGAGGGCGCTGAGACACAGGGCGAGGTCGTAGAGTCGGGAGGGCTTCAGTTGCGCGGGGCTCCAGTGGAGGCGCATGACAAAGGCGGCGAAGAGCACGAGCAGCAGGATGACGGCGGTGATAAAACCTCCCACCAGAATCATGAGTTTGGGTTTCTCAAAGATGAAGTAGAGAATGGCCCAGATGGCGGTAATCACGAAAGAGCCAATCGCGATTGCCTTCTGGCGCCGTTTTGGATCCTGAAAATCGCCAACTCCGATGTGGCTGAATGCATCGGCGAAGAGACGAGTCCAAGCGCCAAGGGCGGCGAGGAGGGTGGAATACAGAACGGCCACGGCGCCGACCATGAAGATCCATTTTGCGGAGGGCCCAAGACTCTCGGTGTACATCAGGGAGAGCGCTCCGAGGAGTTCCTGGCCATCCTTGAGTTTGCCGTGCAAGACGTGGAGAACCGCAGCCCCCAGGATGTAGAAGAGGATCGTGACCAGAGTGTAACAGAAAAGAGAGAAGAGGGCGTCGAGAGTCATGATTCGAATCCATCCCCGGGCGCGCGCCAGCCATGCATCGTGGGCTTTCTGGTCGCTTTCGGGAGGGCGGGGTCCGGTGTAGGAGGCGTAGCCCTTCTCGATGAGCCAGTAGTTGTAGGCCATGATTTCGTCGCCGCCGACGCCGGTGATTCCAAAGGCGGCGATGGCGGAAAAGAGGATGAGCTTGCTGGGCATTTCGAAGGAGAGCCCGGAGCCAATCTGGCTGGCGGTGATCGAGTAGTCGGTCCACTGCAGGGCGATGACGGAAATGACCGTGAAGATGGTGAAGAGCCCGATCATGATCAGGCAACATCGTTCGATGAGTGCGTAGCGACCGCGCGAGATGAGGAAGGCGACGGAGAGGCCGGCGGCGACGGTCCAGAAGATGACACCAACTTTTCCCCCTTCGGGGCCGATGGGGATCAAGGTGTTCATGACCACGGCCACCAAGCCGATGATGCCCCCGACTTGAAGGAACTTGAGGGACATGGCGAGAAGCCAGGCCCAGATGGACCAGCTGGCCTTGCCAAATTTGGGGCCGGGAAGATCATTGAAGGCGCCGATGGTGGTCTTCCCGGAATAGATGGCGTGTTTACCGAACTCGAGTTGCAAGGCGACCTTGACGAGGCATGAGAAAATGATGATCCACAAGCAGACGAAGCCTGCTTCCGCACCGAAATTGGTGGTGGCGATGAGCTCCCCGGAACCAACAATGGACGCGGAAAGAATGAATCCGGGGCCGAGGTGGCGGAGCTTCCCTTTGAAGGTCGAAGGCGGTTCCAGGACGCGGTCGGCGGAGAGTTCGTAGACGTTTTCAGCCATGTGAGGGGGAAGGTTGCGCAGAATACGCCGATTGCAGAAGCTCGAAATGAGGTGAGGATGAGCGCCGATCAAAAATCAATCATGCTCTCACTCACCGCAGACAGGAACCCTCGCAGCTTGTGCTCTTTCGGCCGCGACCCTGAAAGACGGCGCCTCCCTTCATGACGCGGAATTGCGAGACAAGACTGGGGAGGTGAAGGGGAGGACCCCTCTGGATCGCGGGCAGGGAGAGGGCCCTTCATTCGAGCTCCAGCTTGAATCGTCCGAAGCGGTTAGGCGCGGAGGACATCGGGACGCTGTCGCGAAAGCGGAAGAGAATATCGGAGTCGGTCAGGATCTGCGCGCGGGAGATGCTGAAAAACTGGGTGAGGTCTCCTGAGGTTTCCCCGATGATCTTGACCACGCCGAATGATTGAGGATCGCGGGTGAGTGAGAAGGTGAAGAAGTCGTCGGGGCCGGTCGTCGTGGTGCCTACTTGCATCGCAAGGTCGCCGTCGGTGGTGGTGGGATCGCTGTTGACGAAAAACTCGGCGAGATTGCTGCGGGGATCGCGATCAGGATTGCCGAGGGGGCCGCTCAGAATTTCATCCGCAATCTGGGAGGCGTCGAATTGAGTGTTACGCCAGGCATTCCAGGGGCCGTCGTCGATCACGATTTCCACGATGTCTCCGCTGCGCGAACAATAGTAGAGTTTTCCTTCGCCGTCCTCCCCGAAGGAAGTGATCTCGGGATTCGAGACAACTCCGCTGATCAACTCGGAGGTGCGTTCCGTGAGTTCGGTCACGGTAGATCCGCAGTAGCGCATGGACCAGACCCGGTCGGAGCGGTCGTCGGCGAAAAAGTAGAGTCCCTGCAATCCAGCCTGAGGGCCCCGGTAGACATGGCCCCCAGTGATGGAGGTGCCATAGATGCTGCCGTTGTTGACCCTTTCCGCTGATCCCGAACTGCGCACGTATTCGAGGATGGGCTCCACATTGTCGGAGGGCCGATTGCCGCCGACGGAGCCGGGTGTTTTGAGAAAGCCTTCGCGAAGTCTCCAGCCGTAGTTGCCATCGGCATCGTCAGGGGTGTGGGCGGCCCGGAAGTCGATCTCCTCGCGCGCATTCTGTCCTACGTCCGCAATCCAGAGATCGCCGGTGAGCTTGTCAAAGCAGCAGCGCCAGGGGTTGCGCAGGCCGTAGAGCCAAATCTCGTCGTCGCCGGTTTTGTTGACGAAGCGATTGGTGGGTGGGATGGCATAGTTGCGAGTGGAGTCGGTGGGAAAGTCGTCGCCATCGACATTGAGCCGCAGCATTTTCCCGAGCAAGTTGTTGGTGATGTCCTGGGCGTTGCCTGTGCCGGAAGTGTGTCCGCTGCCGTTGTCGTCGAAACTGCCGCCGTCTCCGGTTCCGAGGTAGAGATAGGATTCTGCATCGCCCGCTCGAAAGGCGATCCACCCGCCGTTGTGGTTGCTCTGAGGCTGTGCAAAGTCGATGATGGGAGTGGCGCTGGCGGGGTCGACGCGGTCGGGATCGTGGAGGCCGCCGGGATGGAGATGGGAAGTCGTGTAGCGTCGAAGAAAACTCCGACGACCTCCCACGTTATCGCTGAAATAGACGTAGACGAATCCATTGCTGGCGAAGTTCGGATGGAAGGCGAGACCGAGGAGGCCTTCTTCATTGGAGGTGTTGACTCCTGAGATTGAGAGAAAGTCGCGGGCATTGAGTCTGCCGGTTGATTTCTTGAAGATCTTCACCCGGCCGATGGCAGATCCGTCGCGTTGTTCCACGATGAAGACGCGATCGGGATCTCCGGGAGGGGAACAGACAAAGAGCGGTCGAGTGAGTCCGGAGACGAGGAGCTTTCCCTTTATCTGACCCCCGAGGTCGGTGCCATTCCAGACTGGGGCCGTGTTGGCAGAGTCCGTTGCAGCGGAGACCCACTCGGCGCGACCAGCAGTGCCGTCTTCGACCACCCCGTTGTAGTTGGAGCGCCCGTTGTTAGCTCCGCTGGAGTCTGTGGTTCCGGTTCCGCTCCCCTCCTCGAAGCGGTAGTTGGCAACGAGATCGGGAAAGCCATCGACAGGGTCTCGGCCGGGGCTGGGGTTGATGAGAATGCGGTGACGATAGCGCTGAATGCATTCCTGGGAGAGGGCCGCTTTCCAGATACGCAGTTCATCGAAGTAGCCGTTGAAGGAGGGGAACGCTGCGCCGGCATCGTGCTTCTCGGCGCCGAGGACCAGGGCGTGATTGCAGTCGCAGTTGGAGGCCGCATTGATAGGGACTCCGTTGTTGGGGAAACTGAGGTCATCATCGGAAACGGCGGCGACGGTGGCATCGAGTTCACCATCAACCATGATGCGTTTCGATCCGTCGGAGATATCGCGGATGCAGGCGACGTGATGCCAGGTGCCATCGAGGACATTGCGGGTTCCCACGAGGGTGTTTTCACCGTCGGGACTGGGAGCGGCGGGGTTTTGGCCGGTGCCGAACATGACGCGTCCTTGGGCAAGGGAGATCCCGTAGTCGCGGTCGCCGGTAGGGGCGCCCTGGGGCCAGATATCACGGTCGATGACCATGTTGCCGTTGATCCAGAGATTGGCGGGGTGCGATCCGGCGATCTGACTGTCGGCGGGGTTGTCGGCGAGTTCACCGCGGAGCCAGAACTCGATGGTGAAGGCTCCGGCTCCGATGTCGGCGGGAGCTGATCGATCGGTGCCGCTGGAATTGTTGTCGACCGGGATGGTGATGCGATCGGTTTGCCCGGAGCCCGTGCCGGAAAACCTGATCGCGAAGGACGAGTGGGAGTCTTGGGCGAGACCGGTGGTGAGGGTGAGAATCAGGAAACCACTGCAGAGGGTGCGGGAAGGGAGGATGCTCATGAGAATGGGAGAGAATGGTGGTCTGCGTTGGAAGGGCGAGCAAGCAGGAAGAATATGGCGTGTAGACGCGGTGAGGGCTCTGATAAAGAGCCAAGGCCCAATCCTTGCCAAGCCGGGTCGTGATCGTTTATCCGGGGCTCGACTCACTCGCTCTGTTGCATGGGATCTGATCATGCACCTCAAAGGGCGTGAACATCTTCGTTCTCCAATCGGACTCGATCACACCAAAAAGTCGCCGGGAAGGCATTGCGAGGCGGGAGAGTCAAAAATGTTAGATCAGTAACTTCCTCAGGATGAGCATGCGATCTGATTTCTCGCTCGCGCCGGGTGGGGAGGCCTGCTTGGTTGGATGAAACTCTGGTCCATGAGTTCCATCCTTCGCCGCCTGTTGCCCACCATCTTGACACCCCTGTGTTTCGGATTTTCCGTGCGCGGGGCGACCCCGGTTCATGTGTTTGACGCTGCAAGCACCAGCAATTTGAAGAGCGGCCTTTCCCTCACGCAGTGGTCTGATGTCGGGCCCGGATTCAGCTATGGCGGCACGCTTCGGAATATCAACATCAACAATGCGTCAGGACTGGTACAAACGGCGGGGTTCTCCACGTCCGGAACATTGCTCACCGCCTCCTTTGACTGTGCGGGAGCCAATTCGAGTGGTGGCAAGCCGCAGGGGCAGGCGCAAAACTCGTCGATTGGCAACGGGTTGCAGGACGGGAGTGTCGAGATCTGGTTTCGCACTGATCTCAGCGACGCTGACCGGACCAGTTGGCAAGTGCTTTGGGAATCTGGTGCATCCACCAACGGGTTTTCCATTCTCCTGCGCACCAATGGGATCTTTCCGGCCGAGATGCGGGTCTTGAAGTCGTGGTCCAGCAGCAAGATTGTCGACATGACGATCGAGTTGCCTGGCTTTGGAAGTGGCGATTTCATCCAGGCGGTGGCGACCTTTGATGGGGATACGGTGACCGATGGAAATGATGCGGTGAGACTCTTCGTGCGGGATGCCGCCGGGGCGATCGCGCGAGTCGACGACACGGGCAACGACTTCGAGTCATTGGCGGGATCGAATGACTCGTGTGTCTTCAATGCGGCGAATGAGAATTCCTTCGGAATCTATGGGAGTTGCGGAGGCAATGTCGGGAACGCGATCGCGATGTCTGGATTCAAAGGTGAGATCGCCCTGATCAATGTTTACGCTACCGCGATGAGCGCGGCCGAGGTGGTCGCGGCTTATCAGGCCATTGCCGACTTGGGCGATGACGATGGAGATGGCATGACCAATGTCTGGGAACTCGGGAACGGGTTGAATCCCAACAGCGCGGCCGACGCCGCTCAGGATGTGGATTCGGACGGGTTGGATAACCTGGGTGAGTTTGATGCAGGAACGAATCCCAATGCGATGGATACTGACGGGGACGGGTTGAATGACGGCGCGGAGATCAGTCTGGGAGCGAATCCGCTGCTGACCGACAGCGACGGCGATGGGTTGGAGGACGGCGATGAAGTCACTCCCAATCCCCATGTGACGAGTCCCGTGAACGTGGATACCGATGGCGACCTCGTGAGGGATCCCCTGGAGTTGATGGTGGGGAGCGATCCGCAGGACCCGGGCAGCACGGGCATGGTTTTGATCAGTGAGTTCATGGCGAGCAACGGGTTCTCCCTGGATGATGAAGACGGCGATAACTCAGATTGGATCGAGATCGTGAATGCGACGGGATCGCCCGTGAGCGTGGGCGGGATGTTTCTCACTGATGACGCGCTCAACCTGCCGAAGTGGGGTATTCCGGCGGGGCTCGTGCTCCAACCCAATGAGTTTCTTGTGGTCTTTGCGTCGGGCAAGGATCGAAGGACCTTGGGACAAGAATTGCACACAAACTTTGTGTTGGCTGCGGGTGGAGAGTACCTCGCGTTGGTGGCTTCAAATGGAGCGACCATCACGCAGGAATTTTCTCCGCAGTTTCCCGGGCAGAAGAGCGACATTTCGTATGGATTTGATGCGCTTTATCTGACCGCGTCCACCCCGGGAGAAGTCAATGCGGGCCCCGGAGTGACGGGCTTCGTGGCGGACACCAAGTTTTCGATCGATCGGGGGTTTTACACCTCCCCGATCACGGTCGAGATCACCACCGCCTCACCGGGTGCGATGATCGTCTACACCACCGACAGCAGCACGCCCACCCTGAGCAACGGGACCCTGGTGCCGGGACCGCTTGCTTTGGTCAACATCGCC
>Ga0302119_10000372_pt1 | contig 19809 bp, 19 predicted proteins | sample AG5_Tmax_MG_FD_203114 | JGI IMG/M metagenome (GOLD analysis project Ga0302119, IMG submission 203114) | Marine microbial communities from Western Arctic Ocean, Canada - AG5_Tmax | ecosystem: Environmental > Aquatic > Marine > Oceanic | place: Canada: Western Arctic Ocean | collected 2017-10-01 | reverse complement strand
CTAACAATGCCTTAAAAATACAGCATGGCGAAATTGTCGCCGATGACAGGTCGGACTGGCATGTCTTTAGAGATAGGATGTTTAAGGCAAACCCTTTCTACGGTGCAGATAATGTCGCCCTCACTGCCACAGAAGCGTACCTCAATTTCAGGAGAGCTGAGATGGCTCAGTTATTTGTTAGGGAGAAAGAGGTTATAGAGGACTTCATCACTTTGGCAGATATTAGCCTAGACCTGGGAAACTTTGGCTTTTCAGCCCATTTGTACTGGGTACTCATCAGCTCTACACCCAAGTCGGAACATGAGGACCGAGAGCTTACTCCTTACTTCCTGTACTGCCTGGAGAAGCTTGATCAAAAAGAGATTATAGAATATTTCCAAGGAGAGCAGGATATTGAATTCACATATATTGGCGAAGAACGAAAACAACTGATGCTCGAGAGTACTTCATACCAGAAGTTCAAAGATGCTGACTAAAGATAATGTTTTACTAGCGCTGGATTGGTAAACAACATAAACATACTGCATAAATTAATTGACCACCTTGAGTTAGTAGTTCAGGATTGAGGAACCGTCTTAATATCCATTGGTTAAAGCCTTGTGCAATATTATTATTCTCCGTCTGTTAGAATCACAATCCAGTTGAGTAAGAAACACCTCATAATGAAACAAAGACAACCCTTATATATCGTCGCTATAATTTTCACACTATTTACTTGCACAGCATGCAATCCCAATAGATTGTTTGAAGAATATGTGAGCAGCTTTAAGCAAAACCGATGGCATAACAATGAACCTGTGCAATTCACGGTGCATATCGAGGATACGGTGAGTGAGCACAAACTATACGCAGTACTTCGTCACGTGCATGGTTACCAATTTACAACTATGAAGATATATGTTGACGTTACGACTCCATCGGGTAAATCAGTCACCAAGGGATATGATCTTCAAATAATCGGGACAGATGGAACGTACCTCAGCGATTGTGCTGGTGACATTTGTGATCTGGAGGTACTGCTTGAAGACCATGTGAAGTTTGTAGAACCAGGTGATTGGGAAATTATCGTCTTTTGTGATATGGATCGTCCATATGTGCCCAATGTCATGGAATTTGGTGTAATTATAGACAAGTACCCAACGGATGCTAAGAGCAATTGAACCACCTGGTTGCTAAGGATCATGGTGCTGCGAAAAATAATAATATTTCTATAAAATTGAGCAGAGAATGTATTTTTGCTATCTCAATTTTCAGTGTGGCAAAACAATTGGCACAATATTCGGTAGCTCGAAAATCGAAAATTAAACCAACACAATGAAAAAGCTATTCTACCTACCCTTTCTGTTTATGCTGGGTCCATGTACGAGTACTGACATCCTACAAGCTGTTAATGATGTTATGGAGACGCCACCTGCTCTTTCTGAATCTGATGTTGCTGCGGGATTGAAAGAAGCCCTTGTTAAGGGAACTGGAACCGGAACTGCCACGGCATCTAAACTTGATGGCTACTTTAAGAATCCCAGACTAAGAATTCCATTCCCCCCGAAAATTACAAAGGTGGAGACCAAGTTAAGGCAGCTTGGAATGAATAGTTTGGTTGATGACTTCATCTTATCATTGAACCGCGGGGCAGAAAAGGCAGCAACTGAGGCCAAGCCCATTTTTGTAGATGCCATCACATCCATGACAGTAAAAGATGCATGGGGCATCTTAAAAGGCGAGGATGATGCGGCTACCAATTACCTGAGGCGTACTACCAGTACTTCACTTGAAGCGGCGTTTAAGCCAGTCATTAAAACATCTTTAGAGGCGGTAGATGCAACCAAGTACTTTACCAAGATAATCAACACTTACAATAAGATCCCTTTGGTGGAGAAGGTCAATCCAAACCTTGAAGATTATGTGACTGACAAGGCAATGTCAGGGCTATTTCTACTGATTGAGGATGAAGAGGGAAAGATCAGAGAAGACCCTGTTGCCAGAACCAGTGAACTCCTGAAAAAGGTATTTGCTCAACAGTAAAAGAATAACTCGTTACCATTTCATTAAATATTTAATCGTAAAAAACACAACAGATGAAAAATATTGCTCTACTATTTATACTTGGATTAATTATGACAGCAAGCGCATTCGCCCAGGTCAACTATAATGCAATTATCTTCTCAGAGAATGGAGAAAAATTTTGGGTGATGGTTAACGGCGTCAGGCAAAATGCTGCTGCTGAAACTAACGTTAAAATCGTAGGGTTGAATGCCAATGGGTATCGTTTCAAAATTGTATTCCAAGATGCGGCAATCCCAGATATTGACAAGAGTATGGGCATGCCAGAAACCCCTGCTGAAGTGACATTTAGGATTAAGCAAAATAAAAAAGGAGCATACGTATTGCGTTATTTCAGCCAGGCTCCACTACCATCTGCGCCAGTTGCAGCACCAAGCCAACAGATGGTAACCTATTCCACCACAGAAGTATATCCTGTGAATCCCCGTGAAGAAGTCACCACTACAACCACTACATCAACAACTACATCATCAGGTAATGTGCCAGCTGGTGGGTCGCCAGAGAATGTGAATATGAACATGAATATCGGGGGACTATCAATGGGTGTCAATGTTAACGTGAATGAAACTTATGGAAATACCGGAACCTCAAACACCTCATCATCAACGACAACGACGACAACCAGCAGCACCTCTATGTCAACGACAGCACCTGCAACTACCACAACAACGGAACACTATGTCATGAGTGGGTACGACGGCTCCATGGGTTGTCCCTGGCCAATGGAAAAAGGAGACTACGCTTTAGCAAAAAGTACGATCGCTTCAAAATCCTTCGATGACACGAAACTTACAGTAGCAAAGCAGATTGTTGGGTCAAACTGCCTGTTTGCAGACCAGGTAAAGGAACTCACTGACCTAATGAGTTTCGAGGATTCCAAGCTGGACTTCGCCAAATATGCATACACACGTACGTACGACCAGGGCAACTATTTTAAGGTCAACAATGCATTTGATTTTGAATCTACCATTGAAGAGCTTAATGAATATATCAGCACGCAGCGTTAATATAATCTCTACTTTTACTCTGTGAAAAAAGTTCTTCTACTCTTGCTATTCCTGTGTCTTTCTGTATCAGGAGGATATGCTCAACAGGGAATTGGAGTACGTCTGGGTGACCCAAGCGGAATTAGCTATAAGAAATATAGCGGTGATAAGGCCCTGGAATTCAGCATTGGGCGAAGCTATATGATAAGGAAGAGCTATTATAATCAACGGTTTTACGAGTGGTATCCTACTTCCAACCTTGCCTATACCAATTACTCGATGGTTAGATCAAATATATCTACCCCTATTGGGATGAGTTTGCATTATCTAATTCATCAAAATTGGTTTGCTCATGAATTTGATGGTTTGCAGTGGTACTACGGATTTGGAGGGCTGTTCAGAACCCAGAGCTATTCACATGAATATTGGTATCAGGTATCTGGAGCCTCTCAAAGGATTTATGCGGAAACTGATAAATTCACGGATATTGATCTTGGTGCAGATGGAGTGTTAGGTGCTGAGTACGAATTCCGCGAACATCCTTTTAGGGTGTATGCTGATCTGACATTGTTCATGGAAGTGATTGACAGCCCATTTAACTTTGATATGCACTTCGGCATTGGCGGTCGGTATATGTTTTAATATTTATGCAGTGAAAAACAAACAGCTAAAGTGTTTGCAGAAATGTACGAAGGCCAGACAACATATTTAATTTGAGTATGCTAAGAATCTTCACTTCAGCTCTTCTTTTTATATTTTCCTCCTTTTTAATCAGTTCCTACAGCCAGGAGGTGATCATTCAAAAGATTGCTTTTGGTTCCTGCTCCCACGAAAAGAAGAAACAGCCACTGCTCTCATTAGCTGCAAAGGAATCTGCTGACCTGTTTATCTACCTTGGAGATAATATATATGGTGATACTAAGGACATGAGCAAGTTGAAGGATAAATACATCAAACTCGGTAAAAAGCCGGAATTTCAAGAGCTTAACGATTCTACAACGGTGCTTGCTACCTGGGACGACCATGACTACGGTGAAAATGACGCGGGCCGGCATTACCCTATGAAAGCAGAATCAAAGGAAATTTTTCTGGAGTTTTGGAACGAGCCAGCAGAATCAGAGCGGAGAAAACATGAGGGCATTTACCACTCACTGATGTATGGCCCCCCTGACAAATTGGTCCAAGTAATTTTACTGGACACACGTTCATTCAGAGACAATCTCACCGTATTAGAAGACAAGTCCAAATTCAAGAATGATTACCAACCCTGCCAAACTCCTGATTCCACGATGTTAGGCAAGGAACAATGGACATGGTTGAAAGAACAGCTGAGGAAACCAGCCAGGCTGCGCATCATCGCCTCCAGCAATCAATTCTCTCATGAATACAATGGGTGGGAATCATGGACAAATTTACCTTATGAACAACAAAAGATGCTCAAGCTTATCAAGAGTACAGAAGCTAATGGAGTAGTTTTCTTGTCAGGTGATGTTCATTGGGGGGAGCTCTCAAGGATGCAGGTTGAAGGGTTATACCCTATTTATGATGTTACCTCTAGTGGCATTACACAAACATGGGATGAGGCTGAGCCAAACAAAAACAGGATTGGGAAAGTATTTATGGGCAATAACTATGGACTGATTGAAATCAATTGGAATGTGCCTGACCCTGAGTTGAATATTTCTATAAAAGACAGAAAAGGCAAGACCAGGGTGAGTCATCTGGTGACGCTGAGAGAACTGCAATTTTAGTTGTATCTTCAGAGATGCTATCTCAAATGCGATATCCTCTACTCTTTATCGTTCTGCTTATCGGGATTTCCTTTTACTATCAATATGATGAAATCCTTTTCAAGAGGCCGCAATCAATTCATCACTGGCGGCAGGCGGATTGTGCTTCACTGGCCCTCAACTACTACCAGGGTGGAATGGATTTCTTCAACCCTCAGGCACACAACCTTACCTCTGATAATTTCACGACAGGCTATGCCAGTACCAGTGAGATGCCGATTTTATATTACTCGGTAGCCGCCCTGTACCATCTTTTTGGGTATAGAGAATTTCTGTTCCGTCTTCTGAACCTATTGATCTTTCTCACGGGACTGTTTTATTTATACAAACTTTTCTACAACCTACTCAAGCAGCAGTTTTGGGCAATGGTTCTACCCTTATTGATTTTCACCTCTCCGGTTTTGGTGTATTACGCCAATAACTTTCTTTCAAACTCTGCTGCATTAGGTGTGGTTTTCATTGGTTGGTACCACTTCATGGAGTTTTACAGAACCAAGAACCCCAGTTCGTTCAAGCGATCTGTGATTTTCTTTACCATTGCAGGATTACTCAAGGTGACAGCACTTTTAAGCGTTGGGGCAATCATCGGGGTATTTATACTCGAGAGATTGTTCAAATCACAGCGGCACCACAAAGAAAATATTTTTCAATATGGGTGGCGTAATATATTGGTTTTGGTTGGGTTAGCAGGTATTATTGGCTCGTGGCTTCTCTATGCATCCTACTTTAACCTGTTTCACGGCTCTACATATTTCTCCACTACTACATTCCCCATTTGGGCAATGACTTCAGAAGAAGCTTACATGGTTGCCAGTAATGTGTTGAACCAATGGTTTGATAACTACTTCAGTTATCCCATGTGGATATTCATATTCATATCCTGCCTTGTCCTGATCCTTGCCTGGAACCGGGTAGAATCATTTTTCAGGATAACACTGGTACTCCTTATTGGAGTATCCTGGATATTTATCTTGTTGCAATATGCGACGTTTCAGGATCATGACTACTATACCATCAATATGTTCATTGTACCTGTCCTTGTACTTGTAGCATTTTTTAAGTTGTTGGCGCAATATTTCCCAATGATACTTAGCTCTAAAGTTGCCATAACTCTCTTTGCTGCTTTCACCCTGTACAATATACAATACGCTCATGGTGAAATTGTGGAACGGTATCATGGGAAGGGCAATAACTATGGTATGAGGAGTGACCTGGACGAGATCAGCCCATACTTAAGGAGCATTGGCATTAACTCACAAGACCCCGTGATATCTATTCCAGATCAAAGCCACGTGTCCCTGTACCTAATGAACCAGAGGGGATGGACTGAGTATGCTGAACGGTTTTTCAATAGAGGGAAGACAGTTTATTTGAATCGAGATGCTGAGGGTATAGAAGCGTCAATTGCCAGGGGTGCCAAATATCTGATAATAGACGGAATTGATGAGCTATTCCTACGTCCATTCTTACACAAATTTGCTACCCACAAGTTCGGGCAGTTTGGAGAGGTGCTGATATTTGACCTGACTGAAGGGAAGGAGCAAAATTTTGCACTTCCCAACCGCCGGGTCCGTGAAATACTTGTTTGTAATGCAGATATACTTAATGCTGACGGCACTCATTATAGCGATTTACATGGAAGTTCCTTGTTTGATAATGCCAGCACTAAATCCAATGAGTCCCACTATTCAGGCCAGTACAGTGCCCGACTGACATCTAAAGACCCTTTTGGCATGACCTTAAAACTCGACGATGTAGCTTATGGTGAGAGTTACATTATATCTGTGATGAGAAGAAAGGGAGGTGAAGCAGGCCAGCTGATTGCTGCTGGAGATAACCTGGAAAAATTCTACTTCAATGAATCTACTGTTACAGAAATAGAATCCACTGATTGGGAAATGCTGCAAATGGAGTTTCATATACCCAGGGAAATGAACAATCACACCCTGTCCATCTATCTTTGGAATCCGGGAAGCGAACCCGTTTACTTTGACGATCTCAAGATCGTGAGATTTCATACTTACTTCAAGTAGCTGTACTGTTAAGTGAAAAGCGAACTAAATTTTAGCTAGCAATTAGTGGAATTCTCAAATTGAAAACACCAATAAAAACCCCAGCAACAGTCAGGTCAACCATCACGGATACCTTAATTCTGGTGATTCCAATACTGGTTATCCCTTTCATTTACACAGAAAAACTTATTGACCCAGTATTAATTCCACGCTTCCTTGCCCTTGCCATCTTCCTGCTTCCTTTTTTACTGTTAATAATGCACAAGTATTCAGAGGATAAGTCAGGACAGATATTCGCCATCATTAACAACGCTGTTTTTCTGGCCTACTTTTCACTGATAATTGTATCAGGAATCAGCCTCTTTTATTCCACAAATTTTGCAGATGGATTATTTGAATGGTTTAAGCTCATTTTATCCTTTACGTTTCTCTTGTTAGTGGTTGTTTATTTTCAGAATTCTGAGCGGTTTTTCACTCAATTATCAAAAATGGTTTCAGTCTTTTCATTGGCCATCTCGATAATTGGCATTTATCAATTTGTGCAACTAACAGGAAAGGCTGAACTGTCACATTCCACTGTATATAACATCAGCGCAACGTTTGCTCATAAGAACCTGTTTTCACAGATACTGCTGTTCTCACTACCGTTTAGCATTTACGCGGCTCTAACATTTAAATCCACTTTTAGAGTGATCGGAGTTTTAGCCGCCTGTTTGGCCTTATGTAATATCACTGTGTCTTTGTCCAGAGGAGTGTGGATAGCTTCCGCCACTGCGATGGTTGCAACGGCCATATTAGCCTTGGTAATTGAACACAAGAAACGCACATCGATTTTACCGTTTAGGGTAAGATTGTTTTGGCCAGCATTAATACTCGTACTGGCTGTTTCAGTGTCAATACTCTTATATTCCTATTTAGATTCTTTTGAAACCATTCAAAGGCAGGTTTATTCTATTGTTGACGCCGAGCATACTTCTACTAAGGATAGACTCCTGATGTGGAATAAATCCTATCAGCTATTCAAGGAACACCCCTTGGCAGGACATGGCTTGGGTACGTGGAAAATTGAAATACTAAAATTAGGCACAGAAGGCATGCGCTCATCAGATAATGTTACCTTTTTCCAAAGGCCCCATAACGACTTTGTCTGGGTATTGATTGAGACCGGCATATTGGGTCTTCTAGCATTCATCGCATTATTTACAATGTGTTTCTATTACCTGGTAAAGGTTTTAAGAGTCACGCAGAATCTCAACAGCAAGCGAATATGTTATTTAATGTTCATGGGTTTAGTCAGCTATGTTTTGTGCTCATCCTTTAGCTTTCCTAAAGAGAGAATTGAACATCTTATATTGTTAACCTTCATCATTGCACCCATAATCATTGAGTACAATCGAATCAAAACAACAAAGGCTGTTACTCCTCAACTGGTTACTGCAGGACTTTCAATATTGGGACTCGTACTTGTTCTTTCAATCGCAGTTGGTATTACACGGATAAATGCCGAATACCATGTCAGGCAAGCGCTTCATTCCAGGGAAAAAGGAGACTGGAACGCCATGATTGAACATTGCTCGCTGGCAGAATCAGCATTTTATCGCATGGATCCAGCCAGCACTCCGATCTCCTGGTATAGAGGTCTGGCAAATTACAATATAGGCAAGCAGGAAGAGGCGTTTTTACAATTTCAAAACGCATATAAAATTCACCCTTATCACATACACGTGTTGAACAATTTGGGCACCAGTTATGAAATACTGGGCAATCACCAGCAAGCTATTAATTATTACACGAAGGCCATTAAGATATCACCTTATTTTGAGGGGGTATTATTGAATCTAAGTGTTGTCTCCTACCAGCAGGGAAACAAAGATAAAGCGTATGAATATATCAGGAAAATTGACGTCAAATCTGCAAATCCCAAATTCAGGTCCTTAGTCAATATTATGATTAGACCCGCCACAGAACAGATGATTCAAACTGTTGAAGAACAGGTTTTAAAGAAGACCATCACAAGAATACTGAATTCTGATGAATGGATGTATGGTATTCATTCCAAGTCGGTTGAGAATGACAGGACTTTCAGAAAGCAACTGTTAATGGATACTTTTTACACGTTGACAATGGAAGATAATATTCTTGGCTTTGGTGAAACCGAGAGATTGCGAGCAAAATACAGCACTATTGTTTTGTGATCCGGATCCAGTTGTTAAGGGTGTTCCTGTGTCCTATTTGCGAAGGATGCAACCTTTTGTCAATATCTTGCATCTATAATATGTGAGCAGTGTTTAATAGTAAAGATCAATATCTTTTATACGTTGAACACTTAGAGTAGTAAAAATGCTCTTGGTGTGATGGAACTGATGAAATACGCTACAAACACTATATTTGTGTGTTGAGTAATTTGTTACTCCAATGTACAAACAGGCCGATTAATATTGTTATGAGAAACCTTTTAATATTCTCTTTCTTTTGTTTCATAGGTATTTGTGCTTCAAATGCGCAGTCCATAATCGGATTGACGCCGACAAGTGCTTCCCAAGGGGAAACACTGACAGTGGCCATGACCGGACAAAATACGAGTTTTGGACAAGGCACCAGTACAACGAACGTGTGGTTTCAGCAAGGAAGTACCACCATCATTTTACCCGACGCTACATTTATCAACAGCAGTACAACAATTAGTTGTGATTTTACTTTTTGCTCTTCGGACCTGGGACTTTATGATCTAATCGTGGATAATTCAATAGACGGTTACATGGTGCTACCGAATAGTTTCACATTGAACACTGGGCCTAATCCTGCGGAAATTATACTTGTTGCCCCTGATTCATCTTATCGAGGGGATGTATTAAGCGTGAGTGTCACTGGACAGAGTACTGATTTTGTCCAGGGAACGGTGACAACTGTGTGGCTGAGTCAGGGATCTTCAACCATAGTAGGAGATTCTGTCAATGTTACTTCCGCTATTGATTTGGTAGCAGAGTTCACCATACCCACTAATGCGGCATTTGGCTTGTGGGATGTGAACGTAATTGATGGCGGTTGTAACCTGACGGTTACATTGCCGGATGGATTTACGATTCACGATACATTAGTTGGGATCCAAACCCCTCAACTTGCATACCACGTTAATATTTTCCCTAATCCAAGTAATGGTATTGTCAATCTGGATTATGAAATCCCGATTTGGCAAACCGGAGAATTCTGCATTTATGACATTTCCGGCAAGGAAATAGAGTGCTATCTTCTTCGAGGAGGAGCGAACCAATCGATCATTTCTCTTAACCTGAAAGAGGGCATGTATCTTCACCAAACAAGGATAAATGGAGAAATTGTTGCCACCAATAAGTTAGTTGTCAACAAATCAGCGGAATAGTTCAAGAGGTAGTAAATCCTAATGGTTCATGCAGTCACTGGCGCTCTTGTTTTCTCTTTAAGGTCCTTGGGGATTCTGCCAGATTTTATAGATTCAGATCGCAACCTTCGCCCTACAATTCTCTCTACCATATTTCCCACCTCCAACACTTTGTCTATGTCAATCCCTGTTTCAATACCCATTTCATCCATCATTACCAGCATATCCTCAATCGAGACAAGGCCTGTAAGCGTAGAATCCTTGTAGTAATATTCCCCAGTACCTGCCACAGGAACACCACTAACGAAATTTGCAGGCTGCCCTCCTATTCCACCCATAGTGGCTTCGTAGTTGGTCATACCAGCTTGCAGGGCTGCAAGTATGTTCGCCAACCCCCAGCCACGTGTGGTATGTAAGTGCACGATGTGCTTTTCCGGTCTTGGCACCGCATCAAGGATCATCGAGAAGTAGTCATATACTCTATCAGGGGATGCGGATCCATCGTGATCGGCGTGTTCTACATCATTGGCCCCAATATCCAACCATCGCTGGGTAAACTCAACAGCTTTCTTCATTTCTGTTGGCCCTTCAATGGGACAACCCCAAATCGTACTTACAGTTCCGTTTACCTTAATACCGGCATCATGTGCTTTCTTTATGTATTCCTCGGCCATTTTCCAGTACTCATCCAATGATAAACCAGAGTTCTTTCTATGATGGGATTCACTGGTGGATACCATGAATAGTATTCTATCAGGGCCATATCCTTCTTTTCTAGCTTCGATGGCGCGTTCTGCTGCCCTTTCCCTAATAGTCACCGCTGTAATGCTTACATCGTCAAGCAAGTGCTTTACTTTCTTGCTCTTGCGAATTCCCTTCAGCACTTCATCGGCATCTTTGAATTGAGGCATGCCCTTAGGGTTTCCTAAATTGGTCACCTCAAGATGCTTAAATCCGCATAGTATCTGCTGTTCAGCCAGCCAGATTTTGGCCTCTGTTGGTATGAAGACCTCTTCATGCTGAAAGCCGTCTCTTACGGTTATATCTCCTATAGTTACTTTTTTGGGATAGTTCATGTCTGTTAATTTAAGCTAGATAGTTGTGAAATACTTGCAGGGATTTAACAAAGGCAGCCTCAAATGCCACTTCATCCAAGCCCGTGTCAATTCCTTTTTCGAGGCAATAATCCTTCAAATTTACGGTTTTCATATTTCCCGTCAAATCGTCATCATCAGCCATAGGGCAACCACCCAGGCCGAGCATCACCGTATCAAATCGCCTGCATCCATTTGAAAAAGCCGCGGAGATCTGTCCATACCAGTCCCTATATGTGGTATGAAGATGAAACCCGAATTCTATGTCTGGATATTTGGGAACCAGGCGGGAAAAACAATCTTCTATTCCTGCAATCGTAGAAACTCCCGTTGTATCAGACAGGGGGATTATCCTAACACCGAGCTTATACAGGTCTTCTGTTGCTTTCTCCACTATATCGGTATCCCAAGGATCTCCATACGGATTGCCAAATCCCATGGAAATGTAAACGACCAACTCCTTGCCGGCTTTATCACATAAGTTTAACATCTCATCCACCCTGTGAAGGGAATCTTGTTCATTAGAATTAACATTGCGCTGGAGGAATGTTGGAGAAATAGAATGGGGATAACCCAGGAAGTCTATTTGCTCAAATGAGCAGGCATCTTCGGCTCCCCGTACATTGGCTACAATTGATAGCAGTTTGGTGTTGGTCGCAGAAAGGTCAAGCTGTTCAACTACCTCTGCAGTATCTTTAAGCTGTGGAATGGCTTTAGGTGACACAAAGCTGCCGAAATCAATAGTATCAAAACCCACTTGTAGCAATGAGTTGATATAATCCGCCTTAGTACTTGTAGGGATGAAATCAGACAATCCCTGCATAGCATCCCGGGGACATTCTATGATCTTCACTTCAGACACTACTTGTTCATTACAATATTGAAAGTTCCTGTCACCATTGCTGATGGCTCTTCATCCCCATTGACGAAGATAAAGCCATGTACAACACAGATCTTTTTGCCCCTAAAAACAACATTGGTCTTTCCGACTATCCTGTCATCTAAATTGATTGGTTTCAAATAATTCACCTTTAGTTCAACTGTAGAGCAAAAGTCACCTTTGGCCATCGTTGTAAATACTGCTGCTCCACAAGAGAAGTCAAAAAACCCTGAAATTACACCGCCATGAACCTTTCCGGCAGGCGATAAGTGATCCTCCCGAATAACCAATCCCGTAATTGCCTTTCTTTCCTTTTTGCTAAAATCATCAACTGTGTACCCCATCCACTCCCCAAACTTGTCAGGGAACTGGAAATGATCCATGTTTAACTTGTTGGCCACTGAATTCTTTCCCATTACTCTACTTATTTAACTGCCCCTTTAGCTCCAGAATACTGGAGAAACCATTTTTCTTGCAAAACATTACCAATTCTTCACAAATAGTTATGCCCCGATCGGGATGTTTATAATTGATTGTACCCAACTGTACAAGGTCAGCACCGGCCAGGATAAACTCCAGTACATCCTCAGCTGTTCTTATTCCGCCAAGTCCAATAATAGGAATGCTCATCACCTTACTTAACTTGTGTACACATGCGAGGGCTATCGGCTTAATAGCTGGCCCTGATAACCCACCATAAACGGTGTGCAGCTGGACTGCTCTCTTTTTCACGTCAATCCCCATTCCTACAACAGTATTGATAGCAGATACAGCATCTGCACCGCCAACCTCTGAAGCGAGACCTATATCCTGAATTCGTGTTACATTAGGGCTCAATTTCATGATCAAGAGGCGGTCTGTACGCTTCCGAAGTTCTTTGGTTAGCTTTTCGGTCATTTTAGGACTCACCCCAAATTCCATTCCCCCCTCTTTGACATTGGGACAGGAGATGTTGATCTCGTACCCAACATGATTTCCACCGTGCTCCTCAAGTATTTCAAAAGTTTCTATGTAATCAGACATGGTGGATCCTGCCACATTGATGATGATCTTGGTACCCAGGGCATTTAGAAATGGTATTTTCTCTTTGCAATAGGCTTCTACTCCCAAATTGGCCAGTCCGATTGAATTGAGCATGCCTGCCGGTGTCTCTGTAATGCGTGGTGGAGGGTTTCCTTCTCGAGGCAAACGGGTAACAGACTTGGTGATTATACCACCAAGTTGGCTTACATCCGCAAGGCCTTCAACTTCATTGCCGTAACCGTATGTACCACTGGCCACAAGGATTGGTGTATCAAATTCCGTATTTCCGAGTTTTACTGTTAACATGACCGCCTTATACTATCATCGAATTCATTAATTACAGATAACAAGTCTTGATTTCATGCGCCTTGAACACCGGCCCATCCATGCAAACCAATCCAAACTTTTTTCTATACGTGTCATTAGTATCCCCATTTGCAACATATTCCATGGTACAGCCCTGACATATCCCAAATCCACAAGCCATAACGGTTTCGAGCGCGATCTCGCATTCTATGTTCTCTCTCACTGCTACTTCCCTCACAGTTTCCATCATTGGGGCGGGCCCACAAACAAATAGTTTAGCTAATGTTAAGTCCATCTCCCCTCTAATAGTGTCCAAACCAGCAATTACATTACCGGAGATTCCAAAAGTGCCATCATCACTGCACATAATACGTTTCTTATCTGGACTATGCCCAATAAAGTGCTCATTGGCTGTTCTGGCTCCCATGATCAAATAGTGGTCTATATCCCGACGATCTAATTCATTGTGCAGAAACCAGGTTGGCGCGATTCCTACACCACCACCTATTAGTATTGGCGTTTCCCCGGTTACATTCCAGGAATTACCCAGGGGTCCAAGCAGGTCTACTTCTGACCCTATTTTCCAGTCCCTCATCAGGTGTGTGCCCGGCCCAACAGCCTTGAATATAACCCCGACATCAGATCCACTAACACCTGATACACTCATGGGGCGCCTCATAGGCATATCCCATTCCTTATCAGGCAGAATATTAACAAACTGACCTGGCTTAACTACTGATGCAATGAGGGGCGCTTCCAAGAATACCTGAAATGTGTTATGGGCTATTTCCTCTGTGCTTTTTACTCGTGTGGACTCTTGGAAAGCCATTAAGGTGAAGGTGAAATAGTAAATACTTAACTACTTTATATTGAAGAAATTAAACACAATCAATTAAAGTTTACATTCAACCGTAATTAAGGCATTTAAGGGCTCCCAATTTCAGGATGTAAATATAGGAAATAAAAAGCTGATACTGGGGTTGATGCGATATTGCTCTGTGCCTACAGAACTTCAACCTGTTATATCATATTTTACCTTCGATAAAACTATAGTCAAATAGTGGTAATTATGAAATAAATATATATTTTTGCACCCGCTGAGTTATCAGATAACACTTATACAAATAATGTCATGGTCCTAGCTGACGATCCAATAGAAAAGAAAGACGAGCCTGAAAATGAGGAAAATACTACTCCAAAAGAAGAGTCTAACGAGACAGCCGAAGAAGTAAAAGGCCAGTCCCCTGCAGAGTCAGAGGAAGAGAAGGCTGAGGAACCTGCTGTTGAAGAAAAACCGGTAGAGCCTGTAGCTGAGGAACCTGTTGCTGAAGAAAAAGCGGTGGAGCCTGTAGCTGAAGCGAAGGCTGAGAAACCTGTTGCTGAAGAAAAAGCGAAACAACCTGTTGCTGAAGAAAAAGCAAAAGAACCTGCTGCTGAAGAAAAAGCAGATGAGCCTGTTGCGGAAGAGAAGGACTTATTTGATGTGTCTTTAGACAATGGCCATATTCAAATTTTCCTGGGAGGCAAAACACACCCTAAATTTTCCAGCGGAGATACGATCACAGTACACTACAAAATTAAAGAGGGAAACAAAGAGAGAATCCAGCAGTTCAAGGGCGTGGTACTTCAGAGAAAAGGTTCTGGTACTACTGAAACTGTGACCATAAGGAAGGTGTCTGGTGGTATTGGAGTTGAAAGAATATTACCACTGGCCTCTCCATATATCGATAAGATAGAAGTACACAAACGGGGCAAGGTGAGGAGAGCACGAATCTTCTATCTGAGAGACCTTAAGGGTAAGGGTGCCCGAATCACTGAGAAGAAATCTTAGGAATCTACGCAATTCGATAATTCCTGCCTGCAAGGCTACTTAGCATTATTTAGGCGGGTTTATTAGTTCACTACTTAAGCAACCGAAGTAAACCATTCAGCTTGTCCGTCTGAATGTAATCTGGTGACTTGTTAATCGCCTCTACATTGTCTTTGCGGGAATTCACATTCCACACGGCTACTCTAAGCCCATTATCATGTGCTTCAGCGATTTGCTCTTTAGTGATGTTCGAAGAGGCAATAGTTATACCGTACAAACCGTAAGCTTTAGCAATACCCAATCCTTCTTCAAATGACTGAGGATAATAAAACAGCTTATAGTCGGGCTTTAGCCCCTGAATAAGCTGTAAAAATGCAACGCTTTGTGACTCGATCAGTATGTCGCCTTCAAATTCAAAGGACCCCACCAGTTCAGTCAACTTCTTGGCATAGGTCATGATAAACTCATTAAAATTGGCACTGTAAATCAATTTGCAATCAAACACTACAATGCGTGAAGAGCCTCCCTTCCAATACTCTGCTATTTCAGGCAAGGACCATATCTGATAAACACTGAATATTTCCTTAACGTACTCACAGTCTTTTAATAACTCCCAGGAATGATTGTTGATCTTGCCAGCACATGATGTACTCGTACTTAGATCATGATCATGGAATGCCACCAGGACAGAATCGTTGCTCATCTGTACATCTATTTCAACACCGTCAGCCCCAGCTGTGATCGCTGCAGTCAAAGATTCGTAGGTATCAATTGGGTATGTTGAAGAAATCCCCATACCCCCATGGCCAATTGCACTTATCTCATCTCGATTTAAGTTTGCTATACCGTCAAGGTTTGCTTTCCTGCAACTACTGTTGAGAATTCCAAAAAAAAGAGAGATGAAAATTACTATTCGCATGTTCTTAGAATGAATATCCTATGCTCAGTCCGCCAAAATTGACGAAGTTCTCATAACTCACAAGTACACCAAGGTAGTAAACTCTGATACTCCATCGCGAATGGGGCATACAATATCTGTATCCAATCTGCAGATTCCCATTCATGCCTAATTCCCTACCTCCCTCTACTCCACCCTCAGCCATAGAAATACTATAAAGTGTATTGGACAATCCCAGTTCAAGTTTGTGAGCGCTCCCACCATATAGGACTCCTATACCTAAGGGGATTGAGACGTTAGGGTTAAAGTCACCATTGTAATCCTTTAACCCCCATAAGGAAGCTGCAACAGCGCCGTACATCCACCAACTACCCTGTCTCACTATGTTGCGTTCATAACCTATGGCCCAATAACCTGCAGGGCCACCAACATTCAGAGTAACTGTATTCTTATTATGAAGTGTATCAGCAAATGTACCCAGGCCTTTTGCATGGCTGTTAAAGCCTAAAGCAAGCAACAACACAATGACCCAGGCGAACTTAGTACGGAACACTAGTGATCTGCGATCTGGTTTTCCAGGAACTTAAGGATATTCTGTTCTACTCTATCAGCAACACTAGACACATCAGCTCTTTCAAAAGAGTCTCCGGTAATTTGTTCAAAGAGCTCTATATAGCGATCTGAAACACTACTCACAAACTCCTGTGACATATCAGGTATTGACTGGCCTTCAAGTCCCTGAAATCCTTTGTCCATCAACCACTCTCTGACAAATTCCTTAGAGAGCTGCTTTTGAGTCTCACCCCTGTCCTGACGATCCTGGTAACCATCCATGTAGAAATACCGTGATGAGTCAGGTGTATGTATCTCGTCGATAAGATAGGTTGTACCATTTGCCTTACCAAACTCATACTTTGTATCCACAAGAATAAGTCCCATTTTGGCAGCAATCTCCGTACCTCTTTGGAACAATCCCTTTGTGTATTCTTCTAATTGAACATATTCCTCCTCCTCTACTAAACCCTGGGCAATAATCTCTTCTCTTGAGATATCTTCATCATGACCCACCGTAGCCTTTGTTGTCGGGGTGAGAATGGGTTCAGGGAACTTATCGTTCTCCTTCATCCCCTCAGGCATCTGAACTCCGCAAATAGTTCGTTTGCCATCCCTGTATTCTCGCCAGGCATGCCCTGATAAATATCCCCGGATCACCATCTCTACCTTGTACGGTTCACATAAATGCCCAATGGCCACGACAGGGTCTGGTGTATCGATTATCCAATTTGGAACAATGTCTGATGTTTCTGCCATAAACTTGGCAGCAATTTGATTTAGCACCTGGCCTTTGAATGGAATACCTTCTGGTAGAACGGTATCGAATGCAGAGATTCTATCTGTGGCTATCATCACCAGTAGCCGGTCATCAATATTATATACTTCTCTGACCTTACCTCTATATACTGATTTTTGACCAGGAAAATTGAAATCTGTACTTGTTATTGTATTGCTCATCTTACTATCTGTTAGTTACTGGAGGTTATTAAATGCAATTATTATTTTTTTAACCAGATCGTGCCTGACGACATCGTGCTCGTTCAAAAATATAAAGTCTATGCCTTTAATGTTAGACAAAAGTGATTTTACTTCCAACAATCCCGATTTTTGTGACTTTGGGAGATCAACCTGAGTAGTATCACCTGTTACCAAAATCTTGGCCTGCCTGCCCATTCGAGTTAGGAGCATCTTGATTTGCCCCTTGGTGGCATTCTGTGCTTCATCCAATATTATAACTGCCCCGTCCAATGTTCGGCCACGCATAAAAGCCAGGGGTGCAATTTCTATTACTTGATTTTCCAAATGTGATTTGAGCTTAGCCGGTGGCAGCATATCACGGAGTGCGTCATACAAAGGCTGTAGGTATGGGTCTAATTTCTCCTTTAGATCGCCGGGAAGAAACCCCAGGTTTTCACCTGCTTCAACTGCAGGCCGCGTGAGAACAATTCGCTTAACTTCCTTATTTTGTAGCGCCCTAACCGCCAGGGCTACTGCAGTATACGTCTTGCCTGTACCGGCCGGACCTATAGCAAAAACAATGTCGGACTTTCCAAATGCTGCCACCAACTTTCGTTGATTAGGAGTCCTTGCAGTTACTCTCAGTCCATCAGGACCAAATACCAGTACATCATTTTCTTTTCCCTCGGTTATCTTCTGTTCTGATCCTTCATTTTTCATGATATTCTCAATGCTTTCTTCCGTTAGTCGGCTGTACTTATGAAAGTAAGAAACCAATAATTGAACACGTTTGTCAAATGCTGTGATTTCTTCTGCATCACCGATGACCTTTATCTTATTCCCCCGGGCAATTACCTTGAGTTTGGGAAAGAAGGTTTTGATAAGAGTGAGTTTTGAATCATTGACCCCGTAGATTTCCACTGGGTTGATTGCGTCAAGTTTTATTGTTTTCTCGCTCAAGTAGTTTTATTTATTCTACAAACCTTCTAAGCCTAACAAGACCTTAATATTACTCATCGAAAGACTTACTAGTACCACTAGATTTGAAGGACAAGTTTCTGAAATCATTTCAACATTAAATATCTTAATAAGTTTCAATTGTACTTTCGTACCGAACTGGTAATTGATTAATTTTGAATCGCTCTAAGATGAATTTATTTGACTGTAAATTTACATCTTTTAGATATTTCTGTGCAAATCAAACTCAATACAAGAAGATAAATTGTCAATAATTACGCTAACCTCCGACCTAGGACTAACTGACTTCTATCTCAGTACCGTAAAGGGTGCTATCATTACTCAGTGTCCTGATGCCAGAATTATCGACATCTCACATGAGATAGCCAAGCACGATGTATTCCAGGCCTCTTTCATTATAAAAAACGCTTACAAGAGTTTTCCAAAGAATTCCATTCATATTCTTGGTCTGAATCCAGAATCTACTTCTGGCTCCTCCTATCTGGCGATATACGCTAATGGACACTATTTTATTGGCCCAGATAATGGGATATTTTCATTGATTTTTGATGTAAAGCCCGACTTGATTGTTGAGTTAAATATCTCCCATGATACTGACTACTTCACCTTCCCTACCAAGGATATATTTGTCAAGGCTGCATGTCACATTTCCAGGGGCGGCACACTTGAAGTGATCGGAAAGGTGAAAGAAGATTTCCTCAATAGAATCGTGCTTCAGCCTGTGATAGATGGAAATCAGCTAAGAGGCAATATAATCTACATTGATTCGTACCAGAATGCATTTACCAATATTACTGAGAAGATATTCGCAGATGCCGCTAACGGGAGAAGTTTTAATTTATATGTCAGGCAATCAAACTACGTTCTCAAAACAATCCGAAAATCGTATAGCGAGGTTGCAGAAGGCGAGATGCTGGCGCTTTTTAGTTCAACAGGATATTTGGAAATTGCGATCAATAAAGGGAATGCAGATGAGTTATTGGGGTTGCAACTCAATGACATGGTAAGATTTGAGTTTATTTGATTCATAATGATAATTCGAATAGTAATAATGACTTTAAAGAAGGACAAAATAGCGGATTTTCAGTGTATCTTCGAACA
>Ga0302119_10000371_pt1 | contig 19822 bp, 13 predicted proteins | sample AG5_Tmax_MG_FD_203114 | JGI IMG/M metagenome (GOLD analysis project Ga0302119, IMG submission 203114) | Marine microbial communities from Western Arctic Ocean, Canada - AG5_Tmax | ecosystem: Environmental > Aquatic > Marine > Oceanic | place: Canada: Western Arctic Ocean | collected 2017-10-01 | reverse complement strand
GCCGTAAATTGTCGGCCTTTGAATGTTCTGTTACGGCTGACCAGGTCCACACCCCTTCCTGATGCGCTTCGCCACGAAAGATTTCATGGTGGCGCTGACCATCAGATTTACTGATAAGTGGAGCCCCCGTTTTTGGATGGGCGTCGGTGGAAAGGTAAACCACGTTGAGGTTTTGAGGATGAAGCGCGGCGAGCCCCGTGTAATCATCTTCGCCGGCGTACAAGCGTTTACCAGCAAAGCCGATTTCTTGCGTTTTCCAAGCTGAGCCATTCCATGTTCCGTAATAGAGGCGGTGATCCATGCCCGCAGTTCGGCGTGGCGCATCTCTGCCGTCCACTTGCACACTGAATAAACAAACGGGGTGGCCGTCGGCGGTGAGTTCTAAATCAACCGGCCATGCGACGGTGTCGGGCGTACCTTCGAAGACTTGCGTGAGTTCATGCGGAGCGGGTGGGTTTTCTCCGCTTTGACCGACAGTGGTGCCATTGCTTTGTAGGACATTTCCGTTTTCCCAAATTCCGTGATAGAGATGGTTGTCAAAATCTCTGGGGTGCTGCTCTGTATTGATGAAGTGCACTTGATTTTGATTGGACTGATACTTCAGGTAGGGGCGCCCGGGACCGCCAAGCAAACGCCCTAAGTGCTCCCATGTTTTTCCCTGATCCTGCGTTTGAAGGATATTGGGGTCCCAGCCTTCCGCACGACAAAAGTTAACGATGTTTCCGTCTTTGAGGGCATGAAGATTGGCGTAAGTGAGACCATGCTGGGCATCGACGAGATGGGTGACTTCATCTTGGAGTGTTCGGTCGGCGTTGATGACGCGGGCGCGCATGATGGAGTCCAATCCATGACCGGCATAGGTGGTCAGGAGTTGCTTGTTGGGTAAAGGCAAGATCGCCGGCGCATTGTGATCGTCGGCTTGGAGTTGGTCATGCAGTTCCAGTGTTTTCACAGACCCGGTTTTTGGATTCCAAAAGTGCAATTCAACGTCGCCTTTTCGTTTTGGGTCCTTCGCTCCATAGGCCACCGACCCGATGACAACTTCTTCACCTAGCCCCCAAGCGCGTTCATCTTGGAACCAGCACCATCCAGCATCTTTGCGGATGATTTTTGGTTCCACCACCATGGTGCCACGCATAAGTTTCCAATGGCCTGGGAAGGTACACACAATGTCATAGTGCCCCGGTTGGCTAGGAGCGATGAAGGTGATGAGTTCACTTTCTCCATAATTTAAAAGGCCGGAAGCGGCAAGAATCTTGTCATTCTCCGGGATAAAGTTTTTTTGAAACCCATCCGCGCCCATGGCCTCGGCATCTGGGCCAATTTCGTCGGCGGAATGAGGAAGGCCAATCACAAGATTGTGGGGCATGAAGTCGGGATTTTGAAACCAGATGGAGACTTCCTCTCCCGCAGTTACGGTGAACTCTTTCACGTCGTAACGCATTTCTTCCAAAACGGTTTGAATCACAATAGCGCCTTCGGGAGCAGGCTCAAGCTCTACTGATGGAGGCGCGACCGCCGACTTTACCTCTTTGGGCGGAGCTTCGGCGTGCTTCCAGAGATAGTCCACACGTTGCGCTGCAATTCTTGCATTGGGTTCAGGGGACTGAAGTAGTTGATGAAGTAAATGCGTGTTCTTGACATTGTGCTGTTGGTGTAGCCAGAGCGCTTCCAAGAGATGATGGGCATCTTGGGGTTGGAGCGGGTCAAATTGCTTCACCCACTTTTGAGTAGCTTCCATGACATTATCTGTGTTTCTTCCTGAAAGTTCTACACGAGCACGATGCCGCACCCCGTTCACGGGGTGCTTGAGTAGGTCCAGGAGATGGGAGATGGGGGTGTCCGCAACGGCGACGTGTTTGGAAAGAGGACGGCCGTCGGCGGTGATGCGGTAAATTCGCCCATGCTTGTGGTCACGCTGGGGGTCTCGCACATTGTGTTGCATGTGGCCGATGATGGCGTTGGCCCAGTCGGAAACATAAACCGCGCCGTCATCACCCTCCTCAAAGTCCGTGGGGCGGAAGTTCGGGTCCGTGGAAACAAGAAAGTTTTCTAGTTCTGTTCCGTTGACTTCTCCGTTTTCCGTATTGAAATCTAACTGGTATTGCTTGATTCCCAAAAATGCGATGGTGTTGCAGAGTAAAAAGTTCCCTTGGTATTTTTCAGGGAAGTGGTTGGTAGATAGAATGCCACTGGAAGCAACAGGTCGTACGGAATGATTTAGAAGTTTGCGCATCTTGAACTTCCCCTCAACATCCGGAACAACTTGAAAGGCGCGGCCACCAGTGGCGTCGGTGGCATAGTGATAGCCCCAATAGTCAAAGCTGATTCCGTGGGGGTTAGGGCTATTGTTAGCATGAAAGGAAAACTCATGTGTCCGCGGGTTAAAACGGTACATGCCCGAAGTCCCTGATTGCTGATTGGTTTCCCAGGGTGTCTCCACATTGGAAACATGAAAAACGCCGCGTTGGTAATAAAGGTAACCATCAGGGCCGTAGACAAAGTTGTTTGCAGTATGGTGGGTGTCAGCGGAATCAATGCCATCTAAAATTCGGTAGCGCACGTCGGCAATGTCATCACCATCGGTGTCTTTTAGAAACAAAATTCCCGGCGCCGACGCCACGAGAACCCCACCGTTCCAAAATTCAAACCCTGTTGGGTTGTGCACTTTTGCAAAAGTAATGGCTTTGTCCGCAACTCCATCTCGGTTTTCGTCGGGAAGAATGAGGAGCCGGTCATTCATTTCCTTCAGTGGCTCCCATTTTGGGTAGGTCGTCCAGGTTGCCGCCCATAGCCGACCTTTTGGGCCGACGCCTAATTGGACGGGGTTGACCATTTCCGGAAACATTTCTTCCGATGCGAAGAGGTTGGCGCTTAACCCTTGCGCCAGCGTCATTCTTTTCAGCCCTTCTTCCGGAGAAAGGTAAGTGCCGTCTCCAATTTTGCTCACTCCGCCTTGGAGTTGAGGCTTTTCAAGGTTGCTGATAACTTCCACGGCTGACGGAACATTAATGTCGGGAAGAACCCGCGTTTTCCCTTGGGCTTCTGCCCAAATGGCTCGGTCTTTATTTGCTGTCATCACGTCCAGCTGTGATAACTCATGCTGTAAGACGTCGGCGTTACTTTGGCCGTCCGTAAAGGACAACCCCGACCGCGATCCCCAAACGTCATTGCCGTCGGTGGCGCGGTATCGGTTAAACCAATGATGGTTCTTATCTTGGATGACAGTCCGCAGAGTTTGCGCGTCTTCTAGGTCGAGGGAAATGTCATAACCAAGGAGTGCGTCGGCAATTATTTTCCCAAGGACCTGATTTCCAAATTTATTGAAGTGAACGCCGTTGATGGTAAGCGCCCTTTCTTTCATGGCGTAGGCGTGTAAAGTGGGCTGAAAGAGATCCACGAAATCAACTTGCATTTCCTCCGCAACCGTTTTCATCATTTGCATGGTTTGATTAAGCCGAACATTGTTCTCTTTGCCATCCGGAAAATTGGCATCCTGCAGGTCCTCATGGGCTGGAGGCGAAATCAAAACAATCCGTGGAGGGCCTAGCCCGGAATAGTTTTGGGAACGCGTGTGAAGAATCCATTCTCGAAGATCCTTCCCAAACCCTTCGGAATTATCATCAAAGGATTCGTTATAGCCAAAAAAGGCAAGTACTGTCGTAGCCTTAGAAATCGTTAAGTAGTCGTCGGCCGCTAAAAATCCTTGGTTGCGCGGGCGGTGATTGACGCGATCCCCCATGAATCCATGATTTCGGATAACAAGTTCATGCTCCGCATGCGTGCTTTGCAAATACGTTTCCAGCCAAGCATCATGTTGCATGCGGTCGGGCAAGCCGTTGCCCAGAAAGACCACGTGCTCTTGGAGCTCAAAATAGGTAGGCTTTTCCCCGCAAGAAGGAAGAAGGATTGCAACAAGGACAAGGACAAGGAGAGGGAGGAATCTCATGGAAAAGAGAGGCTACCCTTGCTAACTCATGCGCGTGACACCCCTCCTCTTCTTTTTCTTTTCTTGGATCTTCTTATCTTGCCAAGCAACATTTCCGACGGATTCTCGTTGGCAGGTTTACCCGGGTGGCCAAGGTGTGGGTGCCGGAAAACGAGTCGTTTTTTTAGCGGGAGATGAGGAATATCGCTCTGAAGAAGCTTTGCCGATGTTGGCGCGCCTACTCTCCAAACACCATGGTTTTTCTTGTGCAGTGTTGTTCAGTCAAAATCCAATAACCGGGGAAATCAACCCCGACGAATCGACCCATATGCCGGGTATGCATTTGATTGCCAACGCCGACCTCGTGGTCATGCAGCTTCGTTTCCGCGAATTCTCGGATAAAGATATGAGTGTGCTCATGCAGTATGTCGAATCCGGGAAACCCTTGATTGGAATCCGCACCTCCACTCACCCTTTCAACTACAAGAAAAATGCGGAGAGCCCTTTTGCAAAATGGAGTTGGCGCAGTGCAGGCCCACCGGGAGGTTTCGGAAAAGAAATCTTTGGGGAAACCTGGGTGGCGCACCACGGACACCATGGAAAAGAGGCCACGCGAGGCATTCCTCACCCGGAAAATGCAGACCACCCCATTTTGCGTGGGGTGACGGATGTTTTTGGGACCACCGACGTCTACGCCATTCGGTCTTTGCCGGAGGATGCCACAATTTTGCTTCACGGCTCGGTGCGGGACGGGATGACATCGGATGCTCCTGCGGTAGAAGGCCCGAAAAATCAGCCAATGCACCCTGTGGCTTGGACACGAAAAAGGCCGCTAGGGAATGGGATGATCCAGCGGATTGTCATGACCACCATGGGTGCCGCACAGGACTGGTCCAGCAGAGACCTTCGCCGCCTTTTCATGAATTCCACTGCGTGGTGCCTTGACCTTGAGCGAGGGATACCTGAAGATGGTTTAAAGGCAACGATGTTTGGCCTATGGAATCCTAGTGCATTTGGTTTTGGAGGATTTCAGCCAAAGAAAATGCCTCATTCACAATGAAATCAATTCTGCACGCCATGAAAACCCAGGAGCCTATGTCAGGGCTCCCGGAGCTCCTCCATTGCATTGTCTCGCATAGAGATTTACACGCACGCCTCCTAAATACCTTGGCACGGATGGAGTATGTCGGTGTACGAAAAATGGTGAAAGCGCGCCATTCAGATTTTTTAACCGTCGACGGATTGCAACATATGCTGGAGGAGTCGGCTCATGCCTTGCGGTTGAAGAAGTACGCCATTGGTTTGGCGGAGTCCCCTGGGCAAGTGAAGACATTTTCTTCGGAACACACTTTGGGTGGTGATGCAGGAGAACAATATTTACAAGACGTGGATGCCGCCTGCGCGAAATCATTAGAGGACATAAAGGATCCGCAGAAGACAGAAATGAACTATCTTCTCTCCAGTGCAATGATTGAGTTCCGCGCCGAAGTCTTTTACCCCGTTTATGAGGATTGCCTTCGGAAGACGGGCGCTTCTTTTTCGATTTCAGCGATTCTTAAAGACGAGGAGCGGCATTTGGCCCAAATGATTCAATCTCTTGAGGCACATTGCCCTGATTGGGAAGTGCGTTGCAAAGCCGTGCAGCAGGCTGAGGCCGCCGCCTTTTCTCATTGGATGAAGGGGGTTTCTGAATCCATGGAGCATGCCCTCGCGGTCATTTGATTCTTTATTCCTTTCGCCGATGCCCGTACGCCATGCGTGCGCGGATGGCTTTGATGGGAAAGGACTACGAGCACCGGGAAGTGGATTTGAAAAATCGACCGCAAGCAATTTATGATGTTTCGCCGAAGGGGACCGTGCCAGTTCTCGTCCTTGATCAGGGTCAAATTCTTGATGAGAGTCTTGAAATCCTTCACTGGGCTCATCCAGAAACAGCGCGTGCCGAATTTAAAATTTGGACTGCACGTTGTGACACGGAATTTAAACATCACCTGGATCGCTACAAATATTCAACTCGGTTTGAAGGGATCAATGCCGAAGATCACCGAGACTTGGCTTGCGCATTTCTCTATGATTTAAACCAGTCTTTGAAAAGTCCGCCGGATTTTTTCAAGAGCCATTATGTGCAATTGCAAATGGCCCTTGGCCCCTTTGTTCGGCAGTTTGCGCTTGCGGACCGTGCTTGGTTTGATGCGCAACCATGGAATTCTGTGCATGCTTGGCTGGAGGAGTTCTTACAGTCATCTTTGTTTCAGGGCGTGATGAAGAAATACCCTGTTTGGGTAGAGAAGTCCTGAAATATTGGCAGGAACTATTTCTTGGGATAGGGTTGATGCTTTAGGCGGCGAAAACCAAAGACTCTTTATTGCACTAAAAGACAAAATCGTCGTGGCGATTTTTGCTAGGGAGCGCAACAAGTTCGAGGGTCACCGCGTGCGATTATTAGACCGCATCTTTGCAGCATATCCGTGACCTTAATACCCAAGGCGCATTTCTAGTCCATTCGAGCAACTCCATCCTTGACCACTTGCCATGGGGTCATTTTGAATCCAGGCTTGCCAATAAATGCTAAATCCCGCAAGGTTAGATTGATTGGGGACTTGCCCTAGCAGTGAAGCAATGCCGTTGCCGTCGGTTTGGAACGGATAGGTCTTTGTGTATTGAACCAGCACCGTGGCTCCATCAAACGGCAGGGTATCAGTTGCGGTTCCGTAGAGAAACCAGCCCTGCCCTTGGGGAAGTGCTTGGGAAAGTTCAAGTTGCAGGGAAGTGCCCAGGACAGGATTTGCCGAAGCTGTCAGGGCAGGGACTCCTTGACTTCCCGGCTTTCCAACTCCGTAGGGGATGAGAGCGGCTTGATTTCCACTGCCACTTCCAAAGGTCAACAACTGATCACTTGCATCACTTCCATTTTCCCCGAGGTCATTTTGCACAAGAATTCGGATAAGGCCTTGGCTTGAATTGAGTTGATTCGGGACAGTCCAGGAATGGGAACTAGCGGCGGGAAGGTTTTGAGCAATGCTATTCCAAGTCGTTCCACCGTCGGCAGAGATTTCTACGTCGGCAAATTGAACGAGGCCTCGGTCATCCGAAAGCCACTGGATATCTATCGTGTCTCCTGCTGCAAAGGAGCCCTCGTTCGGGGCAACTAAATAAGCCGTAGGCCTGTTTCCGCCGAGGTGCGCGGGTACATGACTTGTGATGCAGTGGAGAACTCCCGCATAGCTTACGACGGCATCAGAGTTGATTGGGATGATGGTTTTATTTGGGCACGCAGCCTGCCAGGTGGAAAATGCTTGGCTGTTATAGCTGGAAACAGCGCTATCGGAATATTCTGGAATCAGAACAAGATCATTGCACATCACTGCGTTGGTGTACGTGTAATGGGCACCATTCCAGCCACTCGTTTTTCTCGCCGGGATGCGGAAAACCTGATACCCCTTTGCGGCCATCATCGTAGCGGTGGCATCGCAAATTTGATCTTGCGTGCTTCCAGATTGCGCGGGCCAGTCGCTGATGATGACTTTGTCGTCAGACACGATTTGCATCCACATGTCCAAGTGTTGTGTGGAGTCAACACTCGTTGGGAATGGGTCCAGTAATGTAATTACAAGGTTCTGGAAATCTAAAAATAGCGACTGGATTTCCGATGCAGTGTGAGAACCATTTTCATTCAAGATGAGCTCAGTTAAATAGCCATCTTCCAGCGCACTAAGGTGAAAGTTTCCACCACCGTGCGTGAGTCCGTGGTTGTATCGCGCTTGTCCCCGATGCTCATTGAAGAACCGGTTGAATGCGTTATCTTTATTTCTTGGCCGGTTGTATTTATGGTCAATGATGGAGCGAACTTCTCCTTCATAGATATATCGTGGGCCGTAATCCCGAATCCAAATGCTGTCCGTTTGGACAACAACCGTTTCTACCCGACTCATGTCAGCGCCTTGTGCGGCAATGCTGCTTGAGGCAGAGGCGGCCTCACTTTGGTTGTCCACGACGCACCAAACCTTGGCGTTGCCAACGGTTGTGATTTCCGCGGCCATTTGCGCCAGAATCAAATTTTGTCCATTGGTGCCTTCCCATGCCATGAGAATGCCTTCTTGGGGTTCATATTCTGCGGTACAGTGCACCGGGCCAAATGGAGGAGCCGTTGCGCGGAGGGGCCCACTTTTTGGTTGAGTTGCAAGCCAAGCGATTTCGCTAACAGTGAGAGACTTCCGTACGCCAGCCCCTTCTGGGTACGTTGGTTGCTGGAGGGCGAAAAGGAAGATGGGGGCAAAAAACATGACCTTAAATGTAGCACGTGAAGAGAATTCTTGCCCTTTGTTTTCTGCGCATTCCATTCACCGCTTGTGGAGACCCTCTGCCTCAGCGCGGTTATTTCTGGCCAGGGCTAACGTGACTTAGGGGGGAAGTGAGGCAAGGTTGACGTTCATGCAAGTTCCAGCAGGCATGGAGATAGAGGTGGATCTTCCGAAAGCCCTTACCGATTCCGGAAAAATTTATGTTCTCTTGCCCGTAGTTCTTTCGGAGCGAAAGGATGATCTTGTTATTCGTTTTTCGACGAAATTGAGGTTCGACACCCGTTCAAGATTTCTAAATAACGTCACGACTCTCAGACTTCACTCTTTTTCTTTTGATAGGGCAATAAGAAGTCCATCGGGGTCATCAGTGCCGATACGGAAAGTTTTCCTATTCAGATAAGTTAATTGAATGGCACTTAAACCAGAGATATTCCACATCCATCCATGAGGGGTGAAGCGGATGCCCCAGCCGTACCACCAAGAGTTTCGGACGGCTTCGGCTCGGACAATTTTGGATCGAGGGATTGTTTTTTGGATCACGCCGAGGCCAAAACTGAGCTTGAGGTGGCTCGAGTTCACTTGAGTACGGAGCCCCGAAAATAAAATTCCAAGAAGCGCCGCGAGGCAGGGAATGAAGAGGAGAACGAAAAGGTTATGGGAGGCCATCCAATGCAGAGCACAGCCACCCAGGAGCAGCCCAACCAAAATCCAAAGCCAAAGTGCACGTTGATGGTGCGAGTAGATGGGTTCTTCCATGCGGAAAGTCTAAACTCTCTCCCCTTGAAGGCTCGCACAACCCTGCCCTCCATGCTTTCCCGCTTTCACCCGGGGACTTTGTGGATGATTGCTTCTGCGGCTTCCTTTGCCGTGATGGCGGCATCAGCAAAGATGTTGCCGGAGATATCCGCTTTGGAAAAAGTTTTTTTTCGTAGCCTCATTTCTGTTGTATTGACGGCTTGGGCCTTGCGCCGCGCAAAAGTTTCTTGGCGTCCTCATCAGCCGGGGTTGCTATTCCTACGGGCTATTTTTGGTTTCGGAGGGCTCTATTGTTATTTCGAGTGCATCTCCCGGATTCCATTGGGGTCTGCAGTGACGATATACAACACAACTCCATTATTTGCCGCCGTCATTGGTGTTGCGCTATTAGGAGAACGCCTCAAAGGACTTCAGGTTTTCTCACTCTTCCTAGGCGTTGCCGGAATTGCCTTTATCAAAGGTTTTTCCGCCGATGTCACCTGGGTCGGGGTGGGCTTTGGCCTTGGAACGGCTGTTTTTTCCGCCATCGCCTATTCGTTAGTGCGGGTTCTCTCTCGAGCGGAGCACCCGCTAGTCATTGTCATGGCTTTTCCCCTCATTTCCCTTCCCCTTGCGTGGATAGGGGGAGGATCTGATTTTCTCTTGCCGTCAGGCGTTGCATGGCTTTGGCTTCTTCTTCTTGGGCTTGGTGCGCAAGGTGGCCAAATATGCCTGACGTATGGACTTCAGCATCACACGGCAACACGAGCCACCCAAATCGGTTTCATCGGCGTTATTTTTGCCATGGTTCTTGGCATTCCATTGGGCGATGGCATCCCGGGTTTGGCACAGTTCTTGGGTGCCGGGATTGTCTTTTTAAGTCTTTCGTTGGGGAGGAAGAAATCCAAGCCGCGTGAGTTGGTTTTGTAAGTCCATTTCTGATTCTTTGATGGAGCGCCCTTGCGTGTCTACGGTGAGGTTTGCCTGCCGATAGAGCGGGCTTCTTGCGGCCAAGATGGATTCGAGTTCTCGCATGGGAGCTTCCCGGCCTTGAATCGGACGTTGGTCACCTTGCGAGACCACACGATTCATGTGTTCCTGTGGTGTTGCTTTAATCCAAACCGTAGTGAATTTTTTTTGCGCAAGGATTCGTGCCGACTCATCAAGAACTAATCCCCCTGGAAGCGTGAGAACAACGGGCTCCGTGCGACGAGCGATTTCTTGGAGGGCACTTAAAGTAAGGCGCTGGAAATATTCACTACTATGAAGGGCAAAGATTTCAGAAAGATCCAATGCAGCAATTTCCTGAATCACATCATTGAGTTCAAGAAAGGGGAGGTGGAGGTGTTCTGCTAAGGATCGGCCCAGCGTAGTTTTCCCTGCACCCCGTAAGCCCCAGAGAGCAATTCCCGCCGAAGATGCATGGTTCGATGGGGGGAAGAGGGAGTGCAGTTCCAAGTTCAGTGCATCCGTGACATCCATGAGCCGGCGGATAGAAATATTGCCTTCACCTGTTTCCAGCTGTGCAAAAAAACGAGCGCTGAGTCCCGCAGCCTTTGCGGCAGCGTTTCGGGACAAGCCACGAGCCCGCCGCGCTTGGTGTATTTGAGCGCCTAGAGCGCGTAATCGGGGGTCAGGGAGGAGCATTGATGCAATATAATGCATAGATTGAAGTTTTTCTTTAAAAAAGTGAACTATTATCCTAACCTATGCCATGGAAACAGCCACCCAAGAGTCACTGATTTCTTTTGAGACGCATCCGTCTCAGTATCGCCATCTTCGTTTAGAGGTAGAGGGTCCTATCGCGCGCATCTTGATTGACAATCATGAAGATGGCTTGCGCCCAGGCTATCAACTCAAGTTGAACTCCTATGACCTTGGGGTCGATATTGAGTTGGCAGATGCCATCCAGAGGCTGCGTTTTGAGCATCCTGAGGTAGGGTCGGTCTTAGTCACGAGTGCTCAAGAGGGCGTCTTTAGTTCTGGCGCAAATATTTTCATGTTGGGTTCTTCGGCGCATGGATTCAAAGTGAACTTTTGTAAGTACACCAACGAAACGCGCCTCTACATGGAAGATGCCACTGAATTCTCTGGCCAAACCTATGTTGCAGGCTTGAATGGCATTGCTTCTGGAGGTGGCTATGAGCTTCCAATGGCTTGTGAGGAGATTTATCTTATTGATGATCGTCGCTCAGCCGTTGCTTTGCCCGAAGTGCCTTATTTGGGCGTGCTTCCAGGAACAGGAGGACTCACTCGTTTGGTGGATAAGCGAAAAGTGCGTCGGGATCGTGCCGACGTCTTCAGTACTTTGGCCGAAGGCATCAAAGGACAGAGGGCCAAAGAGTGGGGCCTGGTTGATGACGTTTTTCCTGCATCCACGTTCGATGAAAAGGTCAATGAACGTTTGAGCGAACTCGCGGATGGCGGCTATCCGAATCGAAAGGGAATTTCTATGGATGCGCTCACCCCAGTCCAGGAAGGGGACACCCTCCAATATCGTCATGTCAGCTTGACGGTGAATGAAAGAGACCGTGTGGCCACTTTGTCCATGCAAGTTCCGGATGCTTTGCCCAATATTCCAGAGAATGCTTCCGACCTCGGCGCCGACTGGTTCCCCCTGCGCGCGTTCCGTGAATGGGATGACGCAATCTTACGCTTACGTTTTCATTACCCAGAGGTGGGTTTGGTACTCTTTAAAACACAAGGCGCTCTTGAAGCGGTGCGTGACATGGATGAACAGATGGAGGCTCACAAAGAAGATTGGTTCGTCCGCGAGGTCACTCTTTTCATGAAGCGCGTCTTCAAGCGCGTGGATTGCACCGCACGAAGCTTTTTTGCATTAATTGAAGAAGGCTCCTGTTTTGCTGGTTCTCTTTTCGAGTTTGCGCTAGCCGCCGACCGCATTTACATGCTTGAAGAAGAGGGCGTTTCCGTTCAATTGACGAATCAGAATGCGGGGACTTTCCCGATGGCCAATGGCTTGACCCGCTTGCAAACACGTTTCATCGGAGATCCAGACCATGTGGAGACTCTGGTCAAGCGTCGCGAAATGATGGATACGGAAACCGCAGATGACTTCGGCTTGGTAACTGTGGCTGCCGACGAGATTGACTGGGAGGATGAAGTGCGGCTTGCTGTGGAAGAACGCGTGAGTCTGTCTCCGGACTCTTTGACTGGAATGGAGGCCAGCCTTCGTTTCGCCGGACCTGAAACGATGGAAACGAAAATATTTGGCCGACTTTCTGCTTGGCAAAACTGGATTTTCCAGCGCCCGAACGCCGTCGGCGAGAAGGGGGCAATTACTCTTTACGGCCAACCCGTTAACCCTGTCTTTGACTTCAACCGTACCTGATTCATGAGTATTTCTTCTTCAAGTATCCCTAACAACGTCGACCTTGAGAGCAACCGAAAGTTGCAAAAGGCTCTTGTAGCCTGGCAGCCCGCTTTCCTTGAATGGTGGAACGACATGGGCCCCCGAGGTTATCAACAGGATGACATTTATTTGCGCACCGCAGTGAGTGTGGACACCTCCGGGTGGGCTCATTACGATTACGTCAAGATGCCGGACTATCGTTGGGGAATCTTTTTGACGCCTTCCGACCCCAACCGAACGATTGGCTTCGGAGACAACAAAGGGAAGCCGGTATGGAATCAAGTTCCGGGCGAGTATCGGAAAGAGTTGCGTCGGTTAATTGTGACTCAGTGTGACACGGAGCCAGCCTCCGTGGAGCAGCAGCGGCTCTTGGGTGACAGCGCCCCAAGCCTTTATGACATGCGCAATCTCTTTCAAGTGAATGTGGAAGAAGGCCGTCATTTGTGGGCCATGGTGCATCTCTTGCACGAGTACTTCGGCCGTGATGGCCGTGAAGAAGCGGAGGATATGTTGGTGCGCCGTTCGGGCAGTGAGGATAGCCCTCGAATCTTGGAGGCGTTTAACAAGCCGATTGATGATTGGTTGGCGTTCTTCTGCTTCACCATGTTTACGGACCGTGATGGGAAATTCCAATTAGGTGGTTTGGCGGAAAGCGCATTTGATCCCTTGGCGCGAGCTACGCGGTTTATGCTGACTGAAGAGGCTCATCACCTCTTTGTAGGAGATTCCGGGGTTTCTCGGACGATTAGGAAAACCGCCGAGTTAATGCTAGAGCATGATGGGCGCGATGTTCGTGATTTTGGCGCTATTCCGATGAGCATCATTCAAAAATACATCAATGAATGGTATTCGGCCTCGCAGGATCTTTTTGGCAGTGAAGACAGTTCTAACTCGGCCAACTTCTTTGCAGCAAGTCTGAAAGGCCGTTTTGGGGAAACAGACGGGAAGTCTTATGACGACAATGTCGCTCTTGAGGGATGCAAAGAACTCCAGTGGGCTGAGAATGGTGTCTTGACCAATCATGAAATACCGCTTCGTCGCGCCATGAATTTAGAGTTGGCAGATTCCTATCGCCGGGATTGCGAAAAAGCCTTGAATCGCTGGAATCTGAACCTTGAAAAGATGGGTATGGAAAAACGCATTTACTTGCCTTCTAACCGATTCAATCGATCCGTCGGCGTTTTTGGTGATGCTCACTATGACACCAAGGGCAATGTGATTACAGCGGACGACTTTGCCAAGAAGAAGGCAGACTGGCTTCCTTCTCAGGAAGAAAAGGACTATGTGAAATCAGTCATGGTTCCTTGTCGGAAACCGGGTGAATTTGCCCCTTGGATTACACCGCCAAGAAAGGGAATCAAAGGGAACCCATTAGATTTTGATTACGTTTGCTTCAACCAACGTTAAGCCATGTTAAAAAGTTACATCAACGGAACTTGGGTTGCCGGAGAAGGAGAGGGGGCCCCTCTGATGAACCCAACCACAGGGGTAGAGTTTGCCCGCGCGAGTACGCAGGGCTTGGACTTCTCTTCGGCATTGCAATATGCACGTGAAAAAGGAGGCCCGGCATTGCGGGCGATGACCTTCGCAGAGCGTGGTGCCATGCTTCAAAAAATGGCAGAGTCTTTGCATGCGCGCCGTGAGGAGTTGTTGGCTTTGGGCACACAAAGTTGTGGCAATACGCGCGGTGACGCAAAGTTTGACGTGGACGGTGGAATCAGCACCTTGTCCGCATACGCACGGATGGGTGACGAACTAGGTGACGGAAAATTCTTCGTGGACGGCGACCCCATTCGTCTTTCTCGAAGCCCTCGTTTTGTGGGCCGTCACGTGCAACTTCCACTCACTGGAGCCGCTATTCACATTAACGCGTACAATTTCCCCGTTTGGGGATTTGCCGAAAAAGCAGCCGTTTCTTTGTTAGCGGGCGTTCCCGTCGTGACAAAACCAGCCACCAGTACGGCAGCCTTGACGGTGCGCGCGGTGGAGTGTCTCGTGGAAGACGGTATTCTTCCCGATGGCGCCATTTCCTTGATTGCAGGTTCTCCCGGTGATTTACTTAACCATTGCACGGGGCAAGATGTGGTGGCTTTTACTGGCTCCGCTTCTACGGCCGCACGAATCCGAGCAACGCCGGCCGTTTTGGGAAAATCAGTGCGCGTGAACGTAGAAGCAGACAGCCTGAATGCAGCAGTCTTGGGTCCGGACATCAAGCCGGAGTCCCCCGTTTGGGATTTGTTCCTGGCAGAAGTGGCTCGCGACATGACTCAAAAGGCCGGGCAAAAGTGCACCGCAATCCGTCGGATTTTTGTGCCCGAAGAGCATCTTGAAACCATCAAGGTTGCCTTGGCGGATGAAATAGATCGCAATGCCGTCGGCAATCCTGAAGTACGTGGTGTGCGGGTGGGTCCACTTGCATCCGCACCGCAATTGGAGGATGTGCAAAAGGGAATCACCGAATTATTGACTTGCTGTGAACTAGTTCATGGCGTGCAAGGTCCGGGGGAACTCAGGGAGATCACGGAAGGGCAGGGCTATTTCCATGCGCCGGTTCTTCTCTGCGCGCCGAATCCCCACACGGCCACCGCCGTTCATGAGCGCGAGGTGTTTGGCCCGGTTTCCACGTTGATGCCCTATTCCGGCGAAGCGCAAGATGCTATCGATTTGGTGCGTAAAGGAGAAGGCGGACTGGTGACTTCGGTTTATTCCAATGATCGGGATTTCGCCGAAGCCATGATGTTTGGCATTGGCCCCTTTCACGGCCGTTTAAACTTTGCCAGTGCCAAGGTCGCGGAGCATTCTATGGGGCCAGGCACGGTTCTCCCCAGTTTGGCCCATGGGGGTCCAGGCCGTGCTGGCGGCGGAGAAGAATTGGGTGGTCTTCGAGGGCTTTCGTTGTATCTTCAACGCACCGCCATTCAAGGTGATGACCCGATGCTCACGCAAATGATTGCTTCGGGAACCCCTCAAAATTCCTAAGCCGATGTCCTCCCTCCGCCCCATCAAAAAGCCCCACGCAGCGGGTGGGTGGAGAGCGATTCATTATTCATTTCAGAAAGCGCGTGAGGCCGGAGGGTTTTGGAAACTTATTCGAGCATTGCGTTCGCCGAATACGTGCAAAACATGTGCCTTAGGTATGGGTGGGCAAAAAGGCGGCATGGTGAATGAAAGCGGACATCGTTTTGAGGTGTGCAAGAAATCCATTCAGGCCATGGTGGCCGACATGCAAGGCCGCGTGCCTGCGACCTTCTTCTCTTCTTTCTCCGCGCAACAGATGAAGGCTATGACGCCTTATGAATTGGAACATGCCGGACGACTCGTGGAGCCGATGTTCCTTGCAGAGGGTGCTTCTCACTATGAACCTATTTCTTGGGAAGCGGCGTACCAAAAAATCGCAAAAAAAATGCACAAGGTTCCTCCCACCGACGCATTTTTCTACTGCAGTGGTCGCTCTTCCAATGAGGCCGCGTATCTTTTGAAAAAGCTTGCACGGCAATGGGGGACTCCCCATGTCAATAATTGTTCTTATTACTGCCATCAAGCTTCCAGCGTTGGCCTCAAGAGTGTCACGGGTTCGGGCACAGCAACACTGGTTTTGGAAGACCTAAACACCTGTGATTTTTTTATGCTTCTTGGGGCCAACCCCTCCTCCAATCACCCAAGGCTCTTGAAAAACCTGGTTGAACTTCGCCGACGTGGCGGAAAGGTGATTGTGGTCAACCCCGTAAAAGAACTCGGTTTAACCCGGTTCCGCGTGCCTTCGGACTGGCGAAGTTTGCTTTTTGGGTCTTCCATTGCCAGTGAATATGTGCAACCGCACATTGGCGGTGATTTGGCCTTTCTGATGGGCGTGGCGAAAGGAGTGTTGGAGTTAGGAAAGGAAGACCTCTCATTTTTGGAAAACCATACCCAGGGTTTTGATGATTTTAAGGACAGCGTAGAGCAAAGTCCCTGGGAAACTTTAGAGGCGCATTCCGGTGTCCCCATTTTTCAAATGAAGGAAGTCGCTATCCAGTACGCACAATCAAAGAATGCTGTTTTCTCTTGGGCTATGGGCATCACTCATCACGCCCATGGTGTGAATAATGTGCGGGCCATCGGCAACCTTGCTCTCTTGCGTGGGATGGTCGGGAAAAAAGGCGCCGGCCTTCTTCCGTTAAGGGGTCATTCCAATGTGCAAGGCATTGGATCCGTCGGTGTTGTCCCTGGAAAAGGTGGCTTAGACACTTTGGGATGCATGGAAAAGTCCGCCGAAGGCAAGATGCGACTCGCGTGGTGTTTAGGGGGGAATTTATACGCAAGTAATCCGGAGAGTGCATGGGCAACGAAGGCACTCGGAAATGTTGATCTGGTGGTGCAAGTCAGCACAACTCTCAACACAGGCCATGCTTGGGGCGTTGGCAAAGAAACCTTGATTCTTCCTGTGAAAGTCCGCGATGAAGATGCGCAAACGACAACTCAAGAATCCATGTTTAATTATGTTCGGGTAAGTTCGGGCGGTGCGCCACGCCACGAAGGTCCCCGCGGTGAGGTGGATGTGGTTTGTGATTTGGCGGACTTAGTATTCCCAAAGGATGATTGGACGCCGTTTCGTAGCCATGATTCCATTCGTAAAGTAATGGCACAGGAAATTGCTGGTTATGCATCGGTGTACGAAAAGGCGAAAAAGAAGGAGGAATTCTTTATCCCCGGTCGCACCTTGCACCAGCCAAAGTTCTCTTTGCCGGGCGGCCGTGCTCAAATGCATGCAACCCCTCTCCCCAAGGAAAAGGGAACAACCGGTGATGCGCCCAACCTTCGCTTGATGAGCGTTCGCTCAGAAGGGCAATTCAATACGGTCGTTTATGAAGAGGCCGACCTATACCGTGGGCAAGAACGCCGTGACGTCTTGTTGATGAATGCCGATGACATGGCTCACAGGAATCTCAAAGAAAACCAAAGAGTGACGGTGAAGAGCGAGGTTTCTCAACTTAAAAATATTTTGGTGCGTGCTTATGACATCCGCCAAGGAAATGCATTGATGTATTATCCCGAAGCGAATGCTCTGTACCCTCGTTTGGTGGACCCGGAATCCCGCACGCCCGCATTCAAGAACGTGGCCATCCAAATTATTCCCGAAGGCAACCTTTCTGTTTAACCCATGACAATGACCGCTGAATCCATTCAAACCGCCGCTGTCTTAGGTGCTGGCACTATGGGGGCTGGCATTGCCCAAGTGTTGGCCCAAGCTGGCATAGAAACGAGACTGTTTGATGTCACCCCAGAGTTGGCCGAAAAAGGCATGCACACCATTGAGGCAATGCTCCAAAAAGGGGTGGCCAAAGAGAAAATCACTGCCGAATCCGCCGCCAAGGTCATGAGCCTTCTTTCCCCGTGCAGTGATTTAGAGGTTGCGGTCAGTCGAGTGGACTTGGTCATTGAAGCTATCCCTGAGAATGCGAGATTAAAAAAGCAGGTGCTTCAGGAAAACGCCGCTCACTTGACTCCTGACACGATTTATGCCTCCAATACTTCTTCCTTGTCCATTACGGACTTGGCGGAGGCAGCGCCCTACCCAGACCGTTACTTAGGGTTGCACTTTTTCAACCCACCTCCGTTGATGAAGCTTTTAGAAGTGGTCCATGGAGGAAAAACTTCCTCGCAAACCATCGACTTGGCTTGTGACCTAGCCAAACGCCTCGGCAAGCATCCTATTGTCGTCAAGGACGTCCCTGGTTTTGCCTCTTCGCGTTTGGGCTTGGTCCTTGGTTTAGAAGCGATGCGCATGTTGGAGGAAGGCGTTGCCTCTGCCGAAGACATCGATGCCGCCATGACTTTAGGTTATCGTCACCCCATGGGTCCGCTGAAGCTAACCGACTGGGTTGGCTTAGACGTGCGCCTAGCTATTGCCGACCACCTCGCCAAAGAACTCAACGACCAGCGTTTTGGCGCCCCGAACATCCTCCGCGACAAAGTTGCCCGCGGCGAACTCGGCAAAAAATCCGGCCAGGGGTTTTACGGCTGGGAAGACTAGAAACTCTCTTGGCAACTTTCGTCGAAGTTTAAAATCCCAAACGCATTTCTAAGCCGTTGGAACAAGCCCAACCTTGGCCGCTGGCGGCGGGGGCACCATAGGCTGGGTGAGAGATGGGTATACTGTGCAATTATGATGTCACCGATATCACTGCATCAAGAGCCTGGACAACACAGACCTATACTTCTAAAAGGTTTACCCGTGTCGGGTCGGCTAGATGCGACAGACGCCAGTCCCCTCAAATCTGAAGGTGTTTCAGGGACTGAAATCGGAATTCGGCTGAGTGTTTATGCCCCATGCGTTTTACCTGCCCTATTAGTAGCACAATGACAAATCAATTGTCCCAAGAAACATCCCCAACCGTCGCGACGCTCGACGATCTTGCAAAGTTAGCAAACTACTCGCTCATGGACACTCTCAATTGCGATCCTGACGCGAAAGAAAATGGAGCCGACCACGCGCCGCGACAAGTCTTCACGGGCCACTATGTCCCGGTCAATCCCACGCTAATCAAAGACCCCGAGTACGTCGCGCACAGCAAAGACTTTTTTCGCGAACTTGGCTTCGCCGACAGCATGGCACAGTTGGACGACTTCGTCCGCATGTTCTCCGGCGACATATCGCACGTTCCGGAGCCGCTGCGCAAGGTTGGTTGGTCGTGTGGATACGCGCTTTCTATTTTTGGCACCGAATACGTCCAGCAGTGCCCGTTCCAAACCGGTAACGGATACGGCGACGGTCGCGCAGTTTCCGTACTTGAGGCCGTTATCAATGGCCGACGCTGGGAAATGCAGTTGAAAGGTGGTGGTCGGACGCCATACTGCCGCGGCGCGGACGGTCGCTCCGTCCTGCGGTCGAGTGTTCGCGAGTTCCTGGCACAGGAGCACATGCACGCGCTCGGAGTGCCAACGTCACGATCTCTGAGTTTGTATGTTTCGAAAACAGAGAAGGTCAAGCGGCCGTGGTACTCCGAGGGCTCGCGCTCGAAGGATCCTGACACGCTTATATCGGAGGCAGTTGCCATCTCGACACGCGTCGCACCGTCATTTATTCGGGTCGGCCAACTCGAACTCTTCAGTCGTCGTACCCGCAACAAGCAACACCCGCTAGCAATGGAGGAACTCGAAAAGATTGTGTTGCACTTAATCGATCGAGAGTACGGTGACGTTATCGACAAGGAACTAAGCACTGCCGAAAAAGTGGTGGCGCTCGCGCGCGAGTACCGCAGCCGCCTGACGTCGCTGGTGGCGAACTGGGTACGCGTCGGCTACTGCCAGGGCAATTTCAACAGCGACAACTGCGCGGTCGGTGGCTTCACCCTTGACTACGGTCCATTCGGATTCTGCGAGGTATTCAACCCGGACTACCAGCCATGGACGGGTGGCGGACATCACTTCTCGTTCTTGAACCAACCAGTGGCAGCGGAACACAACTTCCACATGTTTTGTACGGCCTTGTTGCCGTTACTGATG
>Ga0302119_10000370_pt1 | contig 19828 bp, 19 predicted proteins | sample AG5_Tmax_MG_FD_203114 | JGI IMG/M metagenome (GOLD analysis project Ga0302119, IMG submission 203114) | Marine microbial communities from Western Arctic Ocean, Canada - AG5_Tmax | ecosystem: Environmental > Aquatic > Marine > Oceanic | place: Canada: Western Arctic Ocean | collected 2017-10-01 | reverse complement strand
CTCAGCCTTACGGAACGCTTTATTGAACCCGTCAATTGCCAAGTTTTCTTTTTGATCGAAAATATCAAGCATCTCCTTAATTTATACTGGTATCCCCCTTTTTTTTGTCAGAAGGGACTCCTGCTCCACCCTAGTATTACTAATCAGCGGGAATGAATTATGAACTAAGAAAAGCGCCCGGACCATCTAGATTGCACTACTTGTATTTTGGAGTGCCGATTCTGCCCGAAACTGACTTAGTCCAAGCCAAAGCACCCTAGCGCAGAGTAATCCAGACCGCGCCGCTGTTAACCATGAACAGACACAAATCCATGGATACACATAGAGGCCCGCTTCTACTACAACTACTTTGAGCTTAAAAACAAAGGAATTATGATCTCTTCTTCATCTATCAAGTGGCGCGCCAGTATTTTTCTCATCACGCTAATATGGTCATAAAGCAGCCCGAGAAAACTGTATGCTAGCCCTTCCCCAGCCGACATTGAACGCGAGTACCACAGTAACTCTTCAATTGCAGGAGTTAATATTAGATGATCTTTGTCTAATAAAGTGAATCCACTGAGAAGCTGTGGAAACAGTCGCTTGAACTGAGGAAAATAGATGTGGTCTTCCACTTCGTGGTGCCTGTGAATTGCTACATAGAATGAGCGGATGTCTGTTGCCAGGTCGGCAAGAGCAGGTCCACTAGCATTGTTATTCTGGCCTGATGCACCGTCTAGAATCAGCTCAAGTTTTTGCTTAATAGCGGTCAGACTTCCATTAAGCATAAGATGAAATTCTACGAAAACCTGTGCCATCCCAGCATAATTCACATGGTCCTGCCACTCCTGCCGTGTAGGCCCGAGCAGCTCGAGGCTTATGCTCTGCGGCAAGCTGCTCCTACCTTTTAGCTCAAAATTCTCTATCGCAAGAGCGTCTGACATTGACTTTTCCCGGTTTAGCACTCTACTTATACCTCATGGTTATCCCTGGTTTGTCGTTTGCGGCCATAACTTTCCACGCCAAAGTCGACTATCTCCAGAAATTTCCCTATAGTGGATAAGTTCCTATATAGTGAATTTACAAAATTCCGAGCACTCTTGTCAATGATGGAAGTAGTAAAAAGCTGTAGTTTGCGAGTAGGATATGATACATTTCATTAATAGTATATAGATTCACGATTATAAAATACACAATAGAGAGATTGCCATGATTACTATGTCTATCGACGTACCTGTCAATGAAGATGTACCTGCAGGCGAAGAGGTATTAAGCAGAAATGAAATTTGGCGAGGTATGGTTGCCAAAGCGCGTGATGCTCGAGATTTCGTACCCGGCTGCACCAAGTGCGAGGTGGTAGACGAGGGCGACGGCTACGTTATACGTGAAGCTGCAATCAACGGCATCGAGCTTAAGGAAATCATTAGTTTCGAGGATGAGCGGAAAGTGATATTCCACCAGGTCAATGGCCCATGGGAAGGAATCATCGTTAATGAGCTCGTTGACGACGAGAATGGCACCTTGTTATTGCGATTTTACTGTCTACTAAGCCGCTTAGGTGTCGAATCCGGTGGCGAGGAGGAACTGCGTGATCAGGCTATGTTTGGTGGCGAAAAAGGTTATGGCCCGGCTATAAGACAGACAATCGCCACGACACGTCGACTTCTGAAGGGAGGGAAACTGCCAGCTTAGCTCGAATGCTATTGTGCAGTGAACTTGGACCCTCAGCCTGGTCGCGACGCCGGGATTTATGTAACAGTATTCCTAAAAGACAAAACAAATGAATACAACCCACTCGATAGAACAACGACAAATTTTAGTAAGAAAAGCGACTAGTGCGCTTGTCCGTTGCGGGCTACTTACCGCCTATGGTCACTGCAGCAGTCGTATCGATGAAGATTCATTTCTCGTATCTGCACCCAAAGCCCCTAGCACTATCGTACCGGGTGATAAGGGGATGCTCGTAGATATCGATGGCGCATTACCCGAAGGCGCCCTGGGCGAGGTGCGTGCACATCAACAAATATATAAGCGGAGACCCGAGATTGGGGGCATCGTCCGCTTCATCTCCCCTCGCTTACTATCACTATCCACATTGCAACTTACACCAAAAGTAAGGCATGGTTTTGGTGCCTATTTTGCGCCACACGCTGTGCTTTGGGACGATCCGGCATTGATACGCACGGATCAAAAGGCAACCCGGTTGGCTGAAGCCATGGGCTCGAGTCCAGCCATTGTCATGCGTGGTAACGGCGCGATAACGGGGGGAGAGACTCTAGAGCAAGCTGTTGCGCTGGCCTGGTTTCTAGAGGACGCCGCACGTGTAGAGCTTGACGTCCTGTCTAGCGGGCAAGAGGGTGTAATTTACTCAAGTGAGCAGGCCCAAGCCCGTGCGGTATGGGATGGAGGCGTCGTCGAACGTCTTTGGAATCATTTAACCTTTGGGGATCCAGAGTAAAACTGCCTAGCCCTAACATTTACGGATTACGATTAACTCGCCTACAGTAGTTAAAGTGTGTGAATGCCTGATCGTTTCCCGCGGTGACTCTGGACTCTTAGAAACACCAACCTAACGGACGTCGCTCTGCTCATACAGCGTCCTATGGTCAGTCATGCGCACCCAGATTCGTCACCAAAACCAGTAACGAAATAAATAATAACATAATAAATACGGTCAAAAATGAGCATACAAATATCTGAAACCGTCTGCCTAATTTTCCCGTGGATACCCGCTAGCCCAACGCACGACTGTTTCGTGTAAAGTCTTAGGCCACGGTACCTGATTCCCCAAAACCAGGTTCGGGTTCAGCTCCCCAAACATCCCAGTTTTCCGGAGCTGCAGATAATCGTCGAGCCTCGCGCGGGTCTACTTCAGGAAATTCCTCCATTCCCAATGTATATTCCCAAGTATGACGGTCATCATCAAAGAAAAATTGACATATACTCTGCGAGGGCGGATGACGCCCTGGTCCATGTGCATTGTCTACATTTTCCTTCTTCATCCGCCAATATAATTTTCCTATATCATCAATGTCTTCCACCATAAAAGCGATATGGTGCAAATGGTTCTCACCCGTTTCGGATTTCACAAGTGCGAAGCTGTGGTGGTATGGCACCGGGAAAGCGCGCATAAACGTGATGTGGTCATCAAAGTAATCTGACACTTTAAAGTTTAGATTTTCCACTAACCACTGCCGTGTCGCCTCATAGTTTTTCGCCGCCAAAACTAGGTGTCCCAACCGAAGAATTTTCCCCACCGTGGGTTCAAAAGGGCCGCTGGCTTCTTGCATGGAGGAGTAGAACTCAAAAGGAATGCCACTGTGTGGATCTCTAATCCTAAACGCCCGCTCTATCTGCAGTGGTTTACACTCTGCCTCGGAGACCATTTCTGGATTAAGGTTCAATTTATTGCAGTGCTCGAGTAACTTATTGAGATCTTCCTCACTTTCCATTTCCCAGCTTTGGCGACGAAGCCCGGGGCTATCGCTACGATGTAGGACAACGTCATGGTGGCTCCCAGAGCAGCGGAAATACTGCTCGCCATCCACCCCTTTTTCCACAAACTGCAAACCCACGACTTCCTTACAAAATTTCGCGGTCTTAGCTAGATCACTTACATTCAAGGCGATGTAGCCCAACTTTTTGTACCTAAACGGTGCAGTCATATTTTAAACTTCCTTAGCCTTATTTCGTTAGTAAAAGTTATAAGTACGTTTACCGCACAGGTGGACATATTGTTGTGATAGAGTTTTAATATATGGGTCGCTCTACGAGTATTGCTACCGAGATTCCTTCCATGCGTACAATGATTTCGTCTGATCACAATAGTCGGGGTCAAGATAAACGAACATGCGTTTGATCTTTCCAGAATGCATTGTGAAAACCGTGCAAAAACGCCCCACTTCATCTCCATTCGGCTGCCATGACATTCCATTTGCCAAGGTGCCGCTGCTGACACCCTCGACACAGACAGAATCTCCTTGAACTATAAAGTTGAAACTGTCGTAATCGTGTTTCATCGCGCCCAAGTAAAGTCCAAAATCCTGAAGCATCCGACCTGACTCCTCCTTACCTCTAGCAATGCCCCACTTCGGATATAGGATTTCCACATCATCGTCTAGCAACTCAAACAGGTCTCCCTGCTGATCCAGTCGCTTAATACATTCAAGGGCCAGAGCATGATTGTCCATTTGTGTGCTCAAAATAATTCCTCCATAGTGCTAGTTACTGAACGCTATTACCAAGCCGTTGTGCCACCATCAATCGCGAAATCCGCCCCGGTTACCCATTTGGACTCATCAGATGCGAGGTAAATCGCAGCCGGAATGACGTCCTCTGGCTCCCCCGCTCTGCCGAGCATCAGCTTCCCCAGCATGGAAGAAGCCCAATCTTCATCCTTCAGCATCTCTCGAGTAGCCATGTTCAAGATTAGCCCCGGACTAATACTATTCGCTCGAATATTGTGTGCACCACCTTCCATTGCCAGCTGCTTGGTCATGGCAATGACGCCACCTTTTGCGGCGCAATGTGCGAGCGCGGGAAGCACTTTGTAAGCAAGTTTTCCACTAACAGAGCCTACGTTGATGATTGAGCCTCCGCCGTTTTCGAGAAGGTATGGCCATATGGCCTTGCAGGCATGAAATACAATATTCAACTCATTGTTGATAGTGAAATTCCACTGCTCAACAGAAAGCTCATCAATTAGGTCAAACTCCGCTGCCGCCCCATTGTTATAGAGAACATCAACTCTTCCGTAGCTTTCAACTGCAAATTCAACCAGCTGCTTTACTTGCGCCGGTGAGGATAACTCCAGTGGATGAAGCGACACCATGTCACCGCCTTCCTCACACACCAACTGCAGCGTTTTTTCAGCACTTTTAAAATCGATATCGCAACCTACGACCTTGGCACCCTGGGCCGCAAACATGCGTGCTGCTACCCGCCCCATACTTCCGCCGGTACCTGTTATTATCGACACTTTGCCTTCTAGGCGCTGGCTCATTTAAAACAAACCTCATTGTATTCTAGGAATTTTGCATGTCTCGTATTACCTTTGGCAAAACGGCTGCCGCCTCCTTTGCCATCGCCTGTGGATCAGCGGCAAACTTTTTACGCATCTCTTGCGCATCCGGACCAGGCCAAATCTCTTCCACTTCATTGACCAGACCTTCTATCAAGGCGAGTGCCACAATCTCCGGCTGACTTTTCGGCAAGGGAATCTGCTCCATCATCGGAGTATCTATCGACCCGGGGCACACACCCATGACGAAGGTGCCTTGAGCGGCCAATTCAGCACGCATCGAATCTGTCAAAACGCGACAGGCTGCTTTACTGGCACAGTAGGAGGCGCAAAAAGGATAAGTAATGTAGGCCAGTGGCGAGAGAAAGTTCACCATAGCTCCGCCTCCGTTCGCCGCAAGAACTCCAGCGAAGGCACGACACATTATTACCTGCCCCCAGAAGTTAACTTCCATCTCCCGGCGAAAGTCAGCAATATCAACCGCTTCAATAAAGCTTTCGTGCCGGACTACTCCGTGGCAGTTGATAAGGATGTCCACATCAGGATGTGCTTCACTCGCCGCCACCGCCGCCGTTTCATCAGACACATCTAGGGGATACGCCACGACTCGGTCATGCTCTCTAGCGAAGACACTCTCCAAAGCAGTGGCAGAGATATCGCAAGCTATGATTTTCTCCACCTGTTCCGCCAATAGCGCGTCAACAATCACACGACCAATTCCGCCCGCGGCGCCCGTTAAGAGAACAGTTTTGTTTCGTAGTTCCACTGATTTTTCCTCTGCTGATTAGACGCGGCAGTATCGATACGATGCCATTTTGCATCGTATCGATACTCCAGAATCAATCCCGTAAGTTGTACGCAAATGTCACGCCGTATGTAAGTGGTGGCGAGTAATAGCCAACTCGTGGATTACCCATAAATTCAGGACCGATAAACAAGAAATTTTTCACCTCTTCATCTTCAAGATTGTTCCCGAAAACATTCACACTCCAGGACTCGTCAGAACTAACATAGGTCAAACTGATCTGGCTTCGGGTGAAATCTTCTTGAGATAAAATGTCGGTACCCAGCTCCGGATCCACCGTGTCATTGAATGGGCGCAGGAACATCTCATCCTGCCAATATACTTGCACCCTTGGTCTGATCACTGCTCCGCTGGCCAGACGCCACTCATATTCCGCAGCCAGAGTAAACGTGTTGTCAGGCGAGCGAGCGAAGGAATTACCTGATAAGTCCTGATTGCCCGCGCCGAGTTCCAGAACATCAGCTGTGGTAAAATCATCAAACTCCGAATTCAAGTGGCTGTATTGTCCATTGATGGTGATGTTTTCACTCACAAGCCATACCATCTCTGCCTCGGCACCCCACAAGGTGGCTGCGCCGGCATTAGTTGTCGACTGAGTTACCGCCCCACCAGTTGAAATAACCTGTACGTCCTGAAAATCTTCGTAATCATAGAGAAATGCCGCCAAATTGAGTTGCACCTGCCGGTTCATGAAATAATTCTTGGAACCTATCTCGTATGCCAGTAGCTGTTCTGACTCATATGCTTGGGGAAAGCCCGGTGGTGCCGTTTCCATATTGAAGCCGCCGGCTTTATAGCCCGTGGATACCAGGCCATAAATCATGCGGTCTTCGTCAACAGTCCAATCCAAGCCCACCTTCCAGGTAACCGCATTATCCTCAAAAAAGCGCTTGTGCAAGCCATCAGCTCCGAAAAAGAACGTCTCAATATTGTCTGCGCTACCGTCTTTTTCATCGTTTGTATACCGCGCGCCTACGGTCAAATTCAAAGAATCATTCAACGCATAGTATGCTTCTCCAAATACTGCCCATGATGTGTTAGTTGACTGTTGAATATTGTATAAAACACCAGCATCTCCCCCTTCAGGTAAGAATCCGATCGCCGTCCAAAATGCAGCAAAGTCAGGACCAGATGGTGTGAAATAAGGATTGTAGCCCTCCTCTTTAAGATAAAAAATACCACCAATCCATTGAAATGGTGAATCCGACTGTGACGCCAACTGAGCCTCGAAACTCCAGGTCTCGCTATTAACATCCGAAGTGAACACGAGAATATCTAACTCAGATGCATCAAGGTCGATCGTCGTCTCATCCTTATGGTCCTGCCAACCCACAATGGTCTTGAGTTGGTACTCTGAGAAATCCCAAGTCAAAGTTCCCGTCACATTAAGATCACGCTTGTCCGACGAATTTGCAATGTCTTGATTAACCTCAAAAGGATTACTTAAATCGTTTGGTTCTGCGCCGGCATAAAGTAAGAAATTATTAAATGGATGTAATGGCTTAAAGTGGTTCGCGTCTGGACCAGAGCCTTCGGAATAGTTTGCGATCACCTGTAGTTCTACGTCGTCATTGGGAAGCCATAGGAGCTGCCCCCTCATCGCTGTATCATTGGCGGCCTGGTTATCGACCGAACCGAGCGGAGTCCCATTCACATGCTGAAAACCATCCCTATCTTCAGACAGAAAAGCTAACCTGCCCGCCAATTTATTCTCAATCAGTGGCACATTGACAACGCCTTTATACTTGCGCTGATCATAGTTCCCAAGCGTTATCTCTCCGCCAAGTTCGAATTCATCAATAACCGCTTTTTTCGAGATCAAATTCAAAGCGCCCCCGGTGGCATTTCTTCCGTAGATTGTTCCCTGAGGACCACGCAAAACCTCTACGCGCTCCAGGTCCATAAATGCCGCATTGGGATTGGTATTCCGCGGCTTATAAACCCCATCTTGATAAAATGCCACACTGGGATCAGCAGCTACGGTGAACGTATTCGAGCTAATTCCACGAATAGTAACCACCACATTGTTCAAACTTTGACCCATCTGAAGATTGGGGACCAAACTCTCCAGATCCATGGCTTCGTTGATTCCCGCCTTTGCAAGACCAGCTCCACTGATGGCAGAGACCGCGATAGGCACTTCCTGCAGTGATTGTGCTTTCTTCTGCGCTGTCACTATAATTTCCTCGAGCATCAAGTCGGAACCATCCTGAGCCATTGCTCCCTGGCAAATCATTGCAGCTATCCCCACAGCAATACTATTTACTTTCATGTGCTTCGAAATTAATCTCATCTTCGTATTACCCCTTTCTCATTATTGTATATTGTTAAACAGATCCGAAAAAATCTGCTAAACCTGAAGTTTACAAAGTTCATACTACCTAATAGTGAATGGCTTTGTCTATAGTGAAATTCATTAATTATAAATATATTCATTAGTAATGAAAAACACAGGTGCCCGCCAGCCTTATTTACCTAGATTAGATAGGGGGTAACACCGACGCAAAGTGGCTATCAAGGCCATCTTGAAACTGTGAAGCGGAAAGGAGATTTGAAACACACGAGGTACGCCGACGCTTCTACATCATTCATTTCTTCGAAATGCTGATTATATGTGCCGTCACTATTAAAAATATGCATGCGATCAGGTATTACGGACAGTCACCACAGCTTGTAATTTGATCAATCGCAGTCCGTAACTAGAATTTCAGTTTTTAAAGCTCTCTTGAAAATATACCCAGTCGTTGAATCTGAAGTAGTCATTGTTATTCGTGAATTTATTTCAGGAAAATCAGAGCAATGCCGGAAGGGGCCTCATCTACCCGTTTGCCACTGCTTGATCTCGCTTGCTTTAGCCACAATAAAATCCAAGAAGGCTCGTACGTTAACCGAAAGATGCCGCCTGCTCGGGTACACTGCATAGATGCTCACGGCAGGTATGGTATAAGCAGTTAAAACCGCTTTTAACTGTCGAGCCTTTACTGCAGAGTCGGCCAGGGTAGAAGGCAATTGAGCAATACCGAAACCGGCTATCGCAGAGTCCATCACCAGCTCCATGCTATCCACGGCTATGCGAGCCTTCAATTTCACAGCCACATCTTTCCTATCGCATCGCAGATGCCACCGGGCACTGTCTATTCGCTCCCCAAGAACTATACAGTGATGATTTTGAATATCACCCGCATTTTCCAGGGTGCCATACTTATCCAGGTAGGCAGGACTGGCATAGAGATGGCGACTGGCGTCTCCCAATTTTCGACTTACCAGCGATGAATCGGCCAGCGTTCCGGTGCGAATTGCCAGGTCAATTCCTTGGTCAATAAGGTCCAGATATTCATTAGTCGCCTTAAACTCAACGAAGACATTGGGATGTGCAGCCATAAACTCGGTAATCCAACCCCAAAGAAATTCCACAGTAAAGGCCAAGGGGGCCGACAATCTGAGAGTACCAGCTAGTTCCGACTGACTGTCAATTACCGATTGTGTGGATTGCTCGATCATCGCAAGTGCGCCGACACAGCCTTGATAGTATTGCTCACCTTGATCGGTCAAACGGACTCTTCGCGTTGTGCGCTGGAACAAGCGAACGCCAAGCCGTTCTTCGAGCAATCCGACCTTTCGGCTCACCGTAGACTTGGGCAGGCCCAACATTCTCGCCGCTCCTGAAAAACTTCCTCCCTCCGCAACCTTGGTAAATATCGCTATCTCGTTCAAATCCTCTTTCATACTATTGTCCCATATATTGAACAGTATATTAGCATTTTACCATATTGCAGGTACATAGGGGACTGCATATACTCTCACCTCCACTGGCAGCTCGTGTCGAATGAGCAATTGACCGCTAGCCAGCAAAGCCTGTTAACCACTCGCTGGAATTTACATATTAACTCAAATAACACGAGGAAAACTACGATGAGCCAGGGAAAATTCACACCGGAAAATACCGCTATGCTATTAATCGACCACCAAGTGGGCACTATGAGTTGGGTCGGCTCTGCAGACTTAGAGGGCATTAAGAGTAACACCGTCGCCTTGGCTAGATCGGCCCAAGCTCTCAACATGCCACTAATACTTACCAGCAGTATGGAGGAAGCTCCGCAGGGTCCTCTCATCTCTGAGTTGAGCGCGGCTGTACCAGTAGCGTTCGAAAAAAGAATTCAACGCAGCGGCGTTGTTAATTCCATGGATGATCCTGCCTTTGCGGAAGCTGTAACAAGCACAAATTGCAAAAACCTAATAATCGCCGGAATCACAACAGATGTCTGCGTTGTGGCGCCTGCCATCAGCGCAGTGAAAGACGGTTACAATGTACTGGTCGTTGTTGATGCTTGCGGCTCACCCACGAAAATAGCGGATGATATTGCGTTACAACGGATGGAAAAAGCGGGCGTGGAATTGACGACCACAAATGCACTAATTTCTGAAATTGCCCATGATTGGGCGAGCCCCAATGGCCAAGTACTCATGGGGATTATGTATGAGGAAATTTTGTCAAAGTACTAGTCAATAGTAGTTTAGCGGTGCTGGGAACCGCTAAACTACTCAGCCAGATCAAAAACAGGTTCAGCGCGCTGCACATTGGCCAGATCGTTTTTTAGAATAAGAGTGTGCTTCGTAATACTGGAGCCCAACTATGATAGGTAAGGATATGAAAGGCTCGACAATCATACACCGGAGCGCGACGCGCGAAGCCGTAAGTTTTCCTTTTATGAAGGCGTTCCATTCCTTCCGGCCTCATTTACAAAACGACAGGAAACACTTTGGTACCTTAGTTGCCATTGATGATGCAACGGTACTACCGGCGTCCAAGGGCTTCGGATTTCACTCGCATAATAATCTTGAAGTCATCACTTTCTTAATCGAAGGTGAAGTTAATCATGAGGACAAAAATGTTCCCGCACACAATGGAACACTTACCGGTCCAGCTTGTCAGTTAATTACTTCTGGAACAGGGATAGTACACAATGAACGCAACAATTCAGAAACTGAGCAGTTTAGAGGCCTGCAGATATGGATACTACCCCGCGCAAACGAATTGACTCCAAAGTACAGTAAGAAGCGGTTGTCGGCGAACGATCACACCAATCAACTTGAGCTAATAATTTCCCCTGACGGAGAAAATAACAGTTTAACCATTCAGCAGGATGCTTATATCTATTATGGCGTGTTTAACAGGCCCGAGCATCTTCAATACGAGAATAAGCGGCACGGAAACATTACTTATTGCTACGTCTATCGCGGTGAATTGGAAACTCAAGGCACTACACTGAGACAAGGTGATGCGGTGGGCCTAACTAACGCCGAACTGCTGAAAGCACACGTCAAAACGGGTGCTGAAATTCTGTTGTTTGATATCCCCAAAAACAACTGAGATAAAATCTGTTCGGGAAACCTCCCAGGTGGTATCAGTCAGGCAATAACACCGCTCTGTCCCGCGGCAAAGCCTAGTAGAAGAATACTCAATAACAGGCAGCAGAGAGGATTCAATTTACCCTGCATCCAGATAGCGCGGAGTGAATTCGAGAGTCACTACAATATTTCAATTAACTGGGATGAGTAATCGAATTACCACCCTTGCTACTAGTTACCATAGGGGTGGCAAGCTACACCCCTTTTCCTGTCTCAGATGGAGTGTGACTTCCCAGCATCGCTTGAGCCTCTGATGTTTGTAGGGCGGCGATGCCTCTCTGATAGTGTCCGATTAGTTAGATGACATACTCGAGTATTCATTGTTTTTATCCAGTTAGTTGGCACTGATAGCTAAACTCAAATAAACACAGAGACTGGGGATGTAATTAACGCCCTACCCAAGGCAATATGGCTCTCCTTAGTGGGATCAATCACTACCAACATTTTCTCATTTTCTTTCACAACATAAACTCATTATAGTCGATCCGATAAATTGGAATTATCAAGGTGATTGAAAATTGGATCTACTAATTTCTTTACAATCGGGATTACAACCAGACCAATTGGAAAAGCTACAGAGAACACACCGGCCCAGCTCTTCGGCCAACTATAAAGCACCTCAACAACAAACCCGAAATTGATAAGCAAATTAACCAGCGACATAAAGAACGACATCGTCAGAATGGTAAAAAAGCAAACAACCGTAAAATATAGGTTACTCGTTGAAATCTACACAATCAAGCAACGCTATTTTCTAGCGTGCCAACTCCTTCGATATCAATTTTAATACGATCGCCTGACTTCAAGAATAATCCTTTACTTACACCACAACCAGCACCGGTACCCGTTGCAATCACATCACCAGGCAGTAAGGTAATCTGATGACTCAAGTATTCGATTTGCTCTTTGATGTCAAAAATCATTTGATTAGTGTTGGTATCTTGCTGCAGTTCGTCATTAAGATAGAGATCGATCTTCAAATTTTGTGGATCGACGATATTTTCAACCGGTGTAATCCAGGGCCCCATAGGCGCACTAGAATCAAATGACTTTGAGGAAAACCAATCTGTAAAGAAGGCAATGTCAGTTCGTTTATTCAGGTCGCGTGCAGACACATCATTGATAATACTGTAGCCAGCTACATAATCCATTGCGTTTTCAGCAGAAATATTTTTTGCGGTGCGACCTATAATGACCGCCAACTCGGCTTCCCAGTCCATCTTCTCGGAACGCTCAACAAGTTGAATTTCGGCATTAGGCCCAATGATGCCCTGTCTTGCCGCCTTCAGGAAAAAATAAGGCTTAAGGTCTTCTTTAATCCATTTTTCACCAGTCATTTCCATAACATGGTCGTGATAGTTTCCACCAGCGCAGTAGATGGTATTCGGATAAAGCACAGGAGCTGCCAGCTTGACGCCTAAAAGAGGAAAAACAATCGTCCCTTCTGTAGGAGAGTCAGACAAAATTAGCTCTGCAATAGCCGATAATACGGGTTCAGTCGTATCCCAGGATTCTAGAATAGACATTACACTGGAAAATAAAGAAGGATCTGCATTAGCGGTGCCCGCTAATGCAGAAACTATATCAACAACGACATCATTGACTAACAGTCCTGGATTTGTATCTTCGTTCTTAGTTTTATATGTTAACAAACGGTAATTTTTCATATTTTCATCCTATAGTATTTTAGGTAAACCCTTGAAAGCGAGCCTACTATTAAAGTTATAAAAGTTCTTGACGAAATATTTCGGTCAATGAGCTGTCAGTGTTGCTGGTCAGATTGGGATTAGCGCTAAGACCATCTCTGATAATGCGCTTACACTGCATAAATTCCCTGGGGCTATTAATACAATCTGCGGCGATCAATTTTTTCTTTTCGAGATACAACGCCACCAACGACCTTTTCTGATCAGGATTTTTACGCAAGATCACTTGATCATAACCTTGATTCAAACCAGCAATTTGCAACTTTATATCGAATTGATCAGACCAGAACCAAGGCAATACATCGTATACCTTGGGGTTATCGCATAAGCTCGCAGCGGCTGACTTAGCCTGTTCCGTTGCATTAGGAACAGATTCAATCCTTATCCGACGACCATAAATCAAGCTGGGGAAGCTGGCACAGTCACCTGCTGCCACTATGTCCGGATCTTCTGTTCGCGAACACTCATCAACGACAATACCATTGTCAACCTGCATACCTGCAGCTTCAGCCAGCTCAACGTTAGGTAGAACACCTACGCCAATGATCACTAGGCTGGCATCCAGTGCAGTTCCGTCGTCAAGGACAACGCGCTCGATCTGACTATCGCCCTCTAGAGCCTGAACATTTATATTCGTTCTGATTGAAACACCCTCTTCGTCATGAACCCTTGTGTAAAAATGGGATATTTCCGGAGCTGTGATGCGAGCAAGAACCCGCGGAGCAGCCTCAAGCACCGTCACGGTCATTCCCAGCTTATTTAATACCGCTGCAGTCTCGAGCCCAATATAACCACCACCAATAATGACGGCAGGCTTCCCGGGTACGACATAAGATTTTATATTCTCAATATCGGAAAAATTTCTAAGGTAGTTAACACCGTTAAGGTCACTACCCGCGAGAGGAATTTTCCGGGCTCTGGCTCCAGTACAGAATGCTAGCTTGTCATAAACTAGAGTTTCTCCTGAGTCGAGTGAAATAGTCTTGTGCTGACGATCAACGGCATTCACTCTTACCCCAAGCTTAAATTCGACATCCATTTTTTTGTAGCGATCAGGATGCTTAAGCTGAAGATCCTCTAAATTTTTATCCCCAGCAAGGAACTCCTTAGAAAGCGGTGGACGATGGTAAGGCCAAGAGCTCTCATCACCAACCACGATAATATTACCAGTCCAGCCCTCACTACGAAGACTCGTTACCAACGAAGATGCGGCATGACTTGCACCGATGACAATGCAGGTTTTTTTCATACCGAGAACCCCTCCAGAATTTCATTAATGTAATATTGACTGCTCAACCTTACTGATTAACCTGCCGCGCCATATCCATAGCAACATCTTCAATGAGATCTTCCTGACCGCCAATCGCCTTGAGCCTGGCCATTTCTAATAATATTTCATGTGATGGAACACCATATTTTTCGCCCGCACGCCTAGCGAATAAGAGAAAGGACGAATACACACCGGCGTAACCCAACACCAGTGAGTCTCTATCCAAGCGAATAGGACTATCCATCATTGGTACCACCAGCTCTTCAGCAACATCCATCAGTCTGAAAATGTCGACACCATGATTGGCCGACATACGATCAAGAACAGCCGCGAAGACTTCTAGTGGCGTATTACCAGCCCCTGCTCCGAGACCAGCTGCAGACGCATCAATACGGTTAGCGCCCGCCTCGACCGCAGCCATTGAATTAGCCACCCCTAAACCGAGGTTATGATGCCCATGAAACCCCAGCTCCACCTCAGCGTGTAGCCCAGACCTGAGTAATGTAATTCTCTCGGTGACATCATCAGGCAGCATATAGCCGGCAGAATCAGTGCAATAGATACAGTTTGCACCATAGGACGCCATCAGTTTCGCTTGAATTAGTAGATCTTCGGCTGAAGTCATATGAGCCATCATCAAAAACCCTACCGTATCCAGGCCCAATTTACTGGATAAACCAATGTGCTGCTGTGCCACATCGGCTTCAGTGCAATGGGTAGCCACTCTAATCGTCTTCACACCACAGTCTGCGGCCATTTTCAAATGATCAAGGGTGCCAATACCCGGCACTAAAAGCGCGGACACTTTTGCATTTTTCATCTCTGGGACGACTGCATTAAAATATTCTTCATCAGAATGCGCCGGAAACCCGTAATTGACCGACGCCCCCCCCAGACCATCTCCATGAGTAACCTCAATAATAGGAACCCCTGCGTCATCAAGACCTGAGGCGATATCCACCATATGATGCAAGCTAATCTGATGACGTTTGGCATGCATACCATCCCGCAAGGTCATATCATGTAACGTTATTTTTTTATCTTTTAGGTTCATACTCATTTCCTCAGGCTGAAATATCGCCGTTATAGATTGCTTCGGCATACATCTCTGCGGTACGCAGCGCTGCAGCTGTCATAATGTCCAGATTTCCGGCAAACTTGGGTAAGAAATCGCCCAATCCCTCAACTTCAAAAGAAACTGAGACTCGATTACCCTCGAATACAGGTCCATTTTTTAAGGTATAACCGGGAACGTACTTCTGAACGTCCGCCATCATCTGGTGGATAGATTCAGTAATTGCTTTTTGGTCCGGAGTTTCACGGGTCAGACAGTGAATCGTGTCACGCATAATCAAGGGAGGGCTTGCCGGATTGAACACCACAATAGCTTTACCTTCCTTTGCACCGCCAACCTTTTCAATCGCATCTTTCGTGGTTCGGGTAAACTCATCGACGTTTTTACGCGTTCCAGGCCCCGCTGATTCGGAGGAAACAGTGGCAACAATTTCTCCGTACTCTACGGATTGAATCCGGCTCACTGCCGCGATCATAGGAATGGTCGCCTGACCAGCGCAGGTCACCATGTTGACATTTTCTTTACGACCTTCACTCAACAGCGCCAGAAGATTTACCGGAGGAACACAGTATGGTCCAATCGCCGCAGGAGTCAGATCAATCATCATGGCACCTTTTTCGTTAACAGCTTTTGAATTAATCTCATGTGCATAGGCCGAAGTTGCATCAAAGACAATTTTTATATCATCTTCTACAATGAAAGGGGTTAAACCTTGTACACCACCGGTTGTGACTTTAATACCAAACTCCTGTGCACGCTTAATACCTGCCGAGTCCTCGATTCCCACCATCCACACCGGCTCGATCCAGTCACTGCGCATAGCTTTAATTAGCAAATCTGTCCCGATATTTCCTGGCCCAATAATGGCAGCCTTTAGTTTTTTACTCATCTTTTTAACTCCTCCTAATGTACCGACACACTAAACTCAACAATAACCATAGCTTGAATACTGACCACTGATTTATTCTATTTGTTCTAGACAAACCTTACGGTTGCAGATCCAAGACCCGTCAATTCCATATGCATCTCATCGCCCGCTTTAACTTTTTCCATAGGAACTACTGAGCCTGACAATATAGTCTCGCCAGCCTTCAAGGGAATACCAAATTCGCCCAGTGTATTAGCCAACCACGCGACGGCGGTCAATGGATTCCCCTGCACAGCTCTTCCTTTCCCCTCACTTAAAAACTCACCATTTTTATAGACTTTTACATCCAAAGCAGGAAAATCGGTTTCTTTGTTAACAGCTATATCTTCCCCTAAAACATAAACTCCACAGGAGGCATTATCGGCCACCGTATCTTGAATTTTCACTTTCCAATCATCAATTCTTGAGTCCACTATTTCAAAACAAGGCATGATGCTTTCGGAGGCAGAAAGTACATCAGCCTCGGTAATCCCAGGCCCTATAAGATCAGCTTTTAGTCGAAACGCAATTTCAGCTTCAGCGAGCGGCTGTATCATGTTACCGTCAATCTTTATTGAGGCATTATTGGGGTACTCCATCGCATCAGTCAAAAAACCAAAATCGGGCTGGTAGACCCCAAGCATCTCCTGAACAACACTGCTGGTAACCCCAATTTTTTTACCAATCACACGCTCTCCGTCACCTTCGAGACGTGCATCAAGCATAACCCTGGAAATATGGTACGCATCTTCGATAGTAATCTCAGGTTCACGCTCAGTAAGTGGCTGCAAGGTTTTATTAGCCCGCATTGCTAAGTACAACTCATTACCAAGCTCTGTTATTTTTTCTTTATTCATCACAACTCCTATTAATCAAAATCACATGTAATTCGACCGGACCATGAGTGAAAATCTCAACTTTTAGCTCAATATCATCGATTCGTGATGGCCCAGTTATGAGATTAATTCTACAAGACGCCACTACGGCTTACTTACTTACTCACTGACAGAGAGTAAGCCTCACGCTGGGAAAGTTGTTAAGAAATAATTCCGCTAAAGACTTATGGTTTTAGGGGCTTCGGTTTTATACTTTTCAAACCGCCATGAATAGCCACCTTTAGGGTTATTCAGGATCTCCCACCAGTTGCCATCCAAATCCCTAAAGTAGAAGGCATAAACTTCGTGTGCCTCTTTTGGCTCAGTCAGGCTCTTAATACCCCATTGGGCTTTATGCTCTTTACAGAGAGCATGAGCCTTATCAACATCTTCTTTGGTCGGAACATCGAGTCCATTGTGATTGGTAAAGGCCATCTTATGACCTTTGCCTCCTTCAACTACCACATACACATGTTCGCCGCCAAGGCGAACCTTACCCGAGATATTGGTTGTTCTGACGAACTCTAGGCCAAGAAAATCTTGGTAGAATTCAGCACTTTTATTAATATCATGTACTTCCAGCGTTCCATGTGAAAGGAACTTCAAATCAAGTACTGCCTTCTTCTCTACATTTGACTCTGACACAAATATTACTCCCAAAATTAACAAGTTTGTGCTCATTTTTAGAGCAATTCACCAGGTTTCTTTGCTGTATATCATCGCTTAAGGTATAGATCCCCAGGTACAGGAACTCCAACCTACCATTGGGTATTGACCCGGCAAGGCATTTTTATCCACCACTCTATGACCTGTCGCATATTCATAGATAACGCCATCTGGACCGGCAAAATAGACGAATATCGCCTTTGATGTAGCATGTCGTCCAGGGCCAATTTTTATTTTCACACCCTTAGACAGAAGGTAATAATAATTTTTCATTACCTCATCAACACTATCAACATAGAAGCAAATATGATGGATTCCAGGGCCGGATCCTTTAGCCAGACCACCTCGGTGATGAGCGCTATCATAGGTAAACAGCGTAACATCGTCACCAATGCGATCCGTCACCTGCATTTTCATGTATTTCTGCCAAAATGACTCATCACTCATCGGATTAGTACTGGTCAAGCCAAAGTGATGCATTTCTTTGATACCGGCATCACGCCCAGGGAAATACCTAACGCCACTGCTATATGCACCAACCGAAAATTCCAGTTTATTACCCCCCGGATCTTTGAACTTAATAAACGCCTTCACTCTGCGGTGGTAGCATTCGTTTTCATCACCCCGCTCTACCGTGATGCCACCCTCTTTAAAGTCTGCAATAGCCTCTTCTAAATCGGCCATGGACGCCACTTGAAAACCGATCGTTTGATCTGCCGGATCGCCTTCAAAATAACAAATATTATGATCACGATCATCGCCTCTCATATAGGCAAAACCATTTTCTGTGCCTACATGCTCGAGACCTATAATATTTATACCAAATTCAATGGCAGCCTTAACATCACGCGTTCCTAACCGTACATATCGAAAATCTACAATTTGCATAAGAACTTATTCTCTGGATAAGTGACATAACATATCAACATCACTTTTTATTTAAAAATGATTTAATTAATTCGTTGAACTCTTCCGGCTTTTCGCCTTGAACCCAATGACCACAATGTCCAAAGAGATGTAATTGACTCTTCGGAATCAAATTAAATAATCTATAGCTGACATCGATAGGTACAAAAGCATCTTCACGACCATGCAGTATTAACACCTTAACGTCTAAAGCTGACAGGTCACTTTCATCAATTGCCCAGCTATCCAAAATCTTCTGGCGAGGGGCAGGAAACATCGCTTTATACGCATCGGCATAAGCACTTCGAGTGGTCAAAGCATGTCTTGCCTCGACTACCTCCTCACTAATCAAACTCTTATTATGCACAAACCAGTTCAACAGCTTTCTCATGTTATCTATCGATGGATCATATCCCCAGACATGATCCAGAGCCTCTGGCAAGGAATAGGAGAGACAGTTAGCTCCCATCAACACCAGCCGGTCGACTCGATGGGGATTTTTTACCGCAAAGGATGTTGCCAGTACGCCGCCAAAGGAATTGCCAACGAAAGAGACTTTTTCCAGGCCCAAAGCATCCAGAAATTTTTCTAGGTGGCGAACCCAATAGTCCATCGTGTAGTCAGCATCAGCATCCAGATCTGTCCAGCCATAGCCCGCAATATCTGGCGCAATGACACGAAACTGATCGGCCATTTCAGGAATTGTTAGCCTCCAGTTTGCCCAGGCACTAACCCCTGGACCAGAGCCATGCAATAGCACTACAGGCGCACCATCACCATAGTCATGGTAATTGGTCATCAGCCCCATGGCTTTCACCGAGCTTCCAACTTCTTTTATCTCTATCTCCGCCATCTATTAAACCTTCTCAGTAACACTAAATTAATTTCGTTTAATTATCACCAAGAAAGCTCAGTACCATCCTGTGAGATAAACTTGCCACTCTGCTCCATCCCGCCATGAACCACCATATCCAGCAAACGCGCAATGACGTCGTCGGCTTCAAAGATGGCGTCACTACCACCCATATCTGTTTTTACCCAGCCAGGGTTTAAGGCAACAACCTTGACTCCTCTTTCTTTCAAATCAGCAGCCATATTTCGAGATAGCATATTCAATGCTGCTTTAGACGTGCGGTATAGGTAGATGCCCCCGGGAGGAGGAAAATTCCCTTCTTCGTTTGCAGTGATACTGCCCATAATGCTGGACATC
>Ga0302119_10000368_pt1 | contig 19869 bp, 13 predicted proteins | sample AG5_Tmax_MG_FD_203114 | JGI IMG/M metagenome (GOLD analysis project Ga0302119, IMG submission 203114) | Marine microbial communities from Western Arctic Ocean, Canada - AG5_Tmax | ecosystem: Environmental > Aquatic > Marine > Oceanic | place: Canada: Western Arctic Ocean | collected 2017-10-01 | reverse complement strand
CCAATTGTTGCAACATAATTTGTTGAGAGTAGGGGTTGTGCTGAAAACCCTTAAATACAACAACAGCCATGGATGCAAATAAAAGAGAACGAATCAATAAAGTTTTAGGATGTTTTGGCTTGAGATGATGCTTGATACCGCCACTTACTCTTGCCAAAAAAATTAACACAGCCATACCCGATGGCATTCCAAAAAAGAACAAGGTGGCCATACTCAACCCAGATACAGCTACTTTTTTAATAAACAAATCTGCCAGAGCCATTAAGAATGCGCCAACAGCGACGTATATAAAAGACTTTATTGGTGCATGAGAGGCGTTTGCCATAGGATTGAATATTAATAATTGCGCAATTCGCGACGTAAAATTTTACCTACACTAGACTTTGGTAATTCATCTATAAATTCCACGTATTTAGGCACTTTATAAGCCGCTAAATTATCATGGCAATAGATCTGCACCTCGGATCCAGAAAGCCCATCTCTTGATTTCACCACAAAGGCTTTAACTGCTTCACCGGTTTTTTCATTCGCCACACCAATGACTGCCACCTCAACAACGCCAGGAATCTCCACGATAACATTTTCAATTTCGGTTGGGTAGACGTTAAAACCTGAGACTAACACCATGTCCTTGATGCGATCTACAATTTTGTAATATCCTTCGTCGGTTAGAATTGCCACGTCGCCTGTTTTAAAGAAACCGTCTTCTGTCATTACCTCGGCGTTAGCCTCTGGATTGCGCCAGTATCCCTGCATCACCTGCGGCCCTCGCGCCCATAACTCGCCTGGCTCACCGTCTTCGACTTCATTTCCCTCAGCATCCCTAAGGGTGATTTCAGTAGATGGCATAGGCAAGCCAACCGTGTCAGTGAAGTGTCTAACGCCCAGTGGATTAAGAGTAAGAATAGGTGATGTTTCACTGAGTCCATAACCTTCTTTAATGTGCTTACCGGTCAACTCCAGCCACTTATCTGAAACAACGCGCTGGATGGCGGCACCACCGCCCCAAGCAGCTTTCAGATTATCAAAATCCAAATCAGCAAAGCCCGGCGTATGCAGTAGGCCGTTATAAAGGGTATTAACACCCGAGATCGCACTAAACTTCCACTTTCCAAGTTCTGCAACAAAACCAGGCATATCTCTAGGGTTAGCAATCAATACATTTAAAGCGCCAAACTTAAAGTAAGAGAAGAAATTCACCATTAAAGCAAAGATATGATAAAGCGGCAAAGCGGTAATCACAATCTCTTTGCCCTCTTCGGTAATGTCGCCAGCAACAGAGTCATACATCATAATGTTTGCCACCAAATTACCATGCGATAGAGCTGCGCCCTTTGATAAGCCAGTCGTACCGCCGGTGTACTGTAAAAACAATAAATCAAATAAAGTAATTTTTGGCGGTGTAAAACTTAAATTCGCACCCTGCACCAATACCTCATTAAGCGTGATAGTGTCTTTGAATCTATCGCTCACCTCGGGAGAGGGCAATCTGGCGTTGGTTGCGTCACCCAAATTGGCAATAACCACGTTTTTGATTGAGGTTTGATCGATCATTTCCGCCAACGTCTCGGTCACACCACTGTAAATAATAATCGTATCAGTATCGGCATCATTAAGTTGGTGAGTTAGCTCACGTGGCGTATACAGTGGATTTACATTCACCTGAACTAGGCCCGCCCTTAGGATTCCCAGCATAACAACTGGAAATGCCATAATATTTGGTGACATTAAAGCAACACGATCTCCCTTGTTAAGTCCTAGATGAGACTGAAGATAAGCCGCAACGCAGCCTGATTTTCGCTCAATTTCTGCATAAGTCAGCACTTGGCCAAAGCTTGAAAAAGCCGGACGATCTGCAAATTTAGTAAATGACTGCTCGATTAAATCGACGACAGAGCTATAAGCACTCTCATCGATGGTTTTTGCAAACGATTTTGGCTGGTTGTCTAAAAAATGATGTAGTGTATTACTCATTACCTCTCCCCTACGATTGTTGTTTAATTATTTTAAATGCACGTAATTGGCGGCGACTGACGAGCTCCAACTGATCGCCAAAATGTTTACTATCTGGGTGACTTGATTGGCCATATGAAACGAGTGAACCCCCTTCTGCACCCTCGGGTGTAAACTGAGCTACCATGACAAAGGTTTCACCGCCCTCATTCTCAATGCGATTGGCAGGTAAAGCACCCCCTTTGATAAACGGTCTTAGAGTGGGCTTAATGGGAATAGCAGAAATAATGCCCATTGGATCGCCAGGGCCGCCCACCGCTGGAAAACTGTACTTTCCGTGGCTCATTGTCAAGGCATCGCCCCAGGCCACATCCAGCTCACGCCCCTCGTCTGTAAGAATATCGGCTGCTTTTTCAAGTACAGCCAAAGCATGCACCATGTCAGCAATTTTCCCTGGCTTTTGGAGCGAATCCATATAATGCTCCGACTCTGCTGCAAGAACTTGATCGTAGCTATCAGAGAATAAAGGCGATGCGTTAGGATCAACTGTGTCTAAATTTAACAGCCAGTGTAAAAATAAATAAGAGCCTTTGCTATCAGGATTGGTATGGCAATCCCAAGATAATAGTATTTGCTTGCATTCTTGCAGTGTTTGACTGCAATTACCATTAATAGCCAAACACAACTGCGGCAAAACTCTAAGCGCCAACTCCACTCTCGTTGAAAATTTTGCCGCAGTAAAAGAATTTAAATCGAATTGCTCTTGCTCCGTGAGCAAGCGAGAGAAACTCTGGCCACGAATATTGCTAAACACAGGGCAAAGCCAATCAGGATGATCTTTAGGGTTAAAGGGTGAAGGTAGTGTTGCAAAATGCGGTGAATCATTACAATTTTGAAGCCAGCCAGAATCAGGATCTTCACATTTGAGTAATTGATTGTAGCTAACTTGTCCCTGCGGAACGTTGTCCGAACTATGTCCATCTAACACTTGCCACCAATCAGCCCAAGAACCCTTCTCTCTCTGAGGAGCAAGTGTATGCCAACTGAAATGAATATGGCCGCACTGATCTTGCGAGTCTCTACCGGCATAGATCGTATTAAACAACGGTAACTGATGATGTCTCAAGGCAGCTTGAAAACCAGTCAAACTTTGAGCTCGCATCATGTCTAACAGTTGTCGCAAAAGAGAGGTATTACCTCTACTGGCTACATTAATTAGTAATAATTTTTCATCTCGAGTGGCAATTGCGTGAGCGTTATGTAGGTGTGAATATGCAACCACATGCTGATACATTTCTTGACCGCCATCTTCTGTACGAACATTAATCGCCTCCTCATGCAGGGCAAGATCTTGCTTAACGCCATCAAATTCGAACTGACCATTATCAGCACTCAATTCATAAAGAGTAATGCCACTTTGAGTGTTAACAGTGCCGCCATATCCAAGATGTGCATTACAGCCCATCATTGGCATTGGCCACCCCAACATGGCAGCACCCTGAAAACAGAAACCACTACCATCTGTGAGCTCAAGACGAGCCTCGGTGAATGTATTCAAATCCACATCCCATTGCGTGTGCGGATTAATCGCCAACATAGGGTGACCTTCTTTGCTTTTACTCGAGCCAATCGCGCAAGCATTTGAGCCGGCACTAGCAAAGTCCTGCCAACTGGGCAATACCACCCTTTCACCTTGCATCCAATTTGTTATCGTAGGCAGGCGAAGCATCATCTGAAAACCGAGTAAAGTATTCAAAGTATGACCAAGAACCGCTTGAGGTGTAACTTCCACACCTCTCAAGCGAGAATCAAAACGCTCCGAGTATTTATCCAAACACTCATTAATACCAGTAGCAAAAGCCTTTAAACAAGCCTTAACTTCATCATCTTGCATCAACCAGGCGTCATCTGATAACTGTGGTATTTGCAGGCTACGAACCAGTACATCGGATTGTAAAAAATCAACGCCGTCTGGTTGTTTGGTTAGATTGCTTGCGCAAAAGCCGGAGTGAGCGCCAACATACTCAGCACTTCGCCCTTGACCCCTTAAACAAGCTAACACCAATAAGTTCGGATTTAAAAATGCCTGAGCAAACCCCCAGCCACGACACAAACCCGTCATAGTATCGGCTTGAATAGTTGGCATACCCCACTCATCCCATTGCAATTGATAATGTTGAGTTGTTCGTGGCTGACATTCTGGCATTGTTTGTTCTTTTCTAGTTTTCGAAATCTGCATAATCAGGCACAGGGTACACCTGCAAGACACCCATTGCAGCCCGATAGAGCATGTTGATTAATACCTTCTCACTTATATGATTAACACTAACCCTGTGTGACGCCCTATTGGCTAGCCAGCCGCCCATCAACTGTGTGGCTTGACGTACCGCTCGTTCATAATCTGGAGCTTTTACTTCGCCGGAAAAAGGACGCCCCCACTCAATAATTGCGACCGATAACTCTTTGGATAAATCCTGCAATCGATTCCACACCTGTGGATTGCCAATAGACACTTCATTAATTGCACGATAGAAACCTTCGTTCATTTCAACCAGCTCAACATTACGACAAACCGCACGGTAAATAATTTCAGCGAAACTAACGGGTGTATTTTTTGTTGTTTCAGCAATAGTTGTTCTACATTTTTCTACGTACCGATCCAATATGTAATCGAATAAAGCTTCTTTGTTTTTGAAACGAAAATAAAAACTGCCGGTCGAAGATCCTGACAGCTTAACGATATCACCCACTCTAGCGCCTGCATAGCCTTTTTCGGCAAAAATAATAAGTGCTGCTTCGATTATTTTTCGCTCCGCTTCGTAGCCTCGTTGTTGCTTCGGTGTCTTTCTTGTTTCTGCCATAATATAATTGTTAAAATAGAACTAGACTTTTAGTTCTAGTTAGTTTAGACTAAAAATAAGACAAGTGTCAGGACAATAAAACTAATTGCTCTAAAAATGGGTTGCGAAGGTAGCCATGACTGCTAACCAATAAAAGCTTGAACTATGACTGAAAATCTATGGAAATTATCGGCAACTGAAACTGCTCGACAAATCAAAGAAGGTAGTATTAGCTGCGAAGCGGTAATGACCTCACACCTTGAGCGACTTAATCAAACCAGATCTCTTAATGCTGTCACTACTCGTTTTGATGATGACGCCATCAAGACTGCGCGTGAAGCGGACACCACTCTCAAGACAAGTAACGACGTCGGTCCATTACATGGCGTACCTATTACCATTAAAGAAAATACCGATCAATTAAGTCGAGCAACAAGCCATGGTGTGCTGGATTTTGAAGACAGATTTTCCTCAGACGACTCTCCATTGGTAAAAAAGCTAATCAACGCCGGCGCAATCCCCTTGGGGCGCACAAATTCACCTGAATTTGCTTGGCGATTTCATACCGAAAATGAACTTTTTGGCGCTACATTAAACCCATGGAATGCGGAGCTTTCTCCTGGAGGTTCAAGTGGTGGTGCAGCCAGTTCTGTTGCTGTTGGTGTTGGCTGTATTGCACAAGGCAATGACTTGGGGGGCTCTATACGCGGCCCATCTTATTGCTGTGGCATCACCGGCATCAAGCCAACACAAGGACGAGTTGCTTTTTACAACGACACCAGTCTGACCGAACGCCCTATTACTATTCAATTGGCATCCGTTCAAGGCCCATTGGCCCGCAATGTGGCTGACGCTAAATTAGCCTATGAAGTCATGCTTGGACATTCAAGCCTTGACACCTGGTCGCTCCCCAACTTTACCATTGAGCGCCCTGAAATTAAAAAGATAGCATTGGTTAAAGATCCTATTTGTCTTGGCATACACCCAGCCGTAAGTGAGGCATTAGACGCTGCAGCTGATGCATTTATAAAAGCGGGTTATCCAGTAGAAATTGCCACACCACCCAGCCTAAAAGAAATTAATGAGACTTATATGCGCTTAATGTTCACTGAAATGCACCTTGTAAAAGATGCAATCGTAAATAAATTCGGCTCGGGGCAAATTAAAAGAGTTCTCAATCATTACATGCAAATCGGAAAACCTTTCGATCTTGCCGGCTATGCAGGAGCTCTTTCACGACGCTCACACTTTCATCGAGAATGGGATCAATTCCAATTGGAATACCCTATCATTCTGACGCCCATGCTAACCACACCACCTTATCGAGCCGGTCAAGACATGGAATCTGTTGAAGCCATGGAAGAAATGATTGACGCCGCTTGCTGTATGGCAGCTATGAACTACCTTGACTTGCCAGCGATGAGCGTACCAACCAACGTACGGGAATTAAATATCCCAATCGGCGTGCAAGTCATTGGTCCGCGATACGGAGAAGATTGTTGCTTTGAGGCCGCCCAAGTCTTAGAAGATGCATTTGGCTGCCCAAGCGATGAATTACTAGACTTAACCTAATTTGAGTGTAGGGCGTATTACTGCATTGTTACAGCGCAAGGTATTATTAGCAGCTTTTTCAAAAGCTGCTAATTACCCCAGGAGAAATTAGTTAATATTTTTTAATTCCCTTCTTAATACTTTACCCACATTGGTTTTTGGCAATTCGGCGATAAACTCAACGTGCTTTGGCACCTTATAAGCGGTTAAATTCTCACGGCAGAATGCAATCAATTCTTCAGCTGTTACACTTTGCCCTTCACGAAGCACAGCAAAGACTTTGACAGCCTCCTGAGACTTCTCACTCTCAACACCAACACAACCGCATTCTAATATGGCGGGATGCTCAGCAACCACAGCCTCCACTTCATTAGGGTAGACATTAAAACCAGAGATAATAATCATGTCTTTTTTGCGATCTACGATAAAGACATGGCCGGTTTCATCAATGGTGGCCACGTCGCCCGTACTAAACCAACCTTTTTCGTCTACGCCAGAATCCTCCACTTTCCAGTAACCTTGCATCACCTGCGGTCCGCGGACACATAATTCTCCAGCTTCACCGACCGGTAATGCCTTGCCGTTATCATCTCTAATTTCCACTTCAGTGAAAAGTGCAGTCTTACCAATACTGCCAGTGAAAGCCGGAGAGTCATACTCCATCGAAGTTACTAAAGGAGATGTCTCAGTTAATCCGTACGCTTGAAGCAACACTGTGCCAGTAACTTTCTCCCACTTTTCTGCAGTTGAAGGTAATGTAGCCATACCACCTGACAACGCCCCAATAAAGTCACTAAAATCCAACTTACGAAAATCTTCATTATTAAGTAATGCTTCAAATAAGGTATTTACACCAGATAAAACATGGAATTTTTGTTTTTTGAGCGTCCCAACAAAAGTTGGTAAATCCCTGGGATTTGTAATTAATACATTTTTCGCGCCATGATAAAACAGGGCAAAGGTATGGGCTGTTAGAGCGAAAATGTGATACAAGGGCAAAGGACAAACCACAGTAATCTGGCCGTCTGTGGGCTTGTCAAACCACTCAGGATTAAAGATATGGTATGCCTGGGCTGAGTTAGCCATTAGATTACGATGAGTAAGTATGGCTCCTTTGGAAACACCTGTTGTTCCTCCGGTGTATTGCAAAAATGCCATGTGCTCAATGGGTAGATCAATATCGGTAAAAATCTCTTTAGTGTTGCCTTGCATTACCTTGCCAAAGGCAAGTGTGTTGCTCAAGCTAAATTTTGGCACAAGTTTTTTAATTTTTCTTACGACAAGATTAATAATCTTACCCTTGAAGCCAAGCAAGTCACCCACAGTAGTAAGGACAACTTTATCAACGCTTGCAAGGTTTGCGCTGGCAACCACAGCGCCTGCACCCTCCCAACACAGTAGTATGTGGGCCTCCGAATCTTTCAAAACATGCTCAAGCTCTCGCTTGGTATAAAGAGGGTTAATATTTACCACAGTCATTCCAGCTTTCAATGCGCCATAAACAATTACGGGGTAGGCCATCATATTTGGCATCATTACCGCAACCTTGTCTCCGACATTGGCATTTTGAGAAAACCATAAAGCCAAATGATTCGCCCGCTCTGCAAGTTGTGTATAACTCATTTCAACATCAAAACTTTCAAAAGCAACTAGATCTTTATGTCGACTACAAGCCGTGTTAAAGAAATCGACTAGATTACTATTATTTTGAAAAATTTCTGTTTCTTCAAGACTTTGTGGTACTTGGTTACTCATACTCTCTCCTAGATTGTTTTTTAATTATGACTCTTCTTTAAGTTTATTTTCAAACAATGTTTTATAGCGATTGTACACCTCTCCATCCTCTCTATAAGCATAACAAGAATCGACAAATTTTTCTTTGATATAAGTCAAATTTTCGAGAGTGAGTTGACTCTCTTCCAAAGAATCATCGTGATGAATGGTCTGAAAAGAAACTGTGGCAGCATAAGCCAGCATATCTGAAATATGACGACAACCTTTTCCACCACCCAACACTTTAAGAACTTTTTTATTGAAGCCGGGCTTGACAAACTCACCCTTCAATAGGTGACAGTTATCAACGGCTGCAGGGCAAATACTGTAAGGAGATTCATTAATCACCGCCTCTATATCAACAATTTCGTTTTTACTTGTCATTGTTAATCGAATAGCCATATCGTGCAAAGCTTCACCAGCAGCAATATAACCCCTGTCTTGGTTATTAAACGAATAAGTTTTTTTGTCTGTCAATATTACTTCAATATCCCAAAGACCGTCTTCTCTTTTATAGCCGTTACCGATCAGTCTTCTTCTGTGCCTAAGATCTCTTTTAGCGGGTTTACTTAACATCTTTTTCTCCAAATAAAATAGACGAACACTTACACTTTCTTAAAAATGCCAGCCGCACCCATACCTGTACCGATACACATAGAGATCATGCCGTATTCAACATCATTTCTTTGCATGGCAGACACCAAAGTTGCTGTTCTGATTGCACCGGTTGCACCCAAAGGATGTCCAAGAGCAATAGCTCCACCTTGTGGATTGACTTTTTCCTTGTCTAGATCAAGTTCGTTAATGACAGCGAGTGCCTGAGCAGCAAAAGCCTCATTAAGTTCTATCCAGCCAATATCATCTAATGTCAGTCCGGCTTTATCTAGAGCTTTAGGAATCGCCTCAACTGGGCCAATACCCATAATTTCAGCAGGAACGCCTGCAACAGCGTACGCAATAAACTCCGCTTTCGGCGTTAAATTGTATTTCTTAACAGCAGCCTCACTGGCAATCAACACCGCTGCAGCGCCGTCTGACATTTGTGAGCTTGTGGCTGCGGTAACTGAGCCCTCTTGGGCGAAAACTGTTCTTAGTTTACCCAGTGCCTCAATACTACTACCCTCTCTAGGGCCTTCGTCTTGTGAAACAACGGTGGTCTTTACAGTGTACTCTTTAGTCTCCAGAGAGTAGACAGACTCTGTTGTTGTGATTGGAGCAATTTCATCGGCAAATAAACCCTTTTCATTGGCCTTCAGCGCTTTTTCGTGACTCTCTAAAGCAAACGCATCTTGATCTTCTCTGGATATATTGTATTTGTCAGCAACTTTTTCAGCAGTCAAACCCATGCCATAAGCAATTGCCTTATTGTCGTCTTCGAACACTTTTGGGTTGACCGATGGCTTGAACCCCATCATCGGCACAGTGCTCATACTCTCTACGCCAGCAGCTATAACAAGCTCGGCTGAGCCAGATTTAACCATCTCTGCGGCATTAGCAACCGCCTGCAAACCGGAAGCACAGAAACGATTCAGCGTATAAGCTGGTGTTGTGTCTGGCAAGCCCGCAAGTAGTGTTGCAATACGTGCCACATTAAGGCCTTGAGGGCCTTCAGGCATAGCACAGCCAACAATAACATCATCAATATTTTTCTTAACTTCATCGCCATTACTCAATGCTGAAAAAACACTTTGAATAGAGTGAATCAATAAATCATCGCCTCTGGTTTTCGATAAACTGCCGCGCGCTTTGCCAACAGGGGTTCTTTTTGCCTCAATAATATAAGCTTTTGTCATTCTAATCTCCAATTAATTGCGCAATGGCTTGCTGTTTCTCAGCATAAATTCAATTCTATCTTGGGTTTTTTCAGTGCCCAACAGCTTTAAGAAGGCATTTCGCTCAAGATCAAGCATCATCTCTGAGTTGACTAGGGCGTTTTCTTCAACTTGTGAACCGGTCATTACTTTAGCCACTTCTGTGACGCATAATTTGTCGTGATCTGAAATAAACCTACCACCATAAAGGTTAGCGACCTGAGCCATTGCATTAGCACAACCGGCCTTACCAACAACTTTAAACGGTGTGTCTTGAGGCGACTTGAAGCCAGACTCTAGCATCGCAATTGCCTGCTGTTTAGCAACATAAAGCAGCTCATTCGGATGAGCAATAATAATATCATCCGACTTTAGATAACCCATTTGCTTTGCCTCTAACGCACTCATCGAGACTTTTGCCATGGCAATTTGCTCAAAGTACTTGGCCAGTAATGGAAAAATATCATCGCCTTCTTTGTTAGTATAGGCGCGAAGTGCCATTTCTTTAGAGCCGCAACCTGCAGGCAAAGCGCCTATACCGACCTCGACCAAGCCAATGTATGAATTCATCGACGAAACCACACGATTACAATGCAGTAATAATTCACAACCACCGCCAAGTGCCAAACCATCAACCGCTGCAACAGTCAGAATTTTGCCGTGTTTCAAGCGCATCATCATCTTCTGTAGTACACCAATCATGCTTTTAACGGAAGCTAGTTCGCCTAATTTTGGCAAATCGGGATTCATCACCTCAAAGGCTTTTTTCTTTGCTTTAGCCATTAAACCTGGCTCTTTTTCAAGCAAGCCCAGTTTAACCGCCGAAATCACTTCGTATAGGTTGGCACCCGCACAAAAATGCTCTTTCTCTTGCTTAAAAATGAGCGCATGAAAACCATTTTCTTCCAAATGATCGAGCGCACTGTTAATGCCCGTAATAACAGAAGCGCTTAGCACGTTCATCTTTGTTTTAAATGAAATGCTAGCAATACCCTCACCAAGGTCAATTAATTTAACGCCCTCACTTTCAAGTAAAATGTCTTGCTCGTGTGCTTTTTCGCCAGCAAGTACTGGTTTGAATAGTTGTCTTTCATAGACGGGATGCGTTGAGCCTGGAACGTATTTATCCAAATTAGGATTAAAAGCACCTTCATCGCTATAAACCACCGATCGATTCATTGCCCATTCTGGCAAGTCTGCACTGGCCAGTGTTTTTCCCTTGGCGATATCATTAAGCAGTAGGCCGCGAAGTGCATCCCAGCCAACCATTTGTGCTTGCTCAAAGATGCCACAACCCCAAGCGAAACCAGATCTAAGTGCCATGTCGACACAGCGAACTGTGTCCGCAATATACTCCAACTGGTAACAAGAATAATGGAAAACATCTCTATGAACCGACCATAAAAATTGCGCCTGTGGATCATCGCATTCGGCCAAAGCCAAAAGTGATTTCTCAATACTGCCATTCTCTTTTAATATTTTTTTAACAACTGGGCTGATTGTTTTATCTGAAAGGCGATAGTCGCCAAGCCCAGTATCAAAAACGTAAATATCTTTTCCGCGTTTTTCGTAAATACCTTTGCGAGTTTTGCTTCCTAAAGAGCCTTGCTCAATCAAACCTTCTACCCATCCAGGTAATTTGAATAACTCTAACCACGGATCTTCTTTGGCATTATCGAAAATATTCTTGACCACATTCTTCATCACGTCAAGTCCAACAACATCCAGAGTTCTGAATGAAGCACTGGCTGGTCGACCGATCCTCTTCCCAGTCAGTGCGTCAACAGTATCAGGTGATAGACCGAAATCCTCAGCGTGCTTCAGAACTGTCATGAAGGAGAAGACACCAATTCTATTTGCAATAAACGCCGGATTATCGTTCGCATAAACCACCTCTTTACCCAGGGCAGAAGTGATAAACCCTTCCGCTTTCTGGAGTAACTTTTCGTCACTATAATTTGTTCTAATCAACTCCACCAAAGGCAAGTATCTTGGCGGGTTGAAAAAATGCACACCAAATATGCGACTTCTTAATGATTCTGGTGCGTGCTCAGCGATAGCATTGATAGACAGACCAGAAGTATTGGTTACCAAAATAGCATCGTCCCTAACAAAAGGGGCGATCTTGGCAAATAACTGTTTTTTAATATCTAAATTTTCAACGATGGATTCCAAAATAAAGTCACACTCCGACAACAGCTCTAGCGAATCGTAAGTGGCTGTTTTGATGGTCTCAAGAATGCTTGGAATAGCCAACGGTGTTGGCTTGAGCTTTTTCATTGTTTGCAGAGAAGTGTTAAGCGCCTCTTCTGACATGTCAAACATGGTTACTTCAATGCCGAGATTGGCGAAATGTGCGGCAATTTGCCCACCCATCGTGCCCGAACCTAGCACTGCTACTTTAGTAAAAGCTTTATCAAAATACTGTTTCATAATTACCTTATTTTTAAATATTATTTTTTATTTCAAAATCATCAACTCTGAGAGACTCGAGCACGGCTTCATGCCACACAAGCCAATTGTCTTTTTCTTCAGCGGTTAAAATCTTGTCAGCAATCAACGTTTTCAACCAGTCCTCTAATGACTGACTTGGCTGATATTTATAGCCAGCTTTTTTCACTTTCTTTTTAAGTGGTTTTAGCAATTTTGCTGCCTCATAACCCTTAAATAGAATGTTGAACTGATGTCCAGAATTGTCTTTCAATTCGGTGCAAACACAAGATGCTAAATCACTGATTAGCCAATCAACGTCAGCAACAGATCTTGCCGTGGCAATTATCAGTCTATCGTCAACCTTTGCCGCTGTATTTACAAATGGGAATAATAATAATGCAAGTAATTTTTTGGCCAACCAATTAATCGGTAAATTATCCAAGTTTGCCCTCATTGCAAGGTCCGCCTCAGCACTCAACTGCAATAATGACAAGCGCAAAACTTTATCCACCTTTTCATTATTTTTAAACTTCTCTTCGTAGAGTTTTAAACAAGAACTCATTTCATACATTGCTGCAATTGCATCTGCAAATCTGCCCGAAACCATCTCCTTTCGCTTTAGCGTGCCCGTAAGAATAAACAATGAAATATCACTCATTGCAGCAAACTTGGCAGACAATACTGCTAAATTACGATAGTAAGTTTTGGTGGTGGAGTCGCCATACGATTTGGCGCATCGCCCCCGTGTCCAAGAAAATAAAACCGCTCTAGCAAAGTTGCGTAAAAAAGAACTAACATGCTTTGTAAGAGCATTATCAAAAGTAGCAATACCTTTGCCGCTCTTATCGTAAAGCGCATCCAATTCATCAAACATAGTTGCGTGACAGCGAATAAGGCCTTGTCCAAAAATCATCAGACTTCTGGTTAGAATATTAGCGCCTTCAACCGTGATACCAACCGGCACCGAAGCATACACATTGGCAACATAATTTCTTGGCCCTTGCATCACTGCACGACCGCCATGGACATCCATTGCATCTATAGCTGATTGCTGCATCAAGGCAGTATTACGGTATTTAACAATTGCCGAAATGATTGATGGCTTATAACCCGCATCAAGTGCCCACGTGGAAAGGTTGATATTAGCAGTCGCTCGATAAGCATTAACTGCTAACACGGCAAGTTTCTCTTGAATTCCCTCTAAGTTAGCAATCGGCAAACCAAATTGCTCTCTTGTTTGTGTATAAGCACTGGTTGTCAGCAACATTGCTTGAGCCGCAGCTGCACCAGTCACAGGCAGAGAAATACCGCGACCAACACTTAAGCACTCCATCAACATTCTCCAGCCGTGGCCAATCATTTTATCGCCGCCGATAAGCCAATCCATTGGAATAAAGACATCTTTGCCGAAAATCGGGCCGTTCTGAAATGGCTCGCCAATTGGCTTATGTCGCGTCCCAATGCTCACACCTGCAGTATCTCTCGGGATCAATGCACAAGTAATACCAAGATCTGTTTGTCCAGAAAGTGGGTGATCTTTAGCCAATAAATTGTCCGGGTCAAAAGCCTTGAAGGCCAAACCAATGACGGTTGCTACAGGAGCAAGCGTAATATAACGCTTCTCCCAATTTACCCTCATTCCCAAGACTTCTTTGCCTTCAAATTCACCATAGCAAACAATGCCGTTATCAACTAACGATCCAGCATCCGAGCCAGCAACGGTTGAAGTCAAAGCAAAACATGGGATTTCTTTTCCTGCTGCTAAGCGAGGAAGGTACTGATCTTTTTGTGCATCCGTACCATAATTTTGTAGCAATTCGCCTGGCCCAAGTGAGTTTGGCACCATTACCGAAACACCTAAAACCGAAGCAGCAGAGGCAACTTTCCCAACGATCATCGCATGGGCATAATGAGAGAAGCCTTTACCACCATATTTTTTAGAAATATTGATTGCCCAAAAACCGTTATCAGCGATATATTGCCAAACTTCTTTTGGTAAGTCATTCTCAGTTGAAAGCTCGTATGAGTTAACCATAGAGCATAATGTTTTTACTTCGTTATCAACAAAGCTTTGCTCTTCTTCCGTTAGTTCGACGGCTTTAAGGTTTGATAACTCACTCCAATTAGGGTTGCCTTGAAAAAGCTCTGCATCCCACCAAACGTCGCCCGCTTCTAACGCTATTCTTTCAGTTTCACCAATTGGCGGTAATGCTTTACGCATCAATCCAAACAACGGTTTAGTAAACAGTATTTTTCTAATGCTGGGCACAATAAAAAGACCCAGGAAAAATTCAACACCCATCAATATTTGCAGGCTTAACAGCTCCGTTTCTAAAGCAAGTGGTACAACACATATTGTGTTTAAAAGCCACAGATATGCCAGTTTAGTTTGTGTTTTAGCAAGTAATAATAAAGTCAGTGCAAAAACAGAAGCCAACGTTAAACACGGGTTTTGAATTAAATAATCTAAATATTCGTTCATTACAGTTTGTCCTTAATGAATTTAAATGGAAAAGCTCTATTCAAAATTATAGTCACCCATCCTCAAACTATAATTAACATAATATTACAAAAAATTAACACTTTATTAGTGGGTCTTTAAAAGTGATGTTATCACCAGGCGCCTAAGTATTAATTAATTACGAGCCTTTGAGCTGCGCCAACATTTTCTCTTGAACCAAATGAATGCCCTTAAGCGGACGCAACATAACTTTAAAGTCGGTAATTTGTCCCTCGTCATTCGAAGTGATAATGTCAACACCATTAACGTACAGGCCGTCCATTTCTACCTCGAATTCCAGCACTGCTTCATTTCCACTTATTATCTCGCGAGTATATTTAAAGGAATATTGGCTAAATAAAAAAAATGCCGCCCCCAAATATTGTCGCACCAACGCTTTACCTATTTGAGGCGCGTGCATCACTGGCGAGTGAAAGACAGCATCATCCGACAGTAACTCATCAAGGGCCTTCATATCTGCCGTTTCAGCTACACGGTGCCACTTTTCAATTGTATTTATTTTCATATTAAGCCTCTTAGGTAAAGTTAAAGAGAGGTCGCCAGTCGCGACCCCTGGTTAATTGCTCTTTTAGCATCAAGTTCAGCGGCAACGTCAGCGCCACCAATAAGGTGTGAAGAAATTCCATGTTTTTCCAACTCAGCGTGTAAATCCCGCAGTGGGACTTGCCCAGTGCAAAGCACTATCGTATCAACCGCCAAAACATGGCTTTCGCCATCAAGTGTGTAATGAAGGCCTCTGTCGTCAATCTTGTTGTATTGGGCGCCCGCCACCATAGCAATTTTTTTTGTTTTTAAACTTGTACGGTGGATCCAACCGGTGGTTTTGCCGAGTCCTGCACCCAATCGGGTTGTCTTACGTTGCAACAGGGTAATTTGTCTCGCTGGTATTGGTATATTGGCTTCAATGCCCACAACACCACCTCTAACTTCATTTTCTGGATCTATGCCCCACTTAGACAAAAATGCCTGAATATCAACGCTTGACTCATCGCCGTCGTGAGACAAAAACTCACAAACGTCAAAACCAATGCCGCCCGCACCGATTACGGCTACACGCTCGCCCACTTCCTTTTTATCTCTCAAAACATCAAGGTAAGTCAGGACTTTTGCGTGCTCTTGCCCAGGAATTCCTGGCTCTCTTGGCAGAACACCAGTGGCAATTACAACTTCGTCAAAATTACCGGCTTGAATGGTTTCTAGATCTACCCTCTTTCCTAGATTAACAACAACATTGAGCACTTCTAAACGTCTAGAAAAATAACGGATAGTCTCAAAAAACTCTTCCTTTCCTGGTATTTGTTTGGCTATATTGAATTGACCGCCTATTTCATTAGAGGCTTCAAACAAAGTCACTTGATGACCGCATTCGCTAGCAACCGTTGCGCAAGCCAAGCCCGCTGGGCCTGCGCCGATAACTGCCACACGCTTTAGTTGTACTTTTTTCTCATAAATCAAATCAAGCTCGTGACAAGCTTGTGGGTTAACCAAACAACTGCTGCGCTTACGGCTAAAAACGTGATCTAAGCAGGCTTGATTGCAGCCAATGCAAGTATTGATTTCATCACCTCTACCTTCAACCGCCTTATTTACAAACTCAGGGTCAGCCAAGAAAGGACGAGCCATTGAGATCATGTCTGCATCGCCACGCGCCAATACTGTCTCAGCCACCTCGGGCGTATTGATGCGATTACTGGTAATTAACGGCACCGAAACTTCACTGCGTAACTTGGCTGTGACCCAAGTAAAGCAAGCTCTCGGCACCATTGTTGCAATCGTCGGAATTCTTGCCTCGTGCCAGCCAATACCGGTATTAATAATACTCACGCCAGCTTCTTCAAGGGCTTTTGCTAACTGCACCACCTCTTCCCATGTACTGCCTTTTTCAAGCAAATCAAGCATCGAAAGTCGGAAAATAAGTATAAAGTCAGGGCCAACAACTGCACGCGTCTGGCGTACAATTTCCAACGCCATACGAATGCGATTCTCAAACGAGCCACCCCATTCATCGCTCCGTTGGTTAACATGCTCTGAAATAAACTGGTGGATGAAGTAGCCTTCCGAGCCCATGACTTCAACACCGTCGTAACCCGCTTCTTTCGCCATGCTGGCACAATGCACGTAGTCTTTAATAGATTTCAATACACCGCGACTTGATAGCGCCCTCGGCTTGAACGGTGTAATAGGCGATTTAATCGCTGATGAGGAAACAACAAACGGGTGGTAGCCGTAGCGCCCCGTATGCAGAATTTGCATACAAATAAGCCCGCCCTCAGCATGAACTGCTTCGGTAATCTGTTGATGCTTTTTTGCTTCTTTTTTGGTGGACAATTTTTCAGAGAAAGGCATGGCCCATCCTGCCCTATTGGGCGCAAACCCACCAGTAACAATAAGACCAACACCGCCACGAGCTCTGGCTGCAAAATAAGCCGCCATATTCTTGAACCCGTCAGACTCTTCTTCCATGCCAGTATGCATGGACCCCATAAGAACTCGGTTCTTTAAAGTAATATTGCCCACCTTAAGGGGTTTAAGTAAATTTGGGTACAGCTTGTCACCTGCAGTGGCCATTTTATCTCCTGGTCAATTCTTGTAAACGCGTGAAAGGTATTCTCATTGTTTATGAAAAAAATTATAGCTTTTCACGGCCAGTATATAATTAACACAATATAACTAATAATTAACACTTTATTTATAGAGACCTCTAACTCATGAATGTTCACAGCACTGTTTGGCGATCAATCTCTCGCTTGCAATACCTCTACCCCGATGAGGTCAATGAAATCTGCCAAAGAATTGGCATCTCTCCAGCCATTCTGGCCAATCATAACCTAACGCTTCCGCTTGATTTATTCTTGAGTTTTTTTATCGAGGCGGAAGATGTTTTTGAGAATGACTTAGTGGCTATCAATTACGCACGCATGGCGCAAATACGGCCAAATTATTCTGAGATATTAGGAATGATTTCCCTATATTCTCCCAACCTAATTGAGAGCTTTAAGCTGGTTCAATCCTACATCAATCTAGAACTGGATGGTATCAACATCAGTCTAAATCAAAAAGCCAGTGTCGTGGAAATACACTTTGTTGCTGACGCACTTGTCGAGCATTCAAATTTATACGAAAACCTTTGCCTGTCTATCTTTGCTACTTTTATCCAATCGATGCACCACCCGATTAAAAAACTGACAACAAAAACAAAAACCAAGCAACAGACCAGTGTCATTCGCTCGTTATTTCATTGCCCTATTACCTTTGAAGACAATCACACGTCAATTATTCTTTCGAATGAAGTGTCTATGAAGCAGAACCCAACCGCCAATCCAAAATTGATAAGCTTACTCGAAATAATGGCAAAAGAAAAAATTGCCCAACAGACTGGCGAAGGTAATATTGTTAAAAGGCTTGAGGACGTTTTTAATAGCTATGAAAACGAATACAGCAATATTAATATTAATGAAGCGTCCAACCTCCTAGGTCTAAGTGTCAACACTCTGCGCAGAGCACTGACCAAACATCAAACAACTTTTCGTCAGTGTCTAAATAACTTCAAGCTCAAGAAAGCAAAATCCATGTTAGGTGAAAATTACTCCTCCAAAAGAGTGGCTTATTCTTTGGGTTATACGGAGCCGTCAGCCTTTATACGTTGGTTTATTAATCAAGCAAAGCAAACGCCAAAAGAGTACAAACAGAGAATCGAAAACAAAATGCGTTAAGAATCAGCGTTGTGGCTTGTACTATTTCTAGATGTTATTAAGTGCGCTAGTTACTGCATCAATAAGCGGCATTCGCCAGTGATCATGCAGATGTCCTGGCGCTTGTTCGGTACTTGAATACCAGCCGACAACCAATTGCTTTTCGGCATCAATATAGAGTAATTGCCCATGAGCACCACGAGCACAAATAGCATTACCGTGAGGCATGTGTCTTACCCACCACATCGACTTATATGACCAACCCTGCATTGAGGGTATTTTCGCCTTAGCAAACTTGGCAACATCACCACCAGAAAATAACTTATCACTAATTGATGGATTTAGTCGGCCGTCACCGCCTGTTCTAATCCACTCTCCAAACTGGAGAAAACTTCGCAAGGTAAGTGTCATTGTTGTTTCAGCGCCTGAGAGGTCCACCATGTATAAACCATCACTCTCAACACCAAGATGCTGCCAAATTTGTTCGCTTAATAAATCATTTAAGTGCTGGTTACTCACTCTACGCAATATCCAACTGGCAACATTGATGTTTGGCTCTCGATAAGCAAACACTTGGCCATGTTTGCCCTGTTTCTTCACTGTGGGCAGATAATCGGTCAAACACTCGGACTGACCTTGCGCTTGCGGTAACATCCCGCCGCAGCGTAGATAGCGCCAGACATCTGAGTCTGGATTGAGATAATTTTCATCAAAATCCATGCCAACTTGCATGTCCAGTACATCTCTAAGAGTGGCATCCGCCCATGCCGATTCTCTCAACTCAGGCAAAATTTCTGTCACCAAAATTGCATCGTCGAGTTCAGCATTGGCGATCATTATTTCTAACAACAAACCAACTATGGATTTAGCACAAGACATAATCAGATGACTCTGACGTGGGGAGGCATAATCATGATAACTTTCATAAACCAGATCGCCTGCATGCATAATAGCCAGAGCATCCGTTTCTGTTGCTCGCAACACCTCGTGCCATGGCAATTGTTCGTCATTCTCACTGTTAATGCTTAACTCTTCCAGGGCAACATTGCGCTCAATTGGAGGCCTAACTGCGCCAACACCACGCCAAACAGTTTTGGTTGGGACCAACTGCTGAATGTTGTTAACACTCCATTTGAGTTGCGGCCAAGAATAAAAGCTGCCGTCTGAAAATTGAATAACAGCTTCTTTCTTAGGCGGAAAACCCTGCATCCAATTACGTTTAGATTTACCCATCCTTAACATGCAAAATACCGCAAGCAACCTGGACAAGCAATGCGACTAGCTCCTCATCGCCA
>Ga0302119_10000367_pt1 | contig 19929 bp, 11 predicted proteins | sample AG5_Tmax_MG_FD_203114 | JGI IMG/M metagenome (GOLD analysis project Ga0302119, IMG submission 203114) | Marine microbial communities from Western Arctic Ocean, Canada - AG5_Tmax | ecosystem: Environmental > Aquatic > Marine > Oceanic | place: Canada: Western Arctic Ocean | collected 2017-10-01 | reverse complement strand
GGGGTCGAAGAGGAATTCGCGGTGGATCACATCAAGGAGGCCAGAGAATTCGAGGAAGATGCCAGGGGAATTGAAAGCGACCCCTACACCCCACTTGGCAGTCTCACGGTGGACCCCATAGCGATCAATCCGCCGGGGATCTCCAAGGAGCGCCGGGAACGCAAAGCGCTGAGTGGGGAAAGGAATAGCAGGGCGGAAGAGGTTCGCCACTCAGTGAATGCCGAGGAGCCCGCGACGATCCGCGAGATTGGAGTGACCGTGGCGGTGACTCCGACCGTCCTCCCGGACGGAGCGATTCGGATGAAGATTCGTCCGCGATCGGCTCAAGGTGTGGAAGAGATCATTGGCCAGAGCGGCCATAAGTATCCGCGGGTCAGTGAATCAATGCTCGAGAGGATCACCCAAATCCCCGAGGGGCACTCGCTGGTGGTTGGTGGGTTTTATGGGCAGGTGAAGCAAAAGGGCGACAAGAAGGTTCCGACGCTTGGGGACCTTCCCGCGATCAACTTGTTCCTCATGGACCAGGCCCAGAAGGCGGACAAGGAAACTGCGAGCGTGGCTTTCGTCTTAACTCCGGCCACTCACAAATCTGAGTCGACAGGCAAAGATGAGGTGGTGATCGAAACGAGAGTATTCAGCATGAACAACTCAAGCGCAGGGCGAAGGGTCGTCGATTGGTCCTCCAGCCTTGATGCCGGCGGGGTGTCACTCGAGACGATTGGCAGTCTCAATTCTCTGTTTGGACTTGAGAACTCGTCCGCCGAAGCGGGGAAAGTGAGCGACCGGAAGAGCCGTGAAATTGCCACGAGCGATGGATCGATTGTTCTATCACCAACGCAACTCGATGGCGTGCTCCGTGAGCTCAAGAGAGGTGGGCTGGTAACCCAGACTTCGAACCCGACCTTGATTACGGAGGACAACGAGCAGGCGACGATTTCTCTGATTGGCCGCGTGCCCATTTTGACGACCACGATCGATGAGACTGAGGTCAGCAATCAGGGGACCGAAGAAGTCCGCTACCGGATGGATGAGATGGAGGAGCGGCAATGGGACATTCCGTTGGCAGCCTGGAGAAAGATCGAGAGTCATGAGGCGCACCTTGAAGAGGTCAAATTGAACGCGCGATCACTCCTTGCGGACGACCAATCGAGGGATCTCGCCATGACCCCCCAAGAGGCCTTGAAAAACTACGGGATCTCGTTCCCTCCCGGGACGGGCGCCCGCTATGTGACCTCCACCGGATCCTTCGTGGTCAGGAATACGGCCAAGAACCTCGGGGTGGTCGACCGGTTGGTCCAGGGGTCGCTTCGGCAGTTGAGTCGGGAACAGGAAGTCTTGAAGGAGTATGAGCAGAACGCCGGCGATCATCCCTTCTCGACCTTCTCGCTCAACGTGAGCGACGTCAGCTTCAAGCTGGCCAAGGCCGCATTGTTTGCCGGGCAATGGCCAAATGCAGAGCAGGTGCGGGTTGAGGAGTTTGTGAACGCCTTCGACTATGGCGATCCTGCCCCAAGCCAGGCCGAGAAGGTGGCCTGCACCATGGAGCAGGCCGCGCACCCGTTTTTGCAACAGCGCAACTTGTTGCGCGTCTCGATGCGAACTGCCGCCCTGGGTCGCGCAGCGAGCACTCCACTGCGCCTCACGGTCTTGCTCGATCATTCGGGTTCGATGGATCGCGCCGATCGGGTGGAATCTGTGAAGAATGCCTTTCGCTTGCTTGCCGCCCAGCTCAATCCGCAGGATCAAGTCACCTTGATCGGCTTTGCGCGGACTCCCCGCTTGCTGGCTGATCGAGTGAGTGGCGACAAGGTCGCCCAGCTTGCCGAGGTGGTGGGACGCACTCCCAGTGAGGGTGGAACCAACATTGAGGAAGCACTTGAATTGGGAATTGCAAAGGCGAAGGGGCAACTCCTCGAAGGGGGGCAAAACCGCATCATTCTTCTGACAGACGGGGCTGCCAATCTTGGCAATGCCAAGCCGAAGGACCTCGCGAAAATCGTGGAGCGCATGCGGCAACAAGGGATCGCCTTTGATGCCTGCGGAGTGGGTGCCGCTGGGTTGAACGACGATATCCTGGAGTCGCTCACGCGCAAGGGTGATGGGCGTTATTACTTCCTGGATCGTCCGGAGGATGCCGACGCTGGATTTGCCAAGCGAATTGCCGGGGCCCTGCGGCCCGCTGCCCGCAACGTGAAAGTGCAGATGAACTTCAACCCGCAGCGGGTCGGACGCTACCGGCTCTATGGCTTTGAGAAGCATCGTCTGAAGAAGGAAGACTTCCGCAATGACAGCGTTGACGCCGCCGAGTTCGCAGCTGAGGAGGCGGGTAATGCAATCTACCAGGTCGAACTTCTGCCCGAGGGGGGCGGCGATATCGGCACGGTTTCGGTGCGCTTCCAGGACATGGAGAGCGGCCAGATGGTGGAGAAGAAGTGGACCATTCCCTATGAGGTCCAAGCCTCGCGCCTTGAGGATTCCTCCGCGGCCCTCCGCCTCGCCGGCGGAGCTGCCCTCCTTGGTGAAAAACTGAAGGGCAGTCCGATTGGAGAGGCGGTGGAGATGCCGCGTCTCGGCAAGCTCATCAATGGATTGACGGCCGACTTTTCCTCTGACCAACAAGTAAAGGATCTGGTGCAGATGGCGAACAAAGTTCGCGAGCTGGCCAATGAATAGACCGCTGAATTTCTGATCACCCACCAGCAGTGAAAAGCAACGCAACGAATATAAGGACTGCTCTCGTGGCAGTCTGGACCATCTGCTTCGTCTTCTTCGGAGCGCTCTCTCTAAACGCACAGAACCCTGCAGCGCCAGATCCCGTGCCCGTCCCTGCGCCCGTGACGGCGGAGGATGCTTCACTCACCGCGGAAGTGAACGAGAATGGCGGACGGATTGTGCTCGAAGCAAAGGGGATCCGACATGAGGTGCCCATGCTCTTCAGCGCGGACGCGCGAGAGACAATCGAGATCAAGGCGAGCGGAGTGACCTATGAGATTGGTCTCCAGTTGAAGGTCATTCAGGGGAAGGCGAAGGTGCTCAGTTTGGGGCTGGGTGGAAGCGGTGATTTGCAGAGTGTCACCGGGGAGGGGCTCACCTCCTGGTCGGTGCGCCGGACAGGCAAGAATCGCTTTCTCGATTTGCAAGTGGGCTCGGAAGCGGATCGCAAGGAGTTCGCCTTCTTGGTGCGTGCGCGAATCGCGAAGCAGGAATTGCCGGCTTCACCGGATCTTCTCCATCTCAAGGCAGGCAGTGCAGTGGGCTTTACCTCCGCGCTGGAGGTGAAGATTCCGGCGGGTATTTCTTCCCGGCTCGTGGCCGCAGATGGTTTTTTGCCCCTGGAGTCGGAGAGCGATCAGCTCAAACGCTATGAAGGCTCGCTGGGCAAACGGCTCGCCTTTGCCTTCAGCCGCAGCAGCGCGGTCTCGGCTCCCGTCGAGCTTCTCAACGCGTGGCTGGAGGGAACGGTGGATGAGAAGGGTGGCTATACCTCGTTCCTCTTTCGCGGAACGGCCGTCGTGACGAAGGGCGACGCCGTGCTCGACATTCTCCGCGGACAAGCGGCGGCTTCCGATGTTCCTGTGGGTCAGGGTTATCAGCTCGAGTTGATCGCCGACAAGGCGAAGGGGACCCTGTATCGCCTGCGCTTTCTCAAGGCGGGCTCTTATCCGGTGGAGTTCAAGATCGTGGCCCGCCACGTCGAGAACGACGAGTGGAAGAATATTTCCTTCGAAGTGCCCTCCGGTGCGATCGTGCCAATCGTGCTGCGCGGGATCGCGGGGGAGACGGAGTTTCGTCAGTCTGCGGAAGTGATTCCAAGCAAGGAGGGCGAGGCCTGGCGTGGGTTTCTTCCCTTGCATGGACGTTGTGAGATGGGCTGGAAGCCGGTGCGCAAGACGGGGGAAGGGAAGCTCTTCTTTGCGACCGCGGCCCGGGTGAATGTGGGTGTCGGGGCGGGCCTCCTGCGGCAGACCAGCATTGTTGATTACAAAATTCTGCAGGGCAAACTGGAAGACTTGAGCCTCGAGCTGGAAGGCCCGGGAGAGGTCCTTGAGGTGGATGGGGCGAATGTCCTGGGCTGGCAAGTGGTCACGGTCGGCGCGGGGCGCACCCTTGAGGTGCGCCTGAGCCGCCCGATCGAAGACTCGGGCGGATTGAGAGTGCGGAGCCAATTGGCGTTGGGCGCCTTTCCGGTCCGTGCCAAGCCGCTGCGATTGGTGCCGACGGGTTCAATTAGGCACTCGGGCTATATCCGGGTGTACAACATCGGGGCCACGTCGATCGAAGTTGTTGGAGCGACGGGCTTGACCCAACTCTCCCCCGACCAGTTTCCCGAGAAGAACTTGCCGGGCGGTGATCGACAGGTCTTTGTCTATCGGTTCCCAGCGGCCTCTCATGACTATGAGATTTCCGCGGATCGGGTGCAGCCGGAGGTGACGGTGTCCCAGAATGTGGTCTATGGACTTTCGGAATCCGACCGCACGATCGATGCGAACGTGGAGCTCGACATTCGCGAAGCTCCGCTGCGCGAATGGGATCTCCTCATCCCCGCCGAGGGCTATTCCGTGGTCTCGGTGTCCGGGGCCGAAGTGGCGGACTACGTGGTGGGATCATTGGTAGAAAACGACGAGCGGACCTTGAAGGTGCTCTTCGCCAAGGATGTGATCGGTCGCCAGCTCATCGCATTGCACCTGGAGAAAAATCAGGCTGCGGAAGCGGGGGAATGGGTGCTGCCCCGCGTGCGCAATCCGGAGGCGAAGAGCGTGCGAGGTGAAATCGGAACCAGTAGTGTGCCTGGATTTCGCTTTGTGGTCGGTGCGACCGAGAAACTGAGGGAAATTCCAATTTCGAGATTTCAGATGAACAAGCCTGACCTGCACCTTCAGCAGGCGTTCCGCGTCCGGGAGCGCGACTGGTCGGCGACCTTGAAGATCGAACGCCTTCCTCAAAGTGTGCAGGCCGATGTCTTCCATCTGTATTCCCTCAAGGATGAGACCGCTTATGTCAGCGTGGTCCTGAACTACTTCATCACCGGTGCTCCCGTCTCCGAGTTTCGGCTTGGGGTCCCGATGGCCCTGGTGAAGAAAAATGAGGACGATGAATCCTACACGATTCTGGGAAATCTCTCGGTTGTCTGCAACGACTTGCGCCAACAGAAGCTCGTTGTTGGAGAGGAGGGCTCGGAGTATGTCCTGACCCTGCAAAAGGGCGTTATCGGGCCGGTCACGCTGCTGGTGACCTACGAGTTGCCCTTACCGAACCATGGAGAGGCTCTCGCCTCAATCAATCTGGGTGAGCTTGTCCCCAAGAACGTGGCGAGCGAGCGGGGCTTTATTCAAGTGGTGAGCCCGGAGCAAGTGAACGAGAAATTTGGGGAAGTCTCCAAGTCCCTGCTCAAGCTCGATCCTCAAGAGCTCCCTGCGGAATTTCGTTTGCTGAGTTCAGCGCCACCCTTGGGGACTTATCAATACTCGGGCAGTGCGCGGCCGTTCAAGTGTCCGGTGACGGTGGCTTGGTTTGATGCCGGCGAGACGATCGAGCAGGTAGTGGAGTATTTGACCGCGGAAACCGAAGTCTCCCGGGATGGGGGCGTGAAGACCAAAGTGGTGATGATGGTAAAAACACGAGGCCGCCGCGTCTTGAAGACCGAGCTGCCGAAGGATGCGAAGCTTTGGGCCGTGTCGGTGAATGGCCGGTCCGTCCCGGCGCGGACGGATGTTCAGGACGATGGGACAACAACAAAAACGTTCTATTTGATTCCCCTTCCTCCCGAGGTCGACGTCAATGCGCCTGTTCGGGTGGAGCTGGAAGTCGCGAAGCCGGCCAAGAAAGGGGCCGGGAAGTATCCGGTCGTGTCCCTGCCGACCGTGAGTGCCCCCATCTTGAAGGCGGACTGGAAGATCGTCGGGGACAAGGGACGCGTTCTGGTTCCCCGGCGCAGCACCTTGCCTCTTGGCAAGCCTGTCCTCACCGAAACCGGATTGGAGTGGATTTCGAATCGTGCCATCAATGTCACCCTGTTCCTGTTTGTCCTGCTGGCGGCAGGATTATGGGTGCGCTGTGGGCCGTCGAAGAATATCTGGATCGGCCTGGTCGGCATCGGCTTGCTGGTGGTGGCCCTGATGGTCTCCCTCTCCCTGGTCAAGGAGGCGAACCTTCATCAGCGGGGTCACCTGCATGCACTCGAGTTTTCTTTGTCGGTGATCGCAGCGGGCGAGGCTCCCACCATGGTGGTGGCGAATTTGACCGAATGGGGCGCTCACGTGAACATGCTGGGTGTGATCGCCCTGATTGCCGGAGTTGGGCTCATCGGGTGGTCCCTCTTTGCGACCGAGCGGCGTTATGCCTATCGCCTTGGAGGAGGGCTCTTCGTCGCGGTCGGCGTGCTCATGCAGGGAGGCGGGGCGTCAATCTTCTATCTTCTGGTCGCGATTGTGATTGGCCTTCTTCTCCTGCCCTGGGTCTTCCGTTGGTGGGGACAGTTTCAGAGAATGTATGAGGCTACGGCCCAGGAGCGGAAAGAAGAGGAAGCTCGCAAGGAGGAAGAGAAGTCCCGGGAGGTGGGAGGGGAAGGGGATTCGGATGGTTCTCTGCCCGGCCCTTCCGCCGCGACCCTTCTGCTCTTCGGCCTGATGCTCGCCTTGGGGGGTGCTCAGGATGTGAGCGCGCAGGAGAAAGGAAAGCCGGAGCGGGTGGTGATCCCGTCCGGAATGCGCGCTGCTGATATTGTGAGGCAGGATTGGATGCTCGAAGAGGGGCGCCTCAAAGTGACCGGACTGCTGCAAGTGACCGGCAAGCCGGGGGACACCTACCTTCTCCTCAAGGCTCCCGGAGTGCTGACTGACTTCAAGGGTGAGCGCCTGCGAGTGACCAAGCGCACCTTGCCCGGGGTGGGCGCGGCCTATGTGGTTTCGATTCGTCAGGGCGAAGGCAACGGTGAGGCGGCCGCGGATGCGGAGACTTTCAAGGGAACCTTCGCCTATGAGATGCAGGTCGGTGAGAATGTGGACCGCTTTCCCGTGCCGACCGGGCCCGGGGCGGTGCAGGAAGTCAAGGTTCGCTATGATCAAAGTGGATGGGAATTTGACTCGGCGGCCGCCATGCGGGTGAGCGCCGCAGACGACTTGCCCGCAGGAGGAAGCGGAGCAGACATGCTTCTCGCACCCTTTGCCTCGGTAGAGATTATTCGCCGGCCCAAAGAGCGGGATGTGAAGGCTGAGAAGACCCAGTTCTTTGCCGAAGTGGCGAACCTCTTCATGCCCAGTCCGGGAGTGATCGATGGGGTCCATCGCCTGGGGGTGCGTCCGTCCCAGGGGGAAGTGAGCGAACTGTCGCTGACCATTCCGGAAGGATTCACGGTGAGCGACGTGGGCAACGGTCCGGTCGGCGAGTGGAATTTCGATGCGGAGGCAAGGGTACTCAAGATTGTGATCGAGCCCGCCCAAGCGGTTGCCTTCGCCCTCGATGTGGCCACTCAGAGCAGTCTTGCGCCCTTGCCGGCTGACGCCGTCCTGGCCCCGGTGGTGGTCAGTGGAGCCGCCGGAGAAGTGGGCCTTGTCGCGCTGGCCTTCGGGCCGGATGCGCAACCTGAGAAGACCGTGCCGGATGGCTTATCAGTGGTGAACTTGACCGACTTCAATGCCAACATGATTCCTCCCTTGGGAGTTGCCAAGCCGGTCTTGCACCGGGTTTACCGCTACGGCCAGGCTGGCGGGTCGTTGGTCTTGCGGGTTGCAGCAGTGGCGCCAGAACTTCGCGTCACCTCAAAGCAGGTTCTTTCCATCGGTGACGAACGACTGGTTCTGTCGGTGGATTTTGTGGTCGATATCACGCGGGCTGGAATCTTTCAGACAAGCTTTCCGCTCCCGGAGGGACTCGAAGTGGACAGTTCGAGCAGCTCGGCCCAAAGCCACTGGACCGAGCTTACCGAGAATGACGTCCGATTCGTCATCCTGCACCTGAATGGCAAAACGATCGGCAAGCACCAATTTCACCTGACCTTGTCGGGAGTCGCCCCTGCCCCTGGATCGAAGGACTGGCTGGTCCCGCGCTTTGAGATTCGGGAGTCGCAGCGTCACACCGGAACCCTGGTCATCAATCCCACCACGGGGGTACGTCTGGATCCAAAGCCCCTTCGCAACGTCACCGATGTTGCTGCCAAGGAGATCGGAAGTCAGGGTGAGAACGCGCTGGGATTCCGACTGCTGCAGAATGATTGGGAACTGCGGCTGGGAGTCACCAAGGATCAAGCTCGGGTGGCTGCTGATGTGCTGCATACCCTCACCCTGAGGGAGGGCCAGACCAAGAGTTCCATCCTGGCGAATGTCCGAGTGGAGCGGGCTTCGATTCGTTCCCTGCTGGTGCACTTGCCAGGACTGAGCGAGGCGGAACAGAAATCCCTGCGCTCCAGTGGAGCGTCAGTGCACGACCTGGTCCGGGTGCTCGACGAGGGCAAACCGGAGCAAAAGGATCTCTGGGAGGTTCAGTTCAAGCGTCGCGTATTGGGGAACTTGAGGTTTCGCATCGAATGGGAGCGCACTGGGGAGCGAAAGAGCATTGGGGGCCGGGGAGAAACTCTGGAACAACTCACCCGGGTGTTCTTTCCCACGGCCCAGAAAAACTCGGACTACTATATCGCAGTGCGCCATGGCGCTCACATGGAATTGAGCACTCCGAAGTTGCCCAAGGGATGGCAACGCGGGGACTGGACCACGGTGAACCGCAACCTTCGCGACAGTGGCGATCGCAGTGCCCCTGCGCGGGTCTTCAAAATCACGTCCGGAGAGAGTTCGCTGGAAATGACCGTGCAACGCCACTCGGTGGCGGAAGCTCTCAAGTTGCGGGTGAAGAAGGGCGTGATCACCACCGTGGTGTCGCCAGTGGCCAATCCCCTTGGGAAGCGCTTGACCTCCGTCGAAATCGACTTTGAGGTCATTCAGCGAAGCAAGCTCCAGGTCCGGCTCAATGGAGGAAAGCTCCTCAACGCCTTCGTGAATGGTGAGAGCGTGGACATTGTTCGGATCGACGAGGCCTACCAATTTTACATTCTGCCGGGTGCGGATGATCGCTCAGCCAAGGTGAGCTTCGTCTACCTCCTGGTCGGACAGAAGTTGGGAAAACTCAAGCTGGAGAGTCCCAAGTTGAACGTGCCGATGGAGAACATCGAGTGGCAAGTCATTGTGCCATCCGACTTCACCCTCGTGAAACATGGGGGCGACCTCGATTTCGCGGACGATCAAATCGGGAAGCCTATCGACCTTGACCTCTACCTCGCAAAAGCGGAGCAAAGTCGAGAGACTCAGCGGCGCTTTGCCTTCGAATCGCTGGAGAAGGCCAGCGAGTTGATCACGGCCGGGGACCAGACCAAGGCCCGGATTCTGCTCAACAGCGCGGCCAACAACTACGCCCTCGACGCCGCGACCAATGAGGATGCCCGGATCCAGTTGACCAACGTGCAGCAGCGGCAGGCCATGGTGGGCTTGATTACCCGGCAGCATCGTCTCTACCGTGATAATCAGGCCGATGATCCAGGATTGCAGGCGATCGCCCGGCTTGAGCGCGGTGCCACCCACAACCCGATTATTGCTCGCGGCGGGGTGCGTTTTGATCCCCAGGAATACACCAACATCGTGCAGGCGAATACCGAGGCGGACAACAAGTTCATGCGCGTGATTGCCAGCCGGTTGATCGATCACCAGCGGCTGTCCGAGCCTGCCGCGCAGGCCATCAATCTGACCATTCCCGACGAAGGCCGGATTTACACCTTCTCACGGAGCGTGCAGGTCGAGGAGGATGCCCCCCTGAGACTGGAGCTCAAGTTTGAGTCGCCCCGGATCCGTAGTGCGAGCAAGGAAGCCTTCGTGCTCATCCTCGTGTTCGGAATCTGCGTGGCGCTGATTTTCGGTTGGAAGCGCAAGACCGAGAGTTAGGGACGTGCGCTGAATGCTGCGCCATCTGCTGAGAAGGCAGACTGAGCGCCTCGATCGCCCCTCAAGATTCCACGCAACACACGATACACTCCCGGAGCGATGAGCTTCCGGGAGATTTTTTTGGAGGGGAGCGCGCTGAGCGAATGGGAACCCTCGCCTTCACCACTCACTTAGCGCGGGGCAAGTCCAGGGATCTTCAGTTTCTCGGGAGGGTCAATGATTCCGGCGCCTTTGATTCGGTTGAGATTCTTCCCTTCATCACCGTGGAGGAGATCGGCCTTGAGAGCTGCGCAGTTGTCCATGTTCGGGTGCGAACTCCGGCCACTGGGATCAGCTGGCAAATCACCTCGTCCATTGATGCCGCCGTTTGGCGCCCCGCGGACCTGCTCCCACTCTCGTCCATCGATCCCGGCGGTGGGACGGTGCTCCGCCGGTTCAGGATGCCCGCTCCCTTGCCCGACCCGGCGAGTTCAGTGCGCTTGTTCCGGGTCGAGATCGATGGTTGATCCGAGTTGGCGGTCGGAGATAGGAGGCGGGAGGATGTCCTTCGTCATTCCCGAGGAGACCATGTGCTCTTCTTTCGGGGAGAGGGTCTTCTTGTCTATGCTTCAAGCTGAACCTTCCAGCGTTCGACTTCGCGGCGGACATTCTCGATCGAGGGAGCGCCGGGATTGCTGCGTGCTGCGAGGGCAGATTCGAGATTGAAAATCTCTTTGGTATCCGGTCCAAATTCGTCAGAGATTGCGCTCAGATCCAATTGGTCGAGGGGCGTGTTGGAATCGTCCGCGGCCGCGACGGCCCTGCCCACCAGTTCGTGGGCATCGCGAAAGGGGACTCCCTTGCGGACGAGGTAGTCCGCGAGGTCGGTGGCGAGGAGGAGAGGATCACTGGCGGCTTGGCGACAGGTCTCGCGATTGATCACCATGGCGGAGATCATTTCGGTGTTCACCTCGAGGGCGAGAGTGATCGTTTCGACGGAATCAAAGAGGGGCTCCTTGTCTTCCTGGAGGTCGCGATTGTAGGTGAGGGGCAGGCCCTTGATGGCAGTGAGAATGGCGACAAGGTTGCCAAAGAGACGTCCGGTTTTTCCGCGGGTGAGTTCGCAGACGTCCGGGTTCTTTTTCTGCGGCATAAGGGAGGAGCCGGTGGTGTGAGCATCGCTCAAGGTGGCAAATTCGAACTCCGCACTGCACCAGAGGATGAGATCTTCACTGAGTCGCGAGAGATGTCCGCCCAGCACGGCGAGGTCGAAGAGGAATTCGGCGAGGTAGTCCCGATCGGCAATGGCGTCCATCGAGTTGGTGGTCACGCCGTCGAAGCCGAGCTCCTGGGCGATGGCGTGACGGTCCAGGTTGATGGTGGATCCTGCGAGGGCCCCGGAACCGAGGGGACAGATGTTGAGTCGTTTGCGACAGTCGCGGAAGCGCGCCTTGTCGCGTTCGAGCATTTCGACGTAAGCCAGGAGATGGTGGCCCACGGTGACCGGTTGACCGCGTTGCAAATGGGTGTAACCGGGGACGATGGCGTCGGCATGGGCGTCCGCTTGGGCGAGGAGTGCCTTTTGGAAGCCGGTCACGAGTGTGAAGAGAGTGTCGAGGGAGGCGCGGCAATAGAGACGGGTGTCGGTGGCGACCTGGTCGTTGCGTGAGCGGGCCGTGTGGAGTTTGGCTCCGGGGGCGCCGATCTTCCGGGTGAGAGCGGCCTCGATGTTCATGTGGATGTCCTCGAGCTCGATGGAAAACTCAAAGTCCCCGCTCGCGATCTCCATTTCGATTTCGCGGAGACCGGTTTCGATCTGGGCGAATTCCTTGTCGCTGAGGAGCCCGGCCTTCATCTGAGCCCGCGCGTGGGCGATGGAGCCCGCGATGTCGTGCGGGTACAAGCGCCAGTCATAGGAGATCGACTCTCCGTAGCGTTGAACGAGGTCAGCAGTCTGCTGCTGAAAGCGGCCCTTCCACATGGACGGGAGCTTCAAGGCGGAAGGATCAAGATTCAAGCCTAGTAGTCCTTCAACTTTGAACGGATGGGTCGTAGCTGGTTGATTGAAGCGCTCTCTGTGTTGGCAGACCATCGAGAATCAGTCGATTCACTCTGTTCCGCCGCACCTTGGCAACCCTCCATTCTCCGGAGCGCTTACCCATCATTTCTGTGATTTGACCCCCTGGGCGGCGGAACTGGAGCAGTGGAAACCTTCGACTTCGACTATGTCATGCTGGACCGCGTCCGCACGATCGGATTGGCAGAGTTTGATGCCGATGGTGCGATGGATGGATGGACGAATGTCGGTAATGGCCACCTCACCAATACGGGCACCAATGCTGCCACGAGCACTTTCACCGCAACCCCTGCCGGAGTGGATCCCATCATGCAACTGGCTGGTCTGAACATCGACACCAACATCTTTGACACGGTTGGAATTCGGATGGTGTCCGATCTCGCCTTGAGTTTCCGGTTCGAGTTTTTCTGAGGAACGAACAGCTTTCCTGGACCAGCTGGAGGTCAGAGCATCGTTGAGGTGGACCAATTGATTCGGGACGGAAACATGCACCCCTATCGCTTCGATATGTCCGATGAGGGGGATGGGAATCTGAATATTTTGCGGATCGATTCGCTCGCAGATGGAGATGTGGGTGCAGGGTTGAAATCGACTACATCGATCTCGTGGATGGCTCAGACGTCGATGAAGTCGCTGTTGTCGCGGCGTTCGGGTTCCCGCTCCCGATCCTGTGCGTGATCCTGCGCCTGTGCGTGATCCTGTGCCTGTACGTGAGCTGGCACGGAAGGGGAGACGAAGCGGATACGACCCTTGAGGTAGTGGGCGAGCCAGCCTCGGATGACGGCCCGGGTTAGCGGAAAGAGAAGGAGAAAGCCGACCGTGTCCGTGAGGAAGCCCGGAGTGAGGAGGACGGCACCGGCGAGGAGAATGAGGAGGCCATCAAGAGCTTCATGGTGAGGAAGGCGGCCTTCGGCAGTGGCTTTGCGGAAGTTGGCGAGAGCGTTGGCTCCCTGAGTTTTCGTGAGGGAGGCTCCGAGAATGGCGGTGAGAAGAATGATCGCGAGGGTGGCGGGGAGGCCGATGCTCGCCCCGAGAGTCAAAAAGAGGTAGAGCTCCGCGATGGGAACGAAGATGAAGAGGAGAAGGATCTTGAAGAACATCTGACGGGTGACAGGAGCCTAAGGTCGGGAGATCGAAAGTCAAAGGTCCCTCCTCGGCCGAGGAGGTCGGCTCTGCTAATCAAAGGTAATTTCGATCCCCTGCTATACACCACGGCTGATGGCGAGGTTACCATCACCGATTGTAATCCTGCAGCCTCTGGGGAACTGGTGATTCCGGACACCATTGGAAGCAATCCTGTCACCAGCATCGGGAAGAACGCTCCAAGAGAGAGCTCCCCAGACGAATACAATCAAAGTGGAAGCAGCGACGGCCAGAACAGTCCTGAGCATAATACTCAGGGGCTGACAGGCCGCTGGGAATTGGCGGCAAGGGAATTCTCTTCTCTCCGCCCAAGGGCGTCTTACTTCTGTTCCACGTGATCAAATTTCCAGGGATCGCTCCCGTTTCCAAGCAGGTAGAGCGTGCCCTCGTGGAGGGACCATTGTCCGCCTTGGAGCTCGGGGAGCTTGACTCTGGATTTGATCTGGATCCCGCTGAAGGTTGTTTTCGAGGTGGTCTTGTCGGAGAGCATCTCGAGCTCCAGATTTCGGGCCTCGGGTTTCTCCCCATCGGTGACCATCGTGATGTTGAATTCTTGGCGACCGGTGACGGTGACGGTCATTTTGAACTCCCTCGCAGGTTGTTGCTCGGCGTCCTCTTTCTTCTTGGGAGTTCTCTTGGCCACGCCCTCCATCTGCCATTTCCTCCACTCGACGGTGAGCTTGCTTTCCTTGAGGTTCACGGTGGCGAGGTAGTCCCCGCTCAGGGTTCCCAGATGGAAGGTCGTATTTTTGCCTGTGGCCTTCTGCATCGATTGACTGATCGAGGATCCCAGGCTGGAACTTTGCAGGATCCAACTGCCGGCGAGCTGGTCCTTTGATTCGCTCTCCTCGGGGAGGGAGGATTTGGGGGGAGCTTGAGGCTTGGGCAGGACCTCTTTTGAGGTGGGAGCGGGCTTGAGCAAATCCCTGAGCTCGGGCATGGCTTGCTCCTCTGCCCAGGAGGGGAGGGGGAACGCTGCAAGGAGGGCGCAGAGGAAGCTGAATTTCATCTTGGATAATGGAGGGCGGCGGACCCGCGATCTACTTGACTTGGGAAAAGTGACAACCTCTAAAAAAGTGAGCGGCCGCAGGAAGCAAAAACCCATTAAAGCCCCCTACAGCCGTTCACTTTGAAAATCTGTTGTGTCTCTATAACGCCGCTCAGCGGACTATTTACATTGCGATGTTAGAAAAGATCGTTTTTTTTTGCCCCCGGCTTTGCTTGGAAGGGAAGGGCACTCGCTGTGCCTTCCCTAGTCCTTGAGACACTCGAACTCGCGAATTGTTGGAAATTGATGGCCTAGTTAGTTATGCAGATTACCCCAACTGGGGGAGCCGCCATGGCCATTGAACTGAAGAAGGAGCAACCAAAGGATGCGTTTCAATCACGGGAACAGTACTTTCGAGAGGAGCGGAAGGACGAAATCTGCGAGATGGGGGCGGGGCTGCTGCTCGATTATTTTCTCAAGGAGATTGCACCCCTCATCTATAACGAAGGGGTGGCTCCCGCGCAGCGTTATTCCATTGAGAAGGCCGAGGGCCTGACTGGTTCTCTCTTCGAGGAAGAGTTTGGTTATTGGTATGACCACAAGCGTCGATCCTGAGAGCACCAGAAGAAGATGATGAGATCATGGATTCTCCTTTTATTGGGTGCCTGCGGTCCCTTGTGGGCGCAGGCACCGCGGTGGGATGATGCGGCCCTGCGCAATGCGGGGGTGGCCCCGTTCATCTGCGAGCCTGTTCGCGCCTTTGCCGAAGGGTCCTTTGAGAATCCGGTCATGACGGTTCCCTATCGGGAGGGAAAACAAGAGTGGGTTTTGGTGCTGGGTCGGAAGGGGCAGCTGTGGAGTTGCGAGGCGAATGACAAGGGAGAGGCTCCCCACCTGTCCTTCGATCTCGCCAGACACCTGGCGGGCGAAGGTGGTCATCCAGGAAGACTGGGGCTTACTGTGATGGGGGCACTCTTTGACCGGGAGTTTCCCAAGCGCAGGTATCTCTACCTTCGGTTCAGCGTGCGGGGAGGGAGGAAGCTCAACAAATTGGTGCGATTCGAAGTCACCAAAGGGGCTCCGCTTGGGCTCGGGAAGATGGAGGAAATCCTGGTTTGGGAGAGTAATGGTCACGACGGAGGGGATCTCGCGTGGGGACCGAGGGATGGCTATCTCTATCTCTCCTCCGGCGACGGGTCTTCGCCTGGCGACCCTGACAACATCGGGCAGCAGACGGACCGGATTCGTGGATCGATTCTGCGCCTCGATGTTCACGGAGAGGAGGGCGAGCGCTTGTACCGGATTCCCAAGGACAATCCTTTCGTCGGCGTGGAGGGGGTGAGACCGGAGATTTGGTGTTACGGTTTGCGCAATCCCTGGCGCATGGCTTTTCATCCCGAGAATGGAGAGCTCTGGCTCGGGGACAATGGGGATGAGCATTGGGAACTCGTGCACAAGGTGCGGCGAGGGGCGAACTTCGGGTGGAGTGCTTTTGAAGGCTCCCATGTTTTCCGGGCGAGCAATCCGCTGCGCGGTCCGACCCTGCAACACACTCCTCCTGAAGTGGAGCATCCGCACACCGAGATGCGCTCGGTCATCGGAGGGCTTTTTTATCGGGGATCCAAGATGCCGAACTTGCGGGAGCACTATCTCTACGCCTGCTATTTTACCAAGCAGCTCTGGGCTTTTTCGTACCGGGAGGGAGTGGTGGGAACGCCGTTTGTGATTGCAGATTTACCAGAGGCCCCGGTGCATTTCGTGGAGGACCATGATCGGGAAGTTCTGGTCACCTGCCTGGAAGGGGGCGTCTTTCGCTTGCAGGCGGTGGCCAAGAAAGTGCGGGGCCGGCCCTGGCCGGGACTACTCAGTGAAACCGGGCTCTTCAGGAATGTCGCTCACCAGGAACCGGCCCCGGGGGTGGTGCCCTACCGGACCAATGCTCAGGCTTGGTTCGACGGCGCCACCACCGAACGATTCCTGGCCGTCCCGAAGGGCCAGAGCATGAAACAGGGCGGTGGGCAACAGCTGGTCAAGAGTTGGGTGTTCACGGAGGGAACCGCGATTGCCCAGACCCTTTCGATCGAAGAGCAGCGGGTGGAAACACAGGTGCTCTACTTTGATGGTCGTTGGCAGGGTTACACCTATCGCTGGAATGAGGAGGGAACGGATGCCGTGCTCGTTGAGGCTGGCGGAGCGGAAGCTGAGCTTCGTTTCCAAAGTGGGTTGCCGCATCGATGGCGATTTCATTCGCGGGCGGAGTGCATGACATGCCATACCCAGAAGACAAACTTTGCCATCTCAGTGACCACCTCGCAGCTCGATCTTGTGGACGCGGGAGGAGTCAATCAGCTGGACCGTCTCCTGGCCGATGGCTACCTCGCCCAGAGCCCCGCTCTGCGGAGTTTGAAGGGCCAGCCCCGACCGAATCCCCACGATGAGGTCCTGACGCTTGGGTTACGCGCGCGGAGCTACCTCGATCTCAACTGCGCGCACTGTCATCGGGAAACCGGATTGGGGGGACGAGCGGGATTTCAATTGATGTCCCACCTTTCCCTGGCAGAGACGGGGATCGTCGATGCCAAGGCGGTGGTGGGCATGGCCCTGGGACCGGACTCGAAGCTCGTCGTCCCAGGGGTCCCGGAGCGCTCCGAATTGTTCGCGCGGATGGCGCGGCGGGGTGCCGGACAGATGCCCCTGATCGGAAGTCAAGTGGTGGACCCCCGCGGGGTGGAATTGATTCGTAAGTGGATCCGGTCCCTCGGGGAAAAGTAATCATGGCTGGTGATCTAACAGAAGTTGCGGAAGAACTGGGATTGCATGAGGCCAAGCGCCACATCTTTCTCTGTTGTGACCAGACCAAGCCCAAGTGTTGTCGCAAGGACTTGAGCCTGGAGTCGTGGGGATTTCTCAAGGCGCGTCTTTCGGAGGCGGGGGAATGTGAACCGCGCATCCTGCGGACCAAGGCCAATTGCCTGCGAGTCTGTGCGCGCGGGCCGGTGGCGGTGGTCTATCCCGATGACGTTTGGTATCACTCCTGCACTCCGGAGGTCCTGGCTCGGATCGTGGACGAGCACCTGGTGGCGGGCCGGGTGGTCGAAGAATTTCGAATTGCTCCGCCGGAGGTTCCCGAAAGGGAACTGTCGTCAGGAAAGGATTGACCCGCCGGAGGGTGCTACGCAGGGTCGCGGCCCTTCAGATGGTCACTATCGATCCGATCCGTCACGCCCTGGTCCCAGTTGATGCGGATGCCGCCCAACGAATTTGCAGCCCGAACTACGACGAGTTCCAGAACGACCGCGAAATCTGGGACCTGCTCCAGGGGCAGCCTGAGAGTGTCCTGCGAGTGACCATGCCTCACTGCAACGCTCGTATTCCCGAAGAGATGCTGAGCGACGGATCGCCGGAAGCGCTGACTTTGGCGACAGGAACGATGGAGGAGCTCCGGGAGGGTGCGGCGACCCGCGTGGTGGAGGGAATCATCTTTCTCTACGAGATCGTAGATACGGCGCGCCCGGGCGTGCGCCAGATCGGGCTCGGTGGCATGGTGCCCACTGATGACATCCGCACGGACGCAACACCAGACGGGGTCATCATCCGCAACGAAGGAATCCGCGAAGAGAAAGCCAGGGGGCGTGCGAACCTCATCGAGGCCACCCAGGCGATCATTGGGACCGTCAATCTTTCCGTCGACGATGCCGACAATCACTTGTTGAGTGCGATGCAGGATTACGCGGACGCCCGGCCTTGTGATTTCGAGGCCAGCGATGAAGTTGAGAACGGGCACCGCATCTGGTTGATCTCCGCGCCGGATGAGATTGAATCCTTCCGTGCCGTCTTGGCGGCGGAACCGCACGCCTACGTTGCGGATGGCAACCACCGCAGCGCGGCAGCTGCCATGCGCGGGACGGGTGAGTTTCTCACCGTCTTTTTCCCCGCCCGGACGATGGGTCTCGCTCCTTACAACCGGCTCGTGAACGCGCCGGGAACGACGCGGGCGCAATTGGAGGAAGCGCTCGCAGGGCAGTTTGAAATCGAGAACCTCGAGGTCCCGGAATTCCAGCCCACCGAGATTCACGAGATCGGGATCTACCTCGAGGGAGCCTGGCTCAAGCTGGTGCCCCGCGAGACCGCCTTCGACGCCGACAATGCCGCGGAGTCCATCGACGCGAACATGGTGCAGCGCCATCTCTTCGCCGCGGTGCTCGGGATCGAAGACCCGCGGGCAAAAGAGCTGACCTTCGTGGGTGGTAACCGCGACGCCGCCTATCTCAAGGCCCAAGTGGATGTGGGAGACCACGATCTCGCAGTCACGATGGCTCCAGTGACCATGGACCAGTTCATCGAGGTCTGTCGGCAGAATCGGATCATGCCTCCGAAGTCGACTTGGTTTCAGCCGAAAATCAGGAGCGGATTGGTTATGGCTCTCCTCAAATGATTTTTAACATAGTAGCGAGTCGTGGAGGGGCCCTCCTACCCTCCCAACTGGGGGAACCTCAATCTCGCAGGGTGGGCGAATGACCCTCTGACGGGTCGAAGAGGGCCGAGCTCAGCGGGGTCGAGTGGTCCAGTTTTTTCCCTGCGGCCCACCGCGGGGAGGAGGGAAGGGCCCTCCCCTCATGGAGGTTCCCCCGAATTCCTTGAAAAACTACCAGGATGGGCCAAGAATTCCCTTGTCAGGAGGCCCTCAGAACCGTATCTCCCGCCGCCCCCAAACGAGCAAAAAGCGCAGGTAGCTCAGTTGGTAGAGCAGTTGGCTTTTAACCAATTGGTCCTGGGTTCGAATCCCAGTCTGCGTACTTCGTTCTCTAAGCGTTTCCTTTCAACTCCTTATGCGGGTTGGAGCCTTTCCCGGATCACGATTGTGTATCAAACGGGGCATTCTTTCCGCCGGGAGGCGATGTTGTCGATGGTGTCCGCAGGACCACTCAAACCGTCTGCGGGGCCTGTGACTGACCACCAGCGCAGAACCTCCCTGATGGGTCGCGATCCTGATGAGGTCCCCATTCCGCTGGAACCGGAGCAGGATTCCCCCCTGATGCTCTCGCGCACATAGCCCTCCCTGACTGCTAGGAAATTGCTGTTCCAGCCCTGAATTTATGGAACTTCAGGAGATGGTTCGGTGACCGCCACGGTGCGCCTTCCTTCGCCTGCGGGTCACCCAGAGTTGAGCCGAGACCCGAGCCCAACGCAGAGACACTCTCGGTTCCTTGAATATCTGAGATATTTAGATGACGAACAGGTAATAGGCAAGGTCAGGAAATTCTTTACACTTTGTGGTTTACAGCTCCCGTAAATTTCGTGTAATTGGCCCCGAATCACCGCTAACCACAGATGAACATCAAATCCATATTCATAGTTTCTGTCTCCTCCGGCCTATTCGCCTCCTTGGGCTTTAGTGCCTCAACGATCAGCATCAACATCGCTGGTGGAAACGCAAACTCGCCCTCAGGTGGTGGTGGTGGCGGTCAAGGCATCGTGACCGGGGCTGCCGGCCTCGGGCAGCTGAGCAATTGGAACAACGCCATCGGATCCTCGAACGTCGGAGCGGGGCTCACGGTTTCCGACCTCGTGGATTCCTCCGGTTCTGCAACCGCCGCATCTTTTTCGTGGGTGACCAACAATACCTGGTCGACCTCTTCCGCGGACGGCGCAGGCGGCGACCAGGATATGCTGTCCGGCTACATCGACAACTTCCACGCCAACGGATCGATCAACGTGGCAGGTCTCGGGTCTGCGTTTACGAATTTCGGCTATAATGTTCTCGTGTATTACCAGACCGACAACAGCGGCATGACGGCTGGGTTCACCGTGGCGGACAA
>Ga0302119_10000364_pt1 | contig 19974 bp, 26 predicted proteins | sample AG5_Tmax_MG_FD_203114 | JGI IMG/M metagenome (GOLD analysis project Ga0302119, IMG submission 203114) | Marine microbial communities from Western Arctic Ocean, Canada - AG5_Tmax | ecosystem: Environmental > Aquatic > Marine > Oceanic | place: Canada: Western Arctic Ocean | collected 2017-10-01 | reverse complement strand
ACCGAGTCTGAAGAGGTGGCGCTATCTGAGGCGGTGGCCTCTTTAGTGGCTGCTGGCCGCTCGGCCACCGCTGCGTCGGAGGCCGTTGCGCTATCTGAGGCGGTGGCCTCCTTGGTGACCGCTGGCCGCTCGGCCAAGGCTGCGTCACTTGCGGTGGCGCTGTCGGAAGCCGTGGTCTCTTTAGTGGCGGCTGGGCGTTCCGCCACTGCTGCGTCGGAGGCCGTTGCGCTGTCGGCGGCGGCCCTGTCGTAAATGACGCCCGCCCGCTCGGCCACCGCTGCGTCCGAAGCGGTTGCGCTGTCAGCGGCAGTTGCGCTCTTGGTAACTGCTGGCCGCTCGGCCAGGGCTGCGTCACTTGCGGTGGCGCTGTCGGAAGCCGTGGAAGAGTAGGTGGTGGCCGCGGAAGGTTTTGTTACTTCTGCAACGCAGTCCAGGAGGACAATTGTGCTATCCTTCTGCATCCATCTCGTCTGGAACTGCCAAGCAGTCCCCGCAGTACACCTGTCGAAGTTTATTGCTACTTGCATTTCCGTGTAATCGTCACGAGAACTATTGCTGAAGTTGAGGGAGTTGCTACCAGCATACTCTCTCATAATCGCAACGAATGCCTTAGCGGTTGTGGTCGTTACTTTAGCCTCTGTGCCGATCACTCCGTTGTTATTAGTGAGGTCGTGAGGAAAAGCAGTGCTGCTAGCATGGGTGTAGGGTCGGCCAGTGGTTGCCGAGGTGGCGAGAAGGGCAAAGGAGCCGGGGGTTCCAGTGACTTTCTGGCGATAGTAGACGGCAACTGGATCTCCAGGATCGAAACGCTGACCATTGTCCGCCGCTGCGTGACACAAGATAATGACAGACTCAGTTGACCCTAGCGTGTAGGCAGTCCCATTTGCGACTCCTGTTATTACGGTTCGGGTTGAATCAACAATCCTGTCGCCAATGGTAATTGTCATCAGGCCGTCCTCAAGGTGAAGCCGTTATTCATACCTTCGGGAACATCGCCTGATCCGTAGGTTCCCGGACCATAACCCTTGATATCCCTCGCCAACTCCGGAACTCCGGAAGCCTTGACCAGTGCCCTACAGCAGATTTTTATTTCGGTGGGGATCGTCGTGTCGAGCCAACGAAAACCAATATACCCCGCCTCAGTATCATCGAAGAGATCATAGGATTCCGTGATCGAATACCAGTTATCGTCAGAGTCTTGATAGGCAAGAGTGTAAGTTCCGTCGATTATCCCGTCCTTCACATCTAGATCAGACGGGAAGGTGGCTGGAACCACAGGCTTCGGGTTGGAGGCGGAAAACGGTTTTAGCAATCGGGCCCCCAAAAAATAGGGGGATGGAGAACTCCACTGGCCCCCCATCCCCCACGAGGAGGTGTGTCTTCTTAGTAGTGCTTCGGCCCCGCGCTTCGTTTCGGCTTTCCGCCCGCCTTCTTGGGCTTCTTCTTCGGCTTCTTCGGTTTAGGCATCAGAGAGACGCAGTCAGTGTGTATGTGTACTGCACATTGATGGTGTCGCTGGCAAGCAGGTCCACGGGGGTGGCTGCGATGTCTGCACAGCAGATCAGCCTGTTGAGCGAGCCTGCCGCTTGGTTGGCCCCCACAGTCGCGTCGTCGCTGACATTACTGTGGGAGAACACCATCATCACGCAAGTAATCGAGAGCGTGCCCGTGTCGCTGCCGCCACGAGTCCAAGTGGCGCGGGTTCCACCAGTGCCGTTGGTCACCGTACAATTGGGGTCAGCAGTGGCGTGCGTGATGCCGTCGGCGATACTGAACTCCTGCCTCGTGTAACCTGTGATGCCCGCCGTGCTGGCGGCCACCTCGGAGAAAGCAGTGCCGTCGGCGATGTTCGCGTATGTTGTGTCGGTATCAACGAGTCCGTCAGTGACATTGTTGGGGTCAGCCGCAGTGCCAAGCCCAATCAGGTACTGGTACGCGCTGCCAGTGGGCGTGCCGTATGTGGCATCAGTTCCGATGAAGGACTGGATGACACCATTACTGGCCACGCCGCCAGTGTGGTCTGTGCCCAGGTTCGCGTTCGGGCCACCAAATATCTCCAACATTTCCGTGAGCCACTCCGTCGTCGTGGCGTTCTTCACTGTGTTGCGGTAGAACTCCTCGCCGTTTTGGTGGTGTGCGGTGATGTGGAACTCGCCGCTCACCCCAACCATTCCCACTGGAGGGGGCGTGCCTCTTATCACTTCGATTTCGGCCTTGTCACTGGCCCCCGCGTTACTGTTCATCGTGCCTCCTTTAGGCCAGTGTGAGTTTGAATGTAATGTTCAATGTGTCGTCCACGCCAATCGAGAGGGTTCCGCCCCCAGTTAGCAACGAGGTCGCTATCAGCGTGCCTGTGGTTCCCGACAAATCCGTAGTCAAGAACGCCCCGTACACGATTATGTTGGACCCATTCTCTGTGAATGTGGACTGGTAAGTCAGGAACGACGGCGCGCCGCTAGTCGCCGCTAATGGATCCCAAGTCTTCCGTATATAACTAGTGTCGTCTTCTTCGGACCAACCAGCCTGAGTGACCATTGTATCTGCCGAGGAAAGGACGCCAGTAACATCGCCAATCAGACCTAGATACAGCGAGGTGTCATGAACGCCCGGAGAGGTGTGAGTGGTGGGCCTGACGAGGTCCAGGATGTACACGGCGCCCACGGTGGTGAGAGCGTTCTCGCTAGTTGCGGTCTGCTTCACCTCACCATGGGGGCCAACCACCTCGTATTCCAGGTAGCCGCGCTCCTTCATGGTTGCGTCCACTGCCGTGCCCCGCTCAACGGAAGCATTGGCACTGGCTCCGGCACTTGCGTTATTCATTCCGTTAGTCCTCCCGTATCCTTAGTTTGCCCGTACCCAACTGGAAGGTGTCGCCGTTGTTCACAGTGCGAGCAACCTCCAACTCGTCCCAGTAGAGCAGAGATTCCGGGTCATCGAAAGTGCTCCACACGCCAATGTGCGTCACGGTGGCAGTGGTGACCACGGGGTCGGCAGTGGTGTCGAAGGTGATGTCGGCCCAGGTTAGCAGGATGCCGTTGGTGATCTGCACGGCATTGGGATTGCCGGGAACAATCGCCGGGGTGTTCCACTCGGTTGTTTGAATCGGCAATCTGGCCAGTAGCCACTCCGTGCCGTCTGCGGCTGTCGTCACCGTGCCATCGTTAGCGGGGCCTGCTGTGAGCAGGTTTACATAGACGGTCCCGAATGTACCAAGCCCTGACGCGGAGGTAAACCGAGTCAGTGTCTCAGCGCTAATCGAGTTCATCTTCCCTGTCACAGCAGGCCCCCACTCTTACCTATGCTGGCTCGTCCTTGCACGCCACGCGCACGATGCAGTCACCGTCCATGCGTAGCCCGTTCATCCCGATCTGGTGCCACATTTGAAGGGCATACCCACGCTCGGGAATCTCGTCGAACCGGATCTGCATTTCCTGGTTCATGCCGAAGATGCCGCACTGCTCGGTGTAGAAGTACACCCAGCGAACCGGAACATTGGACGCTTTGGTGCCACAGACCACAGGCGAGGCCTCATTGATAACATCGAAGTCGGAGACGCTGGTGCTGGAGGCAGAGGTGTTATCAGTTACGGCTTGCGGCAGTTCGTTGGTGATCCTGAACTCAAAGCCCATGAACTTGAAAGCCTCCCCGCTCGTGAGCGGCTTGCCGTCATTGAAATCAATGCTGGTGAAGCGAGTGTCAGTCGAGTCGGACATGAGACTGTAGAAGTTGTTCGGGTGACACAGGCAAATGTAGCGTGTGCCGGGCATGAGTGCGTTGTTGGCGTCAAGTTTCTGCCGGGCACGGATGAGTTTTTCGATGTTCAACTCAGTCACGGTGCCAACAGCAAGAGCGCCATCGCCACTGCCAGTGGCCGGGATGATGACGGTTGGTGGGGTGGTGCTGGCGTCGTACTCGGTTGCTGCGAGAACTTGCCCGGCCCCGGCGGCAGCGCTAACATATTCCACACCAGCGGCATTCCATGAGCCTGTGTCGATCACCCCGGTTGCCGTCACCTGGAAGAGGGGGGTGGTGACGGTTGGGTGACTGATAGTATTGACCGCTTTGCCAAGGTTGCAGCCAATCTCAAGGCCCTCGGTTGCGAAGCCAGTCCCACTGTAGTCACCAACCGCAGCCGTTGCTCCGGTTCCAGTGTTTTGCATATTGTTAGTGAAGGCCACAGTCTTGTTCACCGTTACGCCGGAACCAGTTCGCTGCTGAACGGTCACATTCTTGGACAGCGAGTCCAGGATGATCAGATCCTTCTTCCGGTTGAAGATGGCTGCGAGGTTGCGGAGGTACTGCGAATCGGGCCGCACGGCCTTCATCAGCCCCTGAGAGTCACGGGGATCGAAGAGTTCCGCATACTCGAACCACAGAGGCTCGATCATGCGGCGCTGGGTGTCGCTCGCCCCATACACTGCGTCAGCAGGGAGGGTGGTTCCGGCAGCAACGCCATTGGCGATGCCGTAGAGGCCACTGCGGGTACGGGTGAGGAGGTCGTCAACGCTCTTCTTGTCGAGTCGGTCGAATGATTTGACCTCGCCCTCGATGCTCTCACGCTGGAGAGTATCTGAGAGCAGAGAATCGAACTGCTGGATCTGGAGGCGCACCGCGTCGCTGTATGCCTGCTTATAAAGGTTGGAAACCTTATAGCCTGCGCCAGCGGTTCCGGCGTTGCCCGTCAGATTACCAAGATCAGTCAGTGCGTTGGTAATAGCCATGGTGGCAGATTCCTTGCGTAGTTTATTGTTTTATCAAACTACGAGAAGTTGTCCGACACCGGGCTTCCCTTGGCTCACACGCGAGCCCCTTCGGCAGTCTTTCCTGCGGTCAGCCCGGCCCTTAGGGTTATCGAACAGGTTCACTCTATCAGGTCTTACACATCTTCGTAAAGGGGGAACTCCTGGGTTTCTTTGAGGCGGGGATCTGTTATCCCGGCAAAGCCCTGATCCATGAGATTGGACTGGATTCTCATGTACTCCTGGTAGGCTTCCTCATAGTCAGGGTGGCGCGGATTGTTAACTGCACCCTCCTTGAGTAGTTTCCTGGCCCGCATGGCCAGAGAGTTCGCATTGCCCTGAGGGGCTCCACCAGCGTCGGCTGGAATCGTATCGTCTGCCATTTGTTCTCCAACCTTCATAAATAGGTCCAGTAATCTAGGGTTCTTATTGAGCCCAGTGCTCTCCAGGAGAGCGCCCACCTCTGCGTCGTCGCCAACAATGTGACGATAGGTTCGTTCCGCCATGGCCAGTTTTGAATCAAACTGGTCGCCGTACTTCTTCCTGGACTGGGTGGCCCACTCCTCCTTGGTGGCTTCGATGAGGGCTCGGTGGCCCTCTATCTGGGAGGACGCACCAGTGGCCACCGTTCCAATCAGGCCATCCCACTGCTTTGAGGTGAGCCCGGAATCCAGGGCCTGCTGTCTGAGGCCAACCAACTGGGACTTGGTTCCAGCGTCCATGTCCTCTGGCACCCCATAGCCCTCAACGCTGACCGGGGCGCCCATCTTGGTGTAGAAGGAGCGCCAATCCTCAGGGGAGGCGTCCTCGCCTGGAACCCTGGCACTTCCGCCCATCTGCCCCTGGAGGGCTTGATAAGAGGTTGCTAGGTCTGCCACGGTGCCAAACTTCTCCGCCAAGCCTGCCCGGCCCTCGAAGTCGTCTGGTAAAGTTTCATTCAGGTCGCTCATTCAATCCCCCCTCGGAGTCGGTCACCCTCGCCAATCATTGCAATAATACGCCAGTAGAAGGCCCTCTGGCCATTCCGCTTGCTCATTCCTATCGGGCAGATAGGCACACTCTTACCAGTTTCACGGGCCTCCACCTCTTCCGGCTCAAGGGAGTGCATGGCCCCACTCAGCGTTTCCATGTACCCCAGCACCTTCTTACCGAGATCGCTCTCGAATAAAAGACACACATCAATAAGCATGGCCTTATCGTCCACGGTGTACATGGAGTCATTAACCTTGTTCATCTCCTCGTTACCCAATCGGTGGTCCTTCCGTCATGCCTGGAAGGGCTGGCTCCGGCGCCATCCCCTCTGGGCCTCCTCCTTGTGTAGCAGCAATCTGTGCCGCTTGTTGTGCTTGTTCCATCATCATTTGTTGGGCCTGTGCCTGCGCACGGGCCTCCCTCCGCATTGCCACCTCTTCCTGTGTGCGGAATATCTCCGCTGGCACATCGGCGGTCCTTGCATCGTAGGATGTTATAGCGTCGTAGTCTATATCATCCAGCCAAGCGGGGTCTTGGGTGGCCTGGAATAACATGAGTCGTCTCTCCAGGAAAGCCTGAACCTTGCTCCCGCCGCTCGCTTTCTGCGCAGTGAAGACGGGACTCTGGTAGTGGACATTCACATCCACGCCCCCCTCCACAATCTCTTGCAGTTCCGGTAGGGCGCCATTCCTGCTCATTAACTCCACCACGGCGTCAATAAGAGGGGTGAGGAACTCATGGCTCATCACTTCCGCTGGGCTTGCCATTTTCTGGAGCATCCTGCTCTGGCGGAGCCTGCTCTCCTCAGCACTACGGGGCTGGGTCTCAGGCTCGTCAAACACCTCGCTCATGAAGGCTCGACCAATCTGGTCCCGGTCTAGCCTCGCAATGCCGTCAGCCACCTCGTACCTGGAATCACTCTTCAGGTAGGTGGGGTTCATTTTTATGGGGGGGCGGGTCACCATGATCCCGTTGGGCGAGAAGTCGAGGGTGACCATCGTGTCATGCTCCACCATCAATGGGGGATTCAGATCTTTACCAGCGGCAATGAGGATCTGCCTGCGCAACTCATTCACGCCCTTTGTGTCTGGCCGGGCCAAGTGCCCTCTTCCTCGCCCATAGGTCTCGCCGTCAACCACCATCCAGCGGCTGATTATGTAGGGGCAGAACTCAAATCCACCCTCTCGAATGATCTCCGGTCTGGCCCCCAGGGACAGGAACTGGCTCACCCAAGGCTTCTCCATGGCCGACGAAATGCCGCCAGGAATCTTGTCCTCGTTCTCGTAACAGAAGTGGAAATACTCCACCGTGCCCATTCGATCTCTCTCAAGCATCTCCAGGCAGGCGGCGCCCGGCTTGCCACCAAAGAACTTGAAAGCGTCAAGGGCTGGTAGTTCAAACACCCTCGCCATGATAGTCGGGGCCTGCTCCGCTCCCGTAGACCACCACATTCTGCTCACCGGGACAGCCTCGAAACTGAGGCCACCAAAGGTGGAGCCAGAGCGGTTCAGTTTCGGGGGGCGCTCGTTGACGAACATGGTCCCATTACCAAGCACGGCAAAGTCCCGCAGGAAGGCCGTGGCCTGCATATAGAAGTTGGAGCCCGAGAGGGCCTCCAGGATCTTGGTGGAGGAGAGGTCCAGAGCCTCTTGCACCTTCAGGTCGTCAGTGAATGGGGCCGATGCCTCCAGTTTGAGCCAGTCCAGGTTGCCAGGGATCACTGCGCCCTTGATAAAGTTGACGAAGGTGTCAGCAGCCTGCATGGCCGTGCTGTCAAATACCGGGGAAACCCTCCGGCTACCAGTGCTCTTGGTGGTGGTGATATCCCCACGGAAAGGCATCATGAGGTCGCTAATCTCTTGCCAAGTCTGCTCGTCGTTGTACCTCAAGCCCTTCATGTACTCCAGGCGGTCAATCAGTTCATCAAGATCCTTAGACACTGGGCCTCCTCTTATCCGCCGAAGAAGTCATGCTCCGGCATTCGCGGGGCTATCATTTCTTTTGTTTCATTGGAGGGCCTAGCCTCCCTCAACATCATGATCGCCTTGTGCATGGCGTCTATGAGGTGATCGTCCTGTTTTGCCGCAATCCTACCAGCGTTGTGCTTGTATCTGCGCTTTTCCCGGAACCACTTATGGCACGATGAATTGAACACACGGAACCTGCCCGTCTGCATTCGGTCCACCATCTCCTCAACCGCACTCATGATGGCGAAAGTCTTCTTACCCTCTAGCGTAACAAAATGAGCGGGACCGGGCAACATTGCAAGCCCGTACCCCTTATACTTCTTCGCTATGGTGGAGCCGTCGGTGAATGTGCGGGCACCGTCGTGGGGCCAAGCCACCGGGCAAGTGCCACCCCCCATGAGGCGCACCCGGTCAGCATAGACCACGCTCTCCCTGCCCTCGTCCTTGTACTCACTCACCAAATAGAGCACATCGTCGTCAGGGTTGTAGACCATCTTCACCGCAGCAAACACGCCCGTGCCGTGGGGGAAGTCCAGACCAATGATCTCTTTCCAGTGCTCCGGAATAAGAAAGTCCTCTATCTCCAATATGTGGTCAGGGGTGGTGTAGACAAGCCCCTCCCCTCTTACTGGACGGCCATGGAGACGGGCCTCAGCCAGTGGGTGGTTCTCATACTTGCCAATCAGACGGGCGCGGTCGTCGTCCGTCATGTGGTCGGTGTCCATGATGTCGTAGTTAATCATGACCCGCACGCCACTCTTATCCTCCTCAAAGAGCAGATAGAGGGCAGTCTCGCCCTGGAGCGGAGTCAGAGCCATGTCCATGTAGCCGTTGGTTGCGTTGAGCCTCGCACTGAACTCGTCGTAAATGTCGAACTTCGGTTCCTCGTCACACCCTATCCAGTGGAGCGTGTAGCCCTGAAGGCGCTGCCAACCACTCGAATAAGAGAACACAAAGCACTTACTCCACCCGTCAAAGGCCCCGTTCTTATCGTGGTGCTTGACCTGGAAGAAGTCGATCTGGTTGGGAATGCCGCCAGTGAGCCTTGTTATCTTCGCCTCGTCCACGCACTCACTCGGAATGTAGCCCGTGCCACGCTCACCTAAAGTGCCCAGCAAGCGATCACATAAGAGGTCTCGGGTGGACTGGGCAGTCTCACCACCAATGGCTGAGTTGATCGGGCCGTCAAACCTTGGGCCCGTGTATTCCTTGGGATAGATCCCCGTGAGGTGGTAGGCAGCCTTCAGGCAGAGGGCCGTGCTCTTACCAGCCTGATTGAGGCCGCTGAACATGGTCTCGTGGGTGGCTGAGTTCAGAAAGTCCCACTGGCGAGGATTGGGCTTCAACTGAGCAAGGGGGTTGCCGTCGAGCCTTCTTACCAGTTCCTCTTCCAGGGCCAGTTCACCCATGAGACGGTCACGCTCGTCGTCGCTAATAGCCAACTGCACTCCCCCCTTCACTGAGTTCGATCTCCTGAGCACGCTGCTGGAGCGCCATTCGCTTGGCTCGCCTCGCCTCCAGTTGCAATAGCAGTTGCTCGTCAGTCATATCAGAATGCTCCACCTTCGTCGTCTGCTCCACCTTCGTGGCACTCTCCTTCGGAAGGATGTCCTTAACCACATACCTCATGAAGAAGCCTAGCATTTGCTGGCCCTCGGGAGTGGCGGGGTCGGCGTCCTCAGCCATCTGGGCAATCTTGTCAAACAGGCCCACCTTGGCCAACCTGTTCATGAACTCACCCTTGATCTGGAGCCCAGTCTTCAGCCCCCCCTTGATCTCCTCCTGGCCCTTGTCCGGCGCAGCAGCCAACCAACGCTGGAACTCCGAGTCCGTGGTGGCCCTCGATATAGCCACCTCATACGGAATGCCAGCACTCTCCGCCGCGTCCTTGAAGGTCATTCCCTTCGCTATGTTCTTCTCCATTCGGTCCTTGAGAAGTTCACGCACAAGATATTGGCCTACCTTGTCAGAGCGGCCAGCGGTTATAGTAGGGATGTTGGGTACGGACTCAGGGTCTTTCTTTTTCATATTGACACCATAAGAGGCCCGAAGTAGGCTGTCCAGCGTTCAGCCAGCGGACTCCTGAATGTCGAGTCCAATGGCTGGTCGTCAAGTTTGGGGTCTTCGACGACGAGAGCGACTACTCACCAACTCAGTGGGCTGGCTTTTCTTCTTCTCCCCCCTACCAGTGCGATTGGAACTAGACCCAGCGGGCTTACTAGGTCAGGTTCCTGCCACACGCACAACCTCCTTCAAATCGAAGGGGGGGTAGGGGGGGTTTTGATTAGTGCTCCTATCTACCAATCTAGTGGGCTGAACTGATGGCCCATCTAGACCAAAGGGGAAGAAATCCCAAGAAAAGAACCTCCCCCCTCCTATTTAGGCGTTCAGTACGATCCCTCCCTGCTCACTCTAGAGGAAGTTTCCTTTTTACTGGGCAAGGTCCGCCAGCGAAGCGTTTGCAAGGAAGACTTCGCTCGTGCCTCCAAAGCCTGCATAAGAACTGCCGAGAAAGTTAGACGAGGGATACTGGAGCACCTCCACGAGATACCTTATGTACCAGCCCGGGATAAGTACCTGACGCAAACTTCTCCGAACCTCAAGGTCGAGGGGGGCAACAACGCGGCCAGCGGGGCAATCGCCCACAGCCCTCCTCGGCCACTACCACCCCCTCAGAGCACTACCCAGTAATACACGCCCAGATTTCGGCAAAGGGGATATAATACCTGCCGCCGACACGGCCCCGCCGGGGGCCCGCCCCCCCCTCCGCCCGGGTCGAGGTCGGTCTTATCCGAACCCCCAGGATCCGGCCCCCGCCCCCTCCGATCCACCCACCCGCACGCCCGCTCGCACGACACGCACGGGGGGGGAACGAGGTCAGTCTTATCCGACCACTGATCCACCGACCCAGCACCACCCGACCAGCCCGACCTGACCAGCGACCTGACCACCGACCAGCACGACCCGACCTCTTACCCGGCGCACCGACCAGCGACCCACGGGCGGGAGACAGTGGAGGCCCAGACGACACAACCCTGTGCTTGCCTGCTGACCTGCCAGCCTGCCCCCGAGGCCCTGCTCCCGTCCCGACCCGGCGAGCACTGTACTACTGCAAGCCCGCCTCCCTGGAGATTCTCCAATATTTATTATCACAGTACCACCGCTCTCCTGTCCCTCTGTAGGGGTTTAGTAAACAAGTCGATAAGAACTTTGCCCACATAGGTTGACGGGACAGATCCATGCCGTTCTACTAGAGGTATGTTGAGGGTGGCACTTTCGCCGCCCTCCCAACCAGAAGGAGACAGAATGTTATACGGAAGCACTAGCACTGCCGGAAAACTCAGTATCACCCCTCGGCACTCAGCGCCTGGAGTGCGGGTGGCAGCCTGGACCACCGAGACCGTGGACGCAGACCTGGACGATGTGGTCTTCAACTTCGACCGAGAGCAGACGCTGGAACTGATCGCCCTGCTGGAGGAGGCGCTGGCGAACAGTGACGACGAGAAGACGAAACTGGAGCAGGCGCTGAAACTGGAGGATGTGATCCTGGAGGCCCTGCCCGCCGCCGTCCGGACCTATGGCTCGCTGCGCAGGATCGTTGAGCGTGACGCCACCTTCCTGAAACTCCAGAACGAACTGCTGGACCTGCTGGACAGTTGTCTGGACCACCCCGACTGGCACACGGGCAACGGTGACCACCGGAAGCGTCTGCACGGTCTCGCCACCATCAACGCCCACTACCTCCAGGAGCACTACCTCGCCTACACCGGGTGCTTCGAGTTGACTAGCGAAGGGGGGCGCTCATGAGGATCCCTCCCCGCACCAGCGGGCTCCCGGCAGGGATAAGAGGCCCCCTCCAGCAAGTGGAGCGCCTGCTCGCCAACGCCAATAAGAGGACGGAGCAGGACCACACTCAGAGGGCCGCCTTCTGGAACGCCCAGGAGCACCTCGCAAACCTCTACGGGGTGTACAACGAGGGCGGCGAACTGACCGAGGGGCAACGGACCAGGATTTACGAGGCCTGTCTCGCTGACTTTCCAGACGAAGGAGGAACGCCATGTTGAACGAAGCCACTAAGAGACGGTTCTGTGACCCGCTGCGCAACGCCAGCCTGGAAGGGTGCCTGCTGGTCTTCCGAGACCCCAACCACGAATACCAACGCTACTGGGTCTTCGACTTTGTGAACCACGACCAGGGTGCCTCGATGGCGGCGCTGGACTTCATGCCCGGTGACCCCGTCAGCATCGACATGATCCGCCAGGGGTGGGAGCAAGTGCTCGGGGCCAACAATGAGAGTGCCAGGAGGCTGCACGAGGCAGAGGACTGGGCACTTCAGTTCGAGTTCTACGCTGTGATCCCAGCGACCCAGGGCGAGGCCAAGGGCGCACAGAGGGACAACCCCTACTGCGTGACCGGGTGCGGTCGCTTCAAGATGAGCGAAGAGGACATGGACTACTGCGTCCGGTGCAGCGATGTGGCCGAGGCTGAGGCCGATGGAGAAGAATACCTGAGCCCGTAGCCGACTCGACCAGCCGAAACGGCCCCACTGGAGGGTCGTCGTCCACGGGTGTTTCCGTGGGCCTGACGAGGCAGACAACCTTGAGAAGAAGAAGGAGGCCACCATGGCCAACAAAATGAACAGGCTGGACTTCGCACTGGCAGTCCTGACCAACGATGTGGTAATTGACAATGTGGGAGTGAGTGCCGTTGCGATGGTCACAGGGTGGGACGAGGGGCGCCTCTGCCGCCTCATCGCCCAGACCGCCGTCGAGGTGAAGGCCAGGGCATTCACGACCAGTTGCCCACGAGGCGAAGAGATGCCCAGTGAGGACTGGATCCTGCACACCCGCAAGCACGACCCCTATCTCCAGCACCCCGACGACTACATCAACATCGGCGGCGGAGTGACCGAGCGGGGAACGAAGACCATCAACTGCATGGTTCCTCTCTGCCGGGACGGGCGTGGTTGGCACCTCGGTGCGGTGGTCTACTGGGCCGACCTCGCTGACTCCTACAGCGAAGGGGGGCGCTCATGAGCCTCCCCACCAGCGCACTCGAAACCTTGAGAGATGCGAAGTCGGCACTCATCTCCGGCGCTCCGGACTGGTTCCGACCAGTCGAGCGTTTCGGATTCCCAGCGGAGGGGGACTACAGCCCGGAGGGGCACGAAGGGGAGATAGCCGACCTGGAGGAGACTCTCGCCGGACTCGGTGACCTGTTGCTCTTCTTCCTGGACGGCGAAGGGGGGCGCTCATGAGCAAGCCTCGCAGGACCATGAAGCAGCACAAGGCTGCTCGCACCCAGTGGAACCAGGACAACCCGGCGCTGCTCGTGAGGCTGCTGAAGATGTGCCTGGAGGATCCAAAGGGGATCGTCGCCCGGATCATCTTGGAGCCCTGGTGCCCCAGTGAGAAGCAGGTCGCTCTTATGGAGCGGCTGGTCGAGGAGTTCGAGAAGAGGCAGGAGGAGGGGCCACAGGGCGCCTTCCTGCCCGTCCCGGTTGGCGAGCGAGTCACCCTCCAGGTCACTGTGGCCAAGACGACGAAGCCGAGGGAACCTTCCCGGACCGGATCCTGGAACGGGCCAGTCGAGCGGGCCACCTGGACCCTGCTCCACTTCGAGGTGGCCCCAGAGGGGGGCGGGGAGGAGCGCTTCACCGTTACGGCGTTCGTGAGCGGGGAGGTGGCGGACCTGGATAAGGGCGCCAGCCTTGCGATAAGAGGGACGGTGAAGCGCCACCAGGACTTCGGAGGCGTCCACCAGACCATGCTGACCAGAGTGGCGATTGTGAAGCCCAAGAAGAACAGATAAGAAAAGATAAGAAGGCGGGACAGAACCGCTTGTGGGCCCCCCTGTGGTGCTGTACGGTAGGGGTAGTTGTTAGTCACTAAGAAGAAGGAGATAGAATGAACAAGTCGTATCGGGAAGTGCGGAAGTCCTGCACTGCACAGTTCCAGGGGGCGGTACCGGGGAACCTTTGGCTCCTCGCCAGCCGAGTCGAGATGGAAGCGTGTATCGCACACAACTCCATTGCGTTCTGCCCGTTGGTCTTCAGCCTTGTCGGCCTGATGGGAGCAGCGGGGATCAGCGGTCTGCGCTTGGCCAAGAACAACGGAAGGGTGGGCGTCCTCGCCGTGACCAAGGGGACCACCAAGATTGACCTGCCACTCACGCTGGTCATGATCCACCCGAGCCACCCGCAAGGAGTGTATGTGGCGGAGGATGCTGCCCTCGCCGCATGGAACGCAGTAGCGGCGGCACCGGGTCGGAAGTCTCGGGCCAAGACCAAAGCCCCGGCCAAAGCCCCGGCCTCCGCAGCGGTGGCAGCGGTCGCCCCGCAGCACCTCACCCCGCTCCAGCAGGTTCGGCACGCCCTCAACGAGCGCTACATCGAGCGTGCCTACGAGGTGCAGTTGCTGCTGGTCGCAGCGGTCAGCAAGAGCCACTGCTTCTTCCTTGGCCCTCCGGGTACGGGTAAGACCGACCTCACCCAGGACTTCGCCAAGTGCGTGGGCGGGACCGTCTTCGACACCCTGGTCTCTGCTGGCACTAGCCGAGATGAACTGGAGGGTCCGATGAACACCAAGATTCTGACCGAGGAGGGGCGCCAAGTCCGCCTCCGCCAGGGCTACATGAGCGAGGCCACCTTCGCAGTGGTGGACGAAATATGGAAGAGCAGCCCCTTCCTGCTGAACTCGATGCTGCGCCTGATGAGTCAGCGCACCTACTTCGAGGACGGCAAGGAGCACGCCGCTAAGACTCGCTGCGTGCTCGCCGCCAGCAACGAGACGCCCCAGGATAAGAGCCTCGAAGCCCTCTACTCTCGCTTCTCGCTGCGCTGTTACTGCGACTCGATTGTCGGCGACGAGGGCCGGGCCCAGTTGCTAGGAATCCAGGAGTGGAACCGCCCGAGCCTGCCGCAGTCTGTTATCGGTAGCCTGACCGAGGCTGACCTGGACGCAGAGCGCCAGAAGGCCCTCGCCCTGCCTCTTACCAAAGCCTTCGGGAAAGTGTGGCTCCAGTGTCTCGACGCCCTGAGCACTCTGCACACTGGCCCCCGCACTCGTGGGATCCGGATTGACGACCGCCGCCTGCGGAACCTCATGGAAGTCGCAAAGGTATGGGCGCACCTCGACGGCAAGAAGTCGGTCGGCCCCGAGTACGCTCTGATCCTCGCTGACACGGCCTGGAATACCCCAGGAGAGCGTCAACTCGTGGAGGCGGAGATTTACTCACGCTCCTCGGTCTCTCATGTGGTGGCCGACTCAGTGGCCCTCGGGGATCAGATCATGGCGGCGACCACCGAGTCGCTGATCGGGAACGGCAAAGGTCCGGTCGTCCAGTCCTCGCCCGTTCCGGTGCAGGGCGACCCGAACGGAACCATCGAGGCGCTGGTCGCCGACCGAGTCCGCAAGGCAGTCGTGAAAGCCAGCAAAAGTGGAAAGTGAGAAAGTGGGACCGACCCGCTTGCAAGCCCCAGAGGTATCGAGTAGCATAGGTAGTATGGCCCAACAGGGCATAGAAGGAGAGAGCATGAAAGACTTTAATCAGTGGATGGACGAGAACGGAAGGGGAGCGGCCAAGGGCGTCGAGCACACCGTTGACCCTGAACTTGGCGAAGGGTATCGGCCCGGCAACATCGGGGTCGCCGCCTGCTTCCAGCGCAGCGGGTTCAGCATGGATGTTTTCAAGGGCTTCATGAGAGAGTTTTCTGGTCTCGGCCAGCCAGCGTTCGACGCCCCCGCCGTGCAGGACTTCGCCAACGAGGTGCGAGGCCACACCCGTGGAAACCTTCAGGAGAGCGCTCTCGCCGTTCTCGCTGTTTCGCAGTTGACCAAGGGCTCTGAGTCTGAGGTAAGAGGGTCCGGTGAGGATCTGACCAAGAAGTACAAATCCCTCCAGAAGAGCCAAGCGAAAGACATCGCCGGGGACGAGGTTCTTGCGGACCTCGAAGAACTCCTGGGCGAAGAGGCCCTGTACGGAGAAGGCGAGGGCGGCGAGGGCGCCGGAAGTGGCCGAGGCACGGGCGGAGAATACTGTCAGCACCTGGACAGCCTGGAGACGGTCTATCGCCTCGCCGGAGCCATGCAGGCTCGAAACTACACCAAGTTTATCGACCTGCTCGGGAAGGCGATGACTATCGTCGAGGGCGCTGTCGAGGACCACATCCTCGGGAGCGGTCAGGACTCCGCTCTCACCTACGGGAGTGACGCCGCCCGGGCCCTTCCAACGGAACTGGCCAACTCCGCCACCTTCGCCCTGAAGTTTGCCGAGGGCACCCTGCTCCAGAGTGAGCAGCAGACCACCGCACCACATGGCCGGGGCCCGGTTATCATGGTGGTGGACCAGAGCGGGTCCATGAGCGGCGCGCCGAGAGAGTGGGCCATCGCCATGTCGTTCGCCGCCCTGCGGGTCGCTCAACTTCAGAAGCGCCCCTTCCACTGCGTCCAGTTTGCTCACTACTCACAGGTCACCTTGAGCCTTGAGAACGCTGCCTCGGCCACCGCCGCTGACTATCTGGCGGTGGCCACCCAGTGGGTGGACGGAGGAACCACCCTGTTCCCGGCGATGGAGAAGGCCCTCGACCTGATCGACGAGCACGGATACGAAGGCGCTGACATCGTTGCAGTCAGTGACGGAGACTGGGAGGCCTTCTTCGGCGCCGGGCCTTCCATGTCACCGAACAGGTCTGCCTGCCATCTGGCACGGAGACTCCAGGACAGTGATACGGGTCTCCTGACTCTCAACTACAAAAAGTACGGGGTGAACATCATCAACCCCGAGAACGCCGGGGATGAGGCTTGCGCACTGAAGCCCCTCCCCCACAGGTCGTTCGAGGCGGTCCACAGAGCCTGCAAGGCGGCACTGGACGGCGAGAACTACCACTTGCGAGGTGGGGACTGGGTCGTTGATATTAACTCCGAGGGAGCAGCCATCGAGGAAGTCGTCCGGCAAGTGCTGGCCGACAACGACCAAGTTTGACCAAGCCCGGGAGGGGGCATGGTGCTCCCTCCCTCGAAGAAGGAGAAGAAGAGATGACAAGAGAAGAGAAACTAGCCCTGGCGAGCCTCTTGCGAGAGGCTGCTGATTCAATCGGCGAGTGGACGCCCGATTCCGGCGACCCCGACCTGGACGACGAAGTAGAGCATATGGACAAACTCGTGCAGCAACTCAACGACACTGCTGAGGACTTTGAGCAAGTCGCCGAGACCATGGAAGGACGCCGCCATGTATGAGAACGACCAAAGTGACGCTGGGCGCTGGGCGATCCTGGAGAGGCTTATCACTCAGGACACTGTCGCCCTGGAGGCTTCCCTGGCGGCCTTCCTGGCGACCACACAGGGCTCCGAGTGGCTGTGCCGGGTTCACGGCCCAGAGACCACACCCGAGGGCTTCCTGCGCGATGTGAAGGCGAACGCTAAGCCCTTCCTGGACGATCTGGTCAAGAGCAGACCGCTGAACACGGGGGCGCTGCCGCCGCCGAACGCTGCGGAGGTGGGCCAGGAGATTCTCGACGCCTGCGCTGAATCCAGTGCTGACGACCCGACCGACGAATACTGGAAGTCGCTCGACGAGCAAGAGGCTGACGAACTGGAGGAGAACGATGAGTAAGAGCACCGAAGCCCAGCGACGCAGGCACAGACTCCTGCACACAACTCTTGACCACGCCATCTTTCTGCTGACTGCCGCTGCGGTCTGCGGGTCGCTCGCACTGCTCGTGCGCCTGATGCTTGGAGGAGAATAATAATGAGGGGACAGAACCACAGTCGCTTGACGCTGGCATTGCCCGGCATTAGAGTGACAAAAGAAGGGGGAGCACGATGACGCAAGCGCCCAGTATTCCACAGATGCCAACTCTCGGAGCAGCGTTCAACCCGAGAGCATTTTGCGAGGAAGTCCTTCGTCGTGAGGACTGGCTCGACGGTCGCATCGAGATCGGCAAGACCGTCTTCATCTCTGAGAAGGTGGCCGAACTGGCCGCTCCTGACTCGATCACTTATCTGCTCCGACTGCACAGTCTCGGCTTGTGGAGGGCCGTCAACGAGTTGGAGGCTTCGTTCCTCTTCGAGGGCTCGATCTTCGAGGAGGATCCGGACTGCACCTGGGCTGAGATTCAAGAAGAGTCCCACCTCCTGGACGGGCGGGTCGTTTCCGTCTTTCAGTGGGGCAAAGACCACCTTGTCATCTGGTCTCAGACCTCAGCGGACATGGAAGTCCACTACAAGGGCGAGGACTGCTGTCTCACGACTGAGGAGCCCTCCAGAATCACCTTCGTTGTTACCGTTTCTGAATACTCAAACGGGGGAACCACCCCAGGAAAGAGAGACTCTTGAGCAAAGAACTCTTGGAGGTTGCTGAGCAACTTGCCGATCACATGAGCAGAGTGGCGACTGCCCTGGAAGAACTGCACGACACTTTGCTGACGAGGCCAGTGGCGCCTCCGGCGGCGGCGGCAGCGCCCTCAGGTGCTGGCAGCGATCTGCCAGTAGCACACTGCTTCAAGACTGATGACGGCAAGTTCCAGTACGAGATGCCGGAGGACGCGCCGAAGGCTAAGTGCAAGAAGTGCGGGGAAACCATGTTCTGGATCAAAACCCGGCAAGGCAAGAACAAGCCAATGGACGCCGACGGATTTGACCATCGAGACTCCTGTTCCGAGGCAACCAAAACAGAAGAGCAAGTGCCTTTTTAGGCAAGAAAGGAGACCGCTTTGAAGAAGAAGCAGTCAACGCCAGTGCAAGAAGGAGCGATCACGCTCCCCCCTATCAACAAGGTCGTTCGTATTAAACCAGGAGAGCAGGAGCGAATGTCGGGAACAGAACTGTTCTCCGAGATCGCCATGATCTTCGAGACAGGCTTCGCCGTCACAGACGACTACGGGGATCACTCGATTGTCTCTCGTGTTTGGGAAGCATCTCCTGGAGGCTTGGTCCTGTATCAGTCCTGTGAGATCGAGTTCACGACCGGGCAAAAGGTCGTCATCACCTGTCAGCGTCCGCAGCAAGGTCGGTCCAGGGGGGCGAGCAAGTGAACCGAGTCGAGATCGGAAGGTCTCTGTGGATTGCGTCGAGTCCGCTTCGTGCGGCTCGGCGTGATTCTCGACTGACTGCGAAGCAACTCAGTGACCTGACTGGCTTGAAGCCGAACACCATCAGAGCCTACGAGCGAGGTGTTCGCCGACCAGAGGTCCATGTGATAACAACCATTGCGACTGCTGCTGGGCTGAATCCAGCGGTGGTCCTGCTCGACCACGAGGTGTGGCTGAGCCTGAATCCACAGGAAGGAATCGACAGTGACCAAGAATAATAACTCAGTGCTAGAAGATGCAGTCGCCAGAATGATGAGTGGCGTCAATCCAATCAGGCGCCTGCGCAAAGCCTTGGACCTGACCGCCCATCAACTCGCCGAGTCATCGCACTTATCAGAGCAGACTATATGGAAGATGGAGACAGGCGCTTCCGAGCCGAAGACCTCGACGATCTATCAACTGGCTGGAGCCCTCGGAGTCGATCCAACAGTCCTCATTGGGTGCTGCAAGGACTGGGACGATGCTCGCCGTGGAGCGAGCGCAGAGACGCTCATGCGCACGGTCTCCGCCGATCCAGACATCTATCTGAGGAGGTTCAATGCCGATAACTGAGAAGATGCGTCAGCGCCGCCGGAAGTACATCGGGAGCAGCGACCTGCCTGCACTGATGGGAGTCTCCCCTTTTGCCAACGCCGCTGATGTATGGATCTCGAAAACTCAAGAGACTTCTGAGATCGAGGAGAGAGCGGGACGAGGCTCGCCGATGGTGGTGGGGAACTACTCTGAGGATGGAACCATCGAGTGGGTGCGGGAACAGATCGGCGGCGAGACCATATATGAGGGCGCTGCCAAACTGACCAAGAATCAGTTCCGAGTAAGAGAGGGCACGAATCACTCTGCCAACTGTGACGGGCTCGTCACCGTAGACGGCGCCCCGGTCGCAGTGGTCGAGATCAAATCCTCCGCTCGCACACACGAGTGGGGAACCCCCCTGACCGACGAGATTCCAGAGTCCGTTCTTATCCAGGTTCAGTGGCAGATGTATGTGACGAATCTGCCCGAGGCTTGGGTCGGAGCCATGCTCGTGACGGTCGGTCCTGACGGCAAGGTTTACGGCGGACTCACATATGCGCTCTACCGAGTGCAAGCGGATAAGAAGATGCAAGAACTGCTGGTCAGTGTGGCTGACAACTTCTGGTATCACTCAGTCGAGACCGGGATCATGCCGGAGGATCTCGCACCGAGCCTGGATAGTGCAGAGCGGATT
>Ga0302119_10000362_pt1 | contig 19995 bp, 19 predicted proteins | sample AG5_Tmax_MG_FD_203114 | JGI IMG/M metagenome (GOLD analysis project Ga0302119, IMG submission 203114) | Marine microbial communities from Western Arctic Ocean, Canada - AG5_Tmax | ecosystem: Environmental > Aquatic > Marine > Oceanic | place: Canada: Western Arctic Ocean | collected 2017-10-01 | reverse complement strand
GATGACTGCTACGTTGCAGGGAAATCCACTCGAAGCATCGATACAAATTTCTCCCTCTTTCCCAAACAACGCCGTACTTTCTTCGGCGCAATTTCAATTGTCCACGAGTGATGCAAGGAAACTCCTTCGCCATCTTCGGTTAGACAAGTCAACGCAACACCTTCATTGCCAAGCACTTCTTGACGGCGTCGTTGCATGGAATCCCAACGCCGCCAACACGCTTGAAATTCAAACACGGTTTCATCCGCTCACGCTTCAGGCTTCAGGATTGGACTCTCCCCTTGAGATATTCGGTGAGATCTCTTTTACGCCGTCGAACATCAAGTCGAACATTCTCCAAATCCAACAAGGTGACTCTGCGGTTCAAGTGAAAAATTTGCACTTTCAGTCCACGGAAAGCGACATCCATGCCGAAGCCGTACTGCATTCAAATTCCGGGGTTCAACTCACCCCCCAACTCTTTCGCCTTCTGGGCCCCCAAGCAGAAACTGCGCTCCACAAAGTTGGGCTTCAAGGGAGACTCTTTCCCCAGGAGATGAAATTTATCTTTGAGATGCCCACAGAAAGCGTGGCGCAGCTGTCTGGCAGTGGTGGCATTGCAAGAATAGAAGATTTCAGGATGTCCGGGCCACCAGAAATCGAACAAGCCTCTGCCGAGATTGAACTTGAAACCCTGCAATGGGACGCCAAAGTTGGGACGCACGCCAACCTCCTCCTGCATGACGGACGGGGTAAACTTTTTGGCCTCCCGTTCTCGAGCGCCACAGGAACACTTAAGCTCAACCCAGAGGCTCTTCACTGGACGAACTTTCAAATGAATCTTCTCGGCGGTGTAGTCCAAGCGTCTCCTTCGGCATCCACTGGAGGCAATCGCTTCGAGGGGATTCGCCTTGGGTTGTCAGCAACTGCGCCGATGGAGGCCAATCTTCATTTTCAAAACCTCCAGTTGAAGCGCCTTCAAGAAGATCTTCAACTAGGGACGCCACTTCAAGGGAACCTCTCTGGGGAAATCCACATCAAGAGCCCAACGCCTAACCCCCTCGACTATCAAGGGAGAGGAAAAGCGAAAATCCAGAATGGGAGGCTTTCTGCTGTGCCCATCCTTTCGCAACTTTGGGCAACTCTTGGAATCCGTCCTCCAATTTTCAGAAAAGGAAATCTGGAATATACGCTCTCAAAGAATGGGCAGATTCATGTCCAAAAATTTTCTCTGGAACACGACTTGTTGGAAGTCCAGGGGAAAGGTCTCCTGCGCATGGACCAATCGGTAGAGATTCAAGTAACCATCCGAAAAATGATGTTCATCCTTGGTTTGCCGCTTGAAGTGATTCCTGGCCTTGACTACATCTTTGACTTATTTGTCAAAAAAGAATACTCAGGGCCACTCGCACGGCTTACACAGAGTCAACGCTCCCTGCGTAAGCTTTTCAAGCAGGACCTTCCTGCAAAGCCCTTTCCGCTCTGGGTTCCACCCGGGAAAATACATTCCTGGAACCGCTCCCCCGCCTTCCCCTAAAATCCCCCTATGTTGCACGCCGTCATCATGGCAGGAGGCTCCGGAACACGGTTCTGGCCAGTCAGCCGGAAACGCCAGCCCAAACAGCTCCTCCCCATCACCGGTGCCAAAGCGATGTTGGCAGAAACCGTCGACCGCCTGGATGGACTCATCCCCCCCGAGCGTACTTGGGTCGTCACGCACGCTTTGCAAGCCGACGGCGTCCGCAAAATTTGTCCGGGACTTCCCGCGGATAATATTTTGATTGAACCATGCGCCCGTAATACTGCTGCGTGCATTGGTCTTGCCGCTGCACTCATTCAAAAGAAAGACCCCAGCGCCACCTTAGCCGTATTGCCCGCCGACCACCTCATCGCCCCCGCACGAGATTTCCGTACGAGCCTCGAAGCTGGCGCAGAGATCGCGTCGGAAGAAGGCGTGTTGGTCACCTTCGGCGTCCCCCCTACCTATCCGGCCACTGGTTATGGATACATCCAACGTGGGGAAAGCGTCGGCGACTTTCACGGACTACAAGCCTTTGAAGTTCGTAGTTTCAAAGAAAAACCCAATGAAACTAAAGCGGAAGAGTTTTTAGCCGACGGGAATTACGCGTGGAACTCTGGAATTTTTGTTTGGCGAGCGGACAGCATTTTGAATGCCATAGAAAGGCATATGCCTCAGTTACGGAAAGGACTGCAGACAATCCAGGACGCGGGTGACTCCCTCGCCGAAGTTATCGAAGATATTTACCCCACCTTGAAATCCGTGCCTGTGGACATCGGGATCTTGGAACGCGCCGACAAAGTCCGTGTTTTGGAAACGCCTTACCACTGGAGTGACGTAGGCTCATGGAAAGCGCTGTTTGATGAATCAAAGAAAGATGAGAATAATAATGCTGGTGTATTCCCCGATGGTGGTCAGCTTCTTGCAGAGAAATCCACCGGGATTTTGGCATACTCCGGCACACCACAGACTATTGCGGTACTTGGCCTGGACGACGTTGTGGTTGTGCATACTAAAGATGCCATCCTTGTAGCACGAAGAGACGCCAGCGAAGACGTCAAGAAAATTGTAGACGCGCTCAAAGAAAACGATCAACAAGAACTCCTTTAACGAGCCATGAAAGGTCGCATCTTAGCTATTGATTACGGGGGGAAACGCACCGGATTAGCCGTTTGTGATGAAATGCGGATTGTGGCGCACCCCTTACCCGCTATTATCTCCACAACACTGCTGGACACCGTCAAGGGGATTGCCGAAGTCGTCGATGGCCGCAGTATCAAGGTTATTCTTTGTGGTATCCCCTTTCTCTCTGACGGCACCGAAGGTACCCAGGTTGCCAACGTCCGCATCTTTTTAGCGGAACTCCGAAAAGTACTCGGGCCAGATATCCTCTTCGAAGAAATTGATGAACGCTATACAACCAAAGAAGCCGAAGGCATGTGGCGAAAAGCAGGCTACAGCAAAAAGGCGGCAAAAGAGTTCCTTGACTCCACTGCTGCCGTGGTCATTCTTCGCGAATACTTAGCACAAACAGAAAACTACTGATTCGCCAACACATCAGCTTATCGATCAGCACAGGGTTCCATTGAATTCCAAGGTATACCGACTTTCTTCGAGAACCCTTTCCAGAGATTGCCTTTCAATAACTGTTTCGGCCTCTTGAACACCGACAAGAGCAAACACGGCTTGGCCGACATGTTCACTCTCATATTTCCTAACAATAATTTTGCTCATAAATAACAATTTCAAGGCCATCTAAAAAATACAATCCTCACTCCTTTAAAAAAACTGTATTTTACTTAGGTGCACCGGTTCATTTCTGATTATAATTCAAAGTGGAATGTCATTTGGATGACCGTGGTGGGTTCGCCCCATCGAGGAAAGTCCGGGCTCCATAGAGCGCAGTGGTGGCTAACGGCCACCGGGGGTAACCCCAGGGAAAGTGCCACAGAAAACGAACCGCCTAAGTGACTTCGGTCGCCGGTAAGGGTGAAAAGGTGAGGTAAGAGCTCACCGCGCGCTTGGTGACAAGCGTGGCAGGGTAAACCCCACTGGGAGAAAGCCCACATAGGGAGGGAAGGCGTTGCTCGCGCTGTTGAACCTCCGGGTAGGGCGTTTGAGGCGCATGGCAACATGCGTCCCAGAGAAATGGTCATCCCCCTTCGGGGGACAGGATCCGGCTTACAGGATGGCATTCCACCACCCCTAGTGGCGCTACATCTAGTGGGTGGTTTTCCACAAACACTCAACAACTTGCGGAAAACCTCTTGCGCTGGAGGAAAACGATGCCAAAATCCGTTTATGGAGTTCATCTGGGTCGTTCCTCGTTCTGAAATATTCCCGCGTGCGGGTGCTCACGGCTTGCTTTCGCTTGCTGGAGCGGAACTGGAAGAACGTTTTCTTGGGCCTGCTCGCGAAAAGGGTTTCTTCGTGGAACGTCGCTACGCGGAAACGCGTCCGGAACTCAAACAACCCATTCCCTATGTCGCCGTCACCCAAGGAGAGACTGTACTGACCTTGACACGACTCAACACTCAAGGGGAATCACGACTGCACGGAAAACGTTCTGTGGGCGTCGGCGGACACATCAATCCATGTGATGCTCCAGAAACGTCCGAAGAAGATCTCTTCCTCCGGGCCTGCCATCGAGAACTCCATGAGGAATTACAGCTTCCCAAAGACGTGGTTCTCCCCCTCTCGCCCCTGGGCCTTTTGAACGATGACACCACCGAAGTAGGCGCTGTTCATATGGGCTTGGTCTACCGCCTTAATGCGGATGATCTCACCGTCTCCATCCGAGAAACGTCGGCCATGGAAGGACACTTTGAAAACCTCACTTCTCTCACGCAAGCTGCCCACGATCAGAGTCAAAATTTTGAGACGTGGTCGGAACTTCTCTTGCAATCCGAAATCCTGCTCACAGCCAGGCAAACCCTTACCCTTTAATCCAACACGCCCCCCATGGTACGCCGCGCAGACCCCCAAAAGATTGAAGCCATTATCACTAAACTGACCGAGCAAAATACTCGCGTCCCCGTAGAGCTCCTTTTCAAGGATGGCCGCGTTAAAGTCGGCTTTGTGACCTATATCAAGCGCACGGGCTGGGGGCGCTTCATCAACCGAATGACCGAAGAGTCGGGTAAATTCAATGTCCATGAACTCGCCGCCGTTCATGTTGACGTCGAGCTTGAAGAAGAGTTGCGGAACACTCCCTAGCCAAAGCTAGGGGAAAGAATTACCGCAGAAAGGTGGCGTAATCCGCTTCGTCGAAGCCAAGAATTGCCTTTTCGCCACGCGCCAATAATGGGCGACGAATCATGTCTGGGTTGGACCGAAGAAGGTCCACAACTTCTTTCTTCGTTTTAAATTCCGCATTGGGAATATCGTGTTCCTTGAAGCCCTTGGAGCGCGTATTAAACGCACCTTTGGGATCCAAGGCATCCACTGCCTTTTCAAGCAATTTTTTAGCGGGTGGACTTTTCAAAATGTCCACGGCTTCAAATTGGATGTCTTTCTTTTCCAGGTACTTAGCTGCCCTCTGGCAAGCTGTGCAAGTGGACTTCATGTAAAGCTTTACGGCACTCATGGGTTTCTATTTATTCCGAGGGGCTCTTCCGAGATACGCTTTTCGCACTGGAAGCCCCGTTATTGGCCCAACATTTTACCTTAAAAATTAATTTCGCGCTAGTCCTAAGCCTCTTGCCAAGTGGAATCTTCCTCACCCGCCGTCAATTCGTGCAATATTTTGACTAAAGAGGCCGCAAAAGAGCTCCGAAGCACTACCTTTACGCCCAAACTCTCCGCTGCGCGAAGGATGTCGGATTGATCATGAGAGCAGTAGCCTAAAATAGGCATTTCCGCCATATCTTCTTGATTTCGAAGCTGAGCGAGGAGAGGGAGCATATCTAAGCGCTCATCCTCCAAGTCAACGACTAAAGCCACGCAGGGGCAACTCAGAATGTCAGCTTGCGTGTTTTCACCTAAATCAAGGCGAATCGGCTGTCGCTCCAGAGCCATAAGGGCAACTTTGACCTTATTCCAGAAGAATTCTTCTGAAATGAGGACCTGAACCACAGGGTAGCTCTGCTGATCTTGATTTTCTTCCACGATGCGATGAGGGTCGAAACGTCCCCCTTCTATCGGCACAGCGCTTCTTTTTTCGCCAAAAACCTCTTTTTCTTGCCCACAAGTGGCCCGCTTCACTCAAAAAAACTACCAGCCCGTCATGAAAGCCGATTTGTGGAACAGAATTGGGCAGGGCAGAATCCAGCGGAGCACTGCCACAGCAGGGAGGACTTGAACGGGGAGAGCCGGAATAATTTCATCGTAGGGGCTCCCTTTCTTGAACGATTTTTGGCGTGCACAATCCTACTTTGGGAATTATCTAGGAGGATTCCATCAAGCGCAAGGCACGCTCAACGCACAAGGGAACGCAAACGCAACATTCACTTCCCCAGCCTATTCCATTCCTTCGGCGCTCATGAACACCTAACTCTATCTTTTCGCATTACTTAGTAATGCAAGCGGCCATGGACAGATGTGCTCCAATCCGATCATAATCACACCTTAGCGAACGAAATCTAACTCGGGCATTCCAGGAATCATGCCTGCATCCACGGCACGTTGAAGGAATAAACGAACGGCTTCACGGCCATCATCACCATAATCCAACGTACGAGCATTCACGTACATCGCAATGAACTCGTCGGCTTGCGCTAAATCCAAGCCCCGGCCAAAATCAAGTGCGTAAGCCACCGCCTCTTCTCTGTGGTCGAGGCCAAATGCGATGCTTTCTTTGAGCAAACGAGAGACGTCGGGGATGAGGTCCAATAAATCACGACGCACTGTGTTACCACCCAAAGGTAATGGGAGGCCATCGGTCTCGTTAGCCCACCAGACGCCGAGGTCATCTAACAAGACGAGGCCTTGTTCCTGGAAAGTCAGTTGACCTTCATGGATCAAAACACCCGCGTCATATTCTCCTTGCTCAACCACGTCTTGGATTTTGTCAAACGCAACAAGGCCATAGTCATATTCACCAATACGCAGCTGAGTCGCGAGATGAGCCGACGTCCACTCACCGGGAATGGCCAAACGTTTCCCTTTCCCTTTTTGCAAATCTTCCAAATTCATTCCTTCTCTAGCCACAATGCGAGGACCATAATTCTCTCCCATACTGGCACCGTGATTCAACAGAGCATATTGGTCAGCAACATAGGCATACCCATGGATACTTACCGCCGTAATTTCATATTCTCCGCGCATGGCACGCTGATTCAAGGACTCAATGTCTTCAAGCTTATGTTCAAAACGTAAATCCCCAGTATCCAATTTATCTTTAGCTAAGGCCCAATGCATAAATGCATCATCCGGATCTGGACTGTGGCCAAGAAAAAGGGTACGAAGTGCGGTATCAGTCATGGGGGTTTTAGGCTTAGGGCAACGAAGGATACCAACTTCGCCTTCTTGTTATTCTGTGCCCATGCTCAAACTTCTTCTCGCCTGCACCCTCCCACTTACTTTCGGATTACTCTCTCTGCTGAGCTGCCAAGAGCCTGTGAAGACAGGTCCTGAACCAGACTGGACCGGATGGACGCTTCTTTCCGACGGCAGTTCCACCGACGACTGGGAGATGGCTGGCCCGGGGGATTTTGTAGTGGAAAACGGTGCCTTCAAAGCCACGGGTGGCATGGGACTTTTTTGGTACGCCAAACGACCCTTCAAAGATTTTGCCCTTTCCCTGGAATGGCAAGTGGAAGCGGCAGAAAATAACTCGGGCATTTTTGTGCGCTTCCCTCATCCAGGAAATGACCCCTGGGTTGCCGTCAACCAAGGTTATGAACTTCAAATTTGTGACTCTGGGGGTGCCAAACATGACACGGGGTCGGTCTATTCTTTTCAGGCGGCGTCGCATATTCCGACCAAAACCGTGGGAGAATGGAATCGTTATGAAATCACCGTGATTGGACAAACGTACTCCATCAAAATCAATGGAGAACGCGTGAACGTTTATGAAGGCAACCGCACCCTGGAGGGCTACATAGGCATGCAAAACCACGATGATGCTTCGCCGGTACGCTACCGAAATATCTATGTGAAAGAGATCCAATGAACACACTCCTTGCACCACCCCCTCTTTCGGCCGGGCTCAATTTCCGACTTTCCACCATGATGTTTCTCCAGTATGCCATCTGGGGAGCTTGGCTTCCTTTATTGTGGCCTTTTTTGACTGAACACCGCGGCTTAGCGGCTGGAGAAGTAGGCAACATTTTTGCGGTCGGGGCCATTGGCGCCATCATCGCGCCGTTCATTGCTGGCCAAATTGCCGATCGCTGGTTTTCCACCGAAAAGTTTTTAGCCATCTCACATATTTTGGGCGGGGCTTTAGTTTGGCAACTTGCCACCATTGACGCCTATGGGGGCTTCCTCATTTTCTCCTTAATTTACTCGGTCATTTATTCACCCACTCTTTCGCTCACCAACTCGCTTTCCTTTCATCATCTCCCGGATCGTGACCGAGATTTCGGCAAAGTTCGCATCTGGGGAACAGTCGGTTGGATTGCCGCCGGAATTGCCATCGGCCAATGGTTACTTCATTCCCATACCCCCGCCAATGAAACCAAGGAAGTCATACAGGCCGCGCAATTTGCTGGCATGGCCGATGCCTTCCGACTATCCGGAATCCTTGGCGTGCTAATGGGTTTCTTTTGCTTTGCTTTACCCAACACGCCGCCTAGTCAAGGCCAATCCCGCAGTGCCACACGTGAAGCTTGGTGGGCCATTCGCAAGCAACCCCTCCTTACGCTTTTCTTGCTAGCGGTTCCGGTAAGTTGCATTCATCAATTTTACTTTGTGCATACTGCCGGATTCTTGGGAAACTTGCAAGCCAGCGCCGAAGGACTCGCCACCAAAATCAATGCAGTTTTAGGGGTGGGAGGAGGCGGCCTAATGACCATCGGCCAAATGTCAGAACTTTTGGTGCTAGCGCTCATTCCCACTTTGGCAAAAAGTCTTTCACGTAAAACTTTACTGGCTATTGGCTTAATTGCTTATGCAGGGCGCATGGCTCTCTTTGCAAACGCAGATGCGGTGGGTCTTTCAGGAGTGCTTGCTGGCGTTGCCCTTCATGGGCTTTGCTTTGGTTGTTTCATTTTTGTGGCCTTCATGATTGTCGATGAGGAAACTACCGATGACGTGCGCGCTAGCGCCCAATCGCTGTTCAATTTAGTCATCATTGGCATTGGCATTATTGTCGGTTCTCAAATTGCCACCAAGGCCACGGAATGGGCAACCATTGACGGAGATCTTTCGTTTAATGAATTGTTCAGCTACCCCATGTACGCATCATTAGTTTGCCTTTTAGTGCTCGTCCTGTTCTACCCCTCTAAAGGCAATCAAGAATTAGAACAATGAGTCAACAACCACTCCGTATTGGTTTCGTCGGCGGCGGATTTATTTCCCGCTTCCACATTCAGTCTTTGGTGGAAGTCAGGGACTGCGAAGTCACCGGTGTATCTAGCCGAACATTGGTTTCGGCCGAAGAGACCGTCGCTCTGGCGAAAGAAATCGGGGTAGGGGCTTCAGCCAAAGCTTTTGATTCCACCGCAGAAATGGCGGCAGACCCGAACGTAGATGCGCTGTGGATTTGCGCGCGCAATGACACCCGCGTAGAAATCATGAACGCCATCAAGAAAGGGAGCGCCAAGCGCGAGACTCCCTTGAAAGGCATTTGTCTGGAAAAGCCTTTGGCTCGCACCCTCAAGGAGGCGCTTGAAGTCAAAGCCATTGCCGATGACATCGGCGTTCCCACCGGCTACTTGGAAGACATGTTGTTTGCGCCATCTTTGGTGCGCAGCAAAGAAGTTCTGTGGCGCCGCGGTGCCAGCCTTGCCGGCCGTCCTTACCTTGCCCGTGCTGCCGAAGAACACGCGGGACCTCATTCGGCCTGGTTTTGGCAACCCGAAATCGCCGGTGGTGGCGTGCTGTTAGACATGATGTGCCACAGCGTTGAAGCCGCGCGTTGGTTATTGACCGAACCTGGGGCGCCGCGTCAATCTTTGATTCCTATTGAAGTTTCGGCTACATGTGAAAATCTAAAGTGGACTCAACCGGTGTACGCCAAACAACTGCAGGACCGTTTTGAAGGTCAAGTAGATTGGGAAAAGCACCACACCGAAGACTTCGCCCGCGCCACAGTCAAATGGCAAACCGAAGATGGTCAAATCCTACTCAGTGAAACAACTTCTTCGTGGAGTTACGTCGGCGCTGGTTTGCGCCACACTTTCCAACTGCTCGGCCCGGAATATTCCTTGGACGTGGATATGGCTGAGGCCGGAGTCAAAGTATTTTTCTCCCGCGAAGTCAAGGGAGCCGCAGGTGAGGATTTAGTTGAAAAGCAAAATGCTGAGCAAGGGCAAATGCCTTTGGTGCCTAATGAACCCGCCCACTATGGTTACGCCGGTGAAAACCGCCATTTCGTCAATGCCTTTTTAGGCCACGGAAAGCCTCAGCTCACTTTTGATGATGGCGTAGAAGTCATGAAAATCCTCATGGCTGCTTACCAATCTTCCGCCGAAGGCAGAGTGATAGATCCTAGGGATCCGGGGTTGATTGATTATCAACCGTTGACATCGAATTAAGCCTATCTGCTCATCTGCGGGAAAGGAAATCTTCTAAGTCCATACGAAGATTTTCTATTCCATACGCTTCATCACAAAGAGCGCGGTAAATCAATCGCTCCATTTCACGAGGTGCATGAGCATTCAACTCTCTTGGCCTTGGATATGCCAAGTACAAAGATAAGGCCATGCTTTGATCGTCTTTACTCAAAGTCCCTGGAGTTCTCGCGTAGCGGAAAGGCACTTCATCGAAGGGCAAAGCGCCGCACAACAACTCATAGATCATGATGGCCAAGCTTTGGGTGTCCCCCTTTTCATCTTTCCTCAAGAAAGGGTTGTACCAAGGCGTCGCCAAGACTTCGTCGGAACGAGCTACGTTTGGCATAGGGTCCAACAAAACGACACGCTCATCGGCTGTGATCATGATGTTCTCGGGCTTGACGTCTCCATGACAATCCCATCCCAAGGCCTGCAAACGTTCCAAGGTACGGGCGACTTCTACGAACCATCCCAACTTAATTCCTTCCAAAGAACGAATCTTCTCACGAATAGTGGAGCCGTCGATGTACTCCATCACCAAGACAGGTCGGCCATTGGAATCGGCAACTTCGTACAGCTCTGGCAAACCGCGCCCTTTTGCAGAACGAAGGATTTCTGCTTCTTTTACCAAGAGGGCATCAACCTCATGGAAATCAAGGACCTCTGCACGAGCCCCCTCTTGAGGATCCAGAAACAGTGCCTCTGCAGGGGTTTCATCAGGGCTTACTCCCAAGGCGTTTCTTTCGCCTGTCACTTCACCGAAGCGAGGGATTGATTGGCCACCTCCACTTTCGTCTCCCACCTTCAGGGCCACTTTCCGGCCGTCGGTGGATTCTGCCAAGAAAACTTGAGCGAAAGCGCCTCGTCCTAAGAAGGCCAAGATGCGGTAGTTAGCGAGGATTTGTCCGGTTGTGATTTGCAACATAATTTTTGCTCCACTTCTCTTTCGGCAAAACTGACGCCTCTCCTGTAACTCTTTTAGAATGTTGTCCTTACTCAAGTCTCATGCCCTTAAAAACTCCCCCTGCCCTTGAACCCGGTGCTGTTGAAAAGTTCCGAGAAGCTGGTCGTATCGCCGGTGATGCACGTAAGTTAGGAATTTCCATGATTGAACCTGGGGTACGCCTCAGAGACGTCTTAGAAACGGTAGAAAGCTTCATCCGAAAGGAAGGCGGAGGACCTGCATTTCCTGCCCAGACCAGCCGAAACCAAATTGCAGCCCACTATTGCTCCTCCCCTACAGACGAAATGCGCTATGAAGCGGAAGACGTCGTCAAGCTAGATGTCGGCGTAGAAGTGGATGGATACGTCGCGGACAACGCACAAAGCAAATATCTTGGCACACTCCCGAAATATCAAGGCATGGTGGACACTTCCGCGGAGGCCCTGGCGGCGGCCATCGAAATCGTCGGCCCTAACGTCCCCGTTCGCACCGTTTCGGCGGCGATTGAACAAGCTATTCGTAAAAAGGGCTACACTCCAGTTTACAATCTTACGGGCCACGGGGTCGCTCGATGGAAAGTGCATACCGCTCCACAAATTCCTGCTGTCCCCGATGCACATGACCACGCCATTTTGGAAGAAGGCATGGTCATTGCCATCGAACCTTTCGTGACCGACGGCAAAGGCGTGATGCACGAGCAGGGCCGCGCAGAGATTTTCATGCTCCGCCGGGAGCCACGAAAAATGAAAGGCCTTGACCCAGCCGTCTGGGAAGTCATTGAAAAAATGCGGGGCTTACCGTTTGCGCGGCGCACCTTCACAAAGCTTCCCCCAGAAGCCATCGAGACCACATTGGCACGTCTCATTCGTACACAATGCCTCATGGTTTTCCCTCCACTCGTTGACCCCGACCCGTCAGTCCGCGTAGCTCAAACAGAGCACACGCTCATCATTACTGCCGACGGCTGCGAAGCCATTACGGCTTAAATCAACGCGCGGGCTGCATCCACACGGCGATCTCCAAATAAGTTAGCCGCCCTGGAAGTGCAGATTCCTCGATCCTTTGCAATTGCGAAGATATCTTTGAGATTAGTATAAATCTTGTCCATTTCGCTCACAGCACGCTCTTCGTTGTAACCACCTGGAACAAGTTCGTTGTACACATTAATCAAGCCACCGGCATTGACCACGTAATCCGGACCATAAAGGATGCCTCGTTCTCGCAAGGCAGAACCGTCGGCATCTTCATCCAGTAACTGATTGTTTGCGGCGCCACAAATGACGCGTGCCTGGATTCCAGGAATCGTTTCCGGATTCACGGAACCGCCTAACGCACAGGGCGCGTAGACATCACAGTTCACCTGGCGGATGGCCTCAGGAGAAACAACGGTGCCACCGGTTTCTTCGGCAACACGCCGTGCGGCTTCTTCAAAAATATCTGCCACGACAATTTTCCCGCCCTGTTCGGCAATAAATTTTGCATAAATTGAGCCCACCGAGCCCGCGCCCTCAATGGCAACCACTTTGCCCTTCAAGTCTGCGGAGCCAAAAGCCTCTTCCATACAAGCCCGCAAACCCACAAAACAACCCCATGCCGTTTTTGGAGACGGATTCCCAGACTTCCCTTCTAGCCCTACCACTGATTTCGTCTGTGTAGCAATCACGGCCATATCCGCAGGCTTCGTATTGACATCTTCGGCTGTGATGTAATTCCCACCGAAGGATTCCACGAACTTCCCCATGGAACGGAATAAACCTTCTGACTTCATTTCCGGCGTACCGATCAGCACCGACTTTCCGCCGCCCAGATCTAAACCTGCACAAGAAGCCTTGTAGGTCATCCCTTGAGACAAACGAAGAACATCCGTGAGTGCTTCCTGCTCCGAAGCGTAAGACCACAACCGCATTCCACCCAAAGCCGGACCAAGAACCGTGCTGTGCACCGCAATGATGGCATGAAGGCCGGTCTCTACGTCAATCCCGCGCTTAACGGCTTCATAGCCTTCCACAGGGATGTCGGTGATTTTAAGCATGGTTTTACGTATTCTTAATGAGTCTTCAGGGGGGGGAAACAGCCGTGTATTATCGCGTGGCGGTGGAACATCGGCAAATTACCGCTTCTCCCCCTTAAACGGCATTTTCCAGCCTTTTCCATGTTGCCCTCCACCGACCCCGTCTTTGTCACCCTTCAAACAGTGGGTGCAGACCCTCATGAAGATGGCGCTTATTTTGTGGAAGCTGCGGGCTTCCCGGTCGATGAGGGCAAGAGCTCGGTCATCCCGGCAACGTGGATGCACCCTTATCCCAATCTTGACCGCAACGCACCGCTTTCCCGCAGACTTGCAGACTTCGGCCTAACTCAAAAGAAGTTGGCTCCGCTCCCTGCGGCCGCCGATACCCTCCCAGCACTTTTTTCCTCGCTCGCCGCGCGCCCTGTGGTTCTCTTCAACGGCCGACGGGAATTCCTTGCGCGCTTCGCCTTGGCTTGCCCCGACGCAGTGACGCCCGTTGTTTTGGATTTAGAAGCCTTCGCCACGTTTCTCCACCCTTCCCGTTCCTGCCGAACTTGGCAAGACTCATTCCAAAAGTGGGTCAAGAAAATACCTCCGACGCAACCCACCGTCGACCATATTCGCCAACTCTGCGAGGCGCTGGTCCGTGCTCATTTTGACCGACCCACTGCTTCCCGAGAGCTCGTCGCGCGTTCCATAGAAGAGATGCAAGTCAGCACCGAATCTACAGCCGACGCCTGGGAATGGCTAGAACTGGCCCGACGCCTTTTGGACCACCCAAGTCGCTTCGGAGCCGCCGAAGAAGATCTCTTCTTTGCGCCCATTGATGACGGCGGATTTTCCGATGACCTTGAGCAAGCGCCCATTGAAGCAGATCGGCTCATCGCCGATTTGCGCCCCCGCTTCGCCGAGGACTATCAAATGTTTTTTGCGGAGTATGAGCCTCTGGAGTCTCGCCTTGAAGAGGAAAGCGGACTCCTGGCAGAAGATGCGCAATATCTAGAAAAGTCCTACGACCTTCTGCCCAAGCTCTTCGCACGCGAAGGGGAAACAGCGCAAGAACGTCCGGGCCAGCGTGTATTGGCCAACGCTATTTCCGATATGTTCGCCGGAAGTCAATTCCTGATCGCCGACGCCCCCACTGGTACAGGAAAGACGTTGGCATATCTCATTCCTCTTTTACTGTGGGGCCGACGCCACAGCATTCGCGTGGGACTTTCTACATACACCCGAGCGCTTCAAGAGCAAGCCTACTTCCGAGAAGTCCCGCGCGCGTTAGAGCTTCTGCGCCAAGCTGGAGTCCCTCCCCAAGAGCTCCCACGCGTCAGCTTGCTCAAAGGGCGCTCGCATTACATCTGTGGCCGAGCAATCCGAGATTCCACACCCGAACTCGGCTCCGGCTCCTTAGTTGCCCGCGCCACTTGGATGCGCCTGGCGCTTTTTTATCACGAAGATCCAACCACAGACCTTGACGGATTTTCTGCTGACCCTGGCTTGCCCTGCGGAAACTCCCAACGCACCCTCCGAACGGCGTCGGCCGTGATGCAACAGGTTCGCGCACTTCCTCGTTGTTGCCACGGACGAGCGGCCAAACGATGTGGTGCAGGAATTCGGACATTACGCGCCGAACGATCTCATCTTGTGGTGACCAATCATGCTTTTGTTCTAGCAAGACCCGAGTTTTTCTCACATATCCTTTTTGACGAATGTGACCACTTGCATGATGTCGCTTTGTCGGCACGAAGTTTTGACATTGATCTTCATGAAGTCGGCGAGCTTTCTAAGAAGCTCCTCTCTAGCCGAGGAAGAGATCGGGCGCCCCTGGAACGGCTTCAGCGGCTCTTAGAAAAACTCCCTGCCGGTGACAGGAGTGAGGATCTTCTTCAACAAGCACAAACAGCAAAAGAAGGAGCTCAGAAATTAGATGCGGCGGCCCATGAATGCACGCGTGAACTGAAGCGTTTTCAAACCTGGCGCAATGAGAAAACGGGGACGTGTACCGCCGAAGAGCGTGCGTTTCTCTTACATGAATACCTAGAAATTGGTGTTGGAGACGGCTTAGCCACCGCACTTCATTATCTCCGGCAAGTGATTGACACCACGGACAGTGCATTGCGCTGTTGCATTGAGGAGCTTGGTGACTTGACCTATAAAACCGCACGCCAATTACGGTGGTCCTTACGTCGGCCGTTGGAAGATCTAGCACATTGGCGAGAAGGTTTGGATCAATGGCTCCACGATGGAGACTCCGAAGAGGAGGGCCTTAGCCATGACTTGCTTGGTTTGGTGGAATTTGGAAACCGACGCCCTCTTTTGATTTTGAAGTGCTTACTTCCGCAAAAATGGCTCGGAGAAACTTACATTCCTTCCTTGCGTAACGCGGGATTTGTCAGCGCAACCGCACAACTTCGTGGCGGTTTCAAGGCCATGAAAAGTTACCTTGGATTGGATATTGCAGAAGAAGAATCCCTTGACCGCCCCGGAAGAGAAGTGCAGGAATTCGTCGGTCCACCGACATTTGACCCAAAGGCCGCGCTCGTGGCCATTCCAGAAGACGCGCCGGCTTACGCCCACACGGGGGGGGATCATGAAATCTGGATGGATTATTTGGAAGACTGTTTTGTTTACCTTACTGAACGCACACGAGGACGAACTTTAGGTTTGTTCACCAATCAAAAAGTTTTACAACGCGTCGGGCAACGTATGGCACCTCGTTTCCAGGCCCTTGGTATTCCTTTTTATTGGCAAGGCATGCCCGGTTTCCGAAAAGAAGATTTACTTCGCCGGTTTCACGCACAAACAGACAGCGTTCTTTTTGGCGTAGACACCTTTTGGTACGGTGTTGATTTCCCGGGAGAAACCTGTGAACACGTCGTCATCACCAAACTTCCTTTCGCCGCACTCGATGACTACCACTTCGGTCAAACTGCCCGCATGGGGTTCGGCCCACAAAAAAACCGCATTTATCTTCCACGGGCTTTAGCCATGTTCCGCCAAGGATGTGGCCGGCTCATTCGCCAAGAATCAGATCGCGGATCTATCTTGATTTTGGACCGACGCGTCCTGGAAAAGCGACATGCTGATTTCCTCAAGGAGTTACCCGGTGGATTGAATGAATGGGAAGGGCCCAACCTCCTCAAGAGTGACTCCGATACATGCTTTCAGAAAATATTCGCGCACATGAAACTGGGAAAAGAACTAGAACGCCGCGGATTGGACCAAAGTTTTTCTCATGCACGGCGAAAGGTACCAACAGAACCCTTCTAACGGCTATCCTATTCCTTCATGACTGACCTTCTCCAAATCGGCGAACTCCACCTTGACCCTGCACCATGGGGCTCGGCTTTCACCGCGTGGATGGAACAAGGTGGAGCAACAGCTCTCCACGCCTTGGCCCCCGTGGCTGCCATGGAACCAAATATTCGACACACCATGAAGCTCCTTGCTGTGGGCCCCGGCGCCCCCCTTGCCGCTGTGGCTGCCGTGCAAATGAATCTCCTTCAGGTTCATCTTGTTTGCTTACCGGAGGATCGCGAGGCCCTTCAACCTCTACGGAATCAAAAAACAGAGTTTGACTTTTTCACGGAGGAGTCCGACGTCCCCACAGGCAGGCACTACCACCGCATACTTTGCGGAGGCGGAAAGCAAGCCGTACAAACCCAAGATTGCGCCGCGTGGGTCAAACGACTCAAACCAGAAGGACAATTCCTCTTATTTGGGCTTCCTGAGGATAACCTCCAAGGAACTTTCAAAAATCTCGCCAGCAAAGGCTTTGCCTTACGCGGATCTGGCCGACACCAAGGCTTCGGGTTTTTAGCAGGAACTTTAGAGCACGGCCACCGCCTTGGTTAAGTCGGCGTTGAACTTTTTCGACGTATTCCTTCTTCTTTAATCTCTTCTAGGCGTGCACGGATTCGCGTCTCAACACCGCAATCGGTCGGGTCATAAAAGGTTGTGCCGGCAAGTGCGTCCGGCAAACATTCTTCCGATGTGGGTGAAGTGGACGCATTGCGTAACGACACGGGCACTTCATAGGCAAAACCTTTCTTCAAGAGAGACTCTACCTTTTTCATTCCTTGGTAGACAGCATTCGACTTGGGAGCCACCGCCAAATAGATCGTGATTTCTGCCAAAGCCAATTCCCCCTCTGGGCTTCCTAAGGACCGATACGCTTCCCAAGCAGCATTCGCCAATCGCAAAGCATTCGGGTCTGCCAAGCCGATATCCTCCACCGCAATTCGCACTAAACGGCGCGCCAAGTAGTTGGGGTCTTCGCCACTTCGCAACATGCGCACCAACCAATAAAGCGCGGCATCGGGTTGAGACGATCGAATGGATTTATGCAGTGCAGAAATCAAGTCATAGTGCTGATTTCCGCTCTTGTCGTAGAACAAGGCTCGCCCCGCAAAAACACTTTTTAATGCTGCTTCGCTCAAAGCCTGGCCGACGTCCATCTGACGCACCGCTGCCTCCAATGCCACCAAAGCTCGCCGCGCATCCCCACTGGCGTATTGAGAAAGGCTCTGCAACTGCTCCGAAGTCACCGACACTTTGCGCGCGGCCAAGCCTTCCTTGGAAAGAAGCGCACGCTCCATTAAGAGTATCAAACTTTCTTGTGTCAACGGCTTTAACACCAACACCGTCAAGCGGGACAAGAGCGCACCAATGACCTCAAAAGAAGGGTTTTCCGTGGTTGCGCCAATCAGGACAATGTCACCCCGCTCCACAAAAGGCAAAAACGCATCTTGTTGCGCCTTATTAAACCGATGAATTTCATCCACGAAAACCAAGGTGCCACGACCCGTCGTTTGCCGAAGCCGCTTTGCCTCTTCCATGGCGTTGCGAACATCCTTAATACCGGATAAAACTGCAGAGAAAGAACAGAACTCCATGTCGGCGCCTTCCGCAATAATTTGCGCCAAAGTTGTTTTTCCCGTTCCCGGAGGCCCCCAAAAAATGAGTGAACTTATATCTCCGGTTATCTGCATTCGCCGCAACGAACCGCCCTCACCCACCAAATGATTTTGTCCGACCACTTCTTCCAACGTAGTCGGCCGCATGCGCTCAGCCAAGGGCGTGGTGCTCATGATGCAGGCACCAATTGATGCATCAACACTGCTGCCGCCGTGGCCACATTCAAGGAGTCGACGTCGTTTTTCAAAGCAATCCCCACAGTATCTTCGCAAAATGCAAGCCAAGAAGCCTCCAATCCACGGCCTTCTTCGCCCAACAACAAGGCGGCGCACTGATCTTTCTCCAAAGGCATCGGCCGACGGCCATCGGCAGCAGTGGCCCAAAGGGGAAATCCTGCCGTCGATGCGGCGGAAAAAAACTCTTCCGGGTTCACGCGGTCCACAATGGGCAAACGAAAGGTGGTTCCGCTGGCGCCGCGGATTGCGCGGGGATGCCAAACCGAGGCACCGCCAAAGAAAGTCGCTACGCCCGAAGCGCCCAAACCCGCGGCACAACGCACCAAGGCACCAACATTTCCGGGGTCTTGCACGCCGGCAATCACTAACAACAGCCCTGGTTTTGCAAGAACCTCGGCCAAGGAAGTCGTCGGACGAGCCGCAACCGCCAAAATCCCGGAAGGGGAATTCAACTCGCTGACCTCTTGAAGCAAAGAGGACAAACATGGAACCGCGCGCACTCCAGATTTTTCCGCCGACGCCAATGTAGCCTGCATCCGCTCATCTCTGCGCTCAGCATCAAAAAGAAGCCACGACACCGCAACTCCCGCCCGGAGCGCGTCGGCGAAAACCCGATGCCCTTCCAGTAATACATGGTCAGCGTCTTTTCCACGCCGGACTGCACGCACAGCTTTCAACTTTGCGTTTTGGGGGGACTGAATGACTTCCTCGAACTCCACCCCCCCATTCTAATTCTTGCTCCGCGTAGAATGCTCCTAGATGGCAAAGGAAAACACCCAAGAAGCTGTGGTCGTCCGCGTGGACGCCCGCCAGTGTGAAATCCGTGTCCAGAGGGAAATTGTCCCTGCTGCCATGCGTGGCCGGATTTTCGAAAACTGCGGTCAAGACAAAATCCCCGTTGCCGTCGGCGATCTCTGCCTCGTAACCCAAGAGACTAACGGCTACGCCATCACGGAAATTCTCCCCCGCCGGAATCTTTTTTCTCGACGATCTGCTGGAAATGATGGCCGACGCCAAATATTAGCCACGAACGTCGATCAAATCGTCATCGTGGCCTGCTTTGGCGTTCCTCCTTTTTCCTCCATCACCACCGACCGCATTTTGTCAGCTGCTTCCTCCAGCAAAATCCCAGCGGTCTTAGTGCTCAATAAACTGGACTGCGCCAAGAAAAAAAAGATGGAGGCCATTTTGACGACCTATCGAAATGCTGGAATCACCGTCCTTCCAACATCGGCCATAACTGGAGAAGGTGTCGATGCCTTTGCAAGCTGCATTCAGGGAAAGCAAAGTGTGCTCTACGGATTATCCGGCGTTGGGAAATCCTCTCTTTTGAATTACGTCGAAGATGGTTTGGGCATCAAGACTAAAGAAGTCTCCGCGTCCTTGCACGCCGGCCGACACACCACCACCTTCACACGCATGTATGCTCTTCAAGCCGGCGGACATGTCATTGACACACCAGGCGTACGCAGTTTTCGCCCCATCAATATCCCTGCCAACGAACTCCGTCTCCATTGGCCTGAAATGTCCTTCCTCGGAAGAGATTGCCGATTTCCTGCCTGCCTCCACCACCAAGAACCGGATTGTGCCGTGCGCCAAGCTGCGGAAACAGGAGCCATTCCAGAATCTCGTTATCGGTCATATCTCAATCTCTTAGAAGAGATTCAAGACTTTGAGCAACAACACTAAGCCTTCGGCGTCGGCTCTTTAAAGACCGGTAAGGATTCGCCGACGAG
>Ga0302119_10000361_pt1 | contig 20131 bp, 14 predicted proteins | sample AG5_Tmax_MG_FD_203114 | JGI IMG/M metagenome (GOLD analysis project Ga0302119, IMG submission 203114) | Marine microbial communities from Western Arctic Ocean, Canada - AG5_Tmax | ecosystem: Environmental > Aquatic > Marine > Oceanic | place: Canada: Western Arctic Ocean | collected 2017-10-01 | reverse complement strand
TCATCGCAATAACGGAATTAAAATCTCCTCCATCTGGCATCCCAGCCCGGCTAGTCCTCTAGCTAATCGAAATGATGGTGCCGATTGGCGGGAAAATATCTTCGCAGAATTACCATGAAGTTGGTTGACTACCAGCGATTATCAGCCGGGGGAAGATTTGGTGCAGCAGGTAAATTTGCCGAATCGGGATTAGTAAATTGCTGTTGTTGACCCCACTTCGCATCTCCACTGCCACCACTGCCACGGCGTCCGACTAGGAATGCCAGTAGGATAACGAGGATGAGTAGCAGTCCAATGGCAAAGTACTGAGATGAGGTCAATCCACTGGTTTCCTCGCTATTTCCCGATAATCCGTTTCCGCTCTGTTGGCCGGATGTTGCATTCTCACCCGTTTCTTCATCACCATTCGACGAAGGCGAGGAAAGAATGGTGATAGTACCATTCAAGCAATCGGACAAATTGCCATTGACAGCACAAACTTCCCAGTTCTTCTCGCCAACGCTGGAAAATATCAGAGTCGATGCGGATTCTGAGTTGTAACTTTGGCCATCGATTAACCACTGAATCTCATTTTCAGCATCCGACGCAGTGGCACGGAAACCAATGGTTTCTCCGACATATGATTGGTAGGGGATGCGGGCGGTTCCCAAACTCGGCTGAGCTAATTGCTCTGGTTCAGGTGGATATACTCCCTCATCGATGAGGTCGTCGCAATCATCATCGATGCCATTCCAAATCTCGGTGGCATTGGGATTGATGCTGGCATTGTTCTCATTACAATCTTGGAAGTGATACCAACCATCGGCATCGGCATCAGCATCTGCGACCAGTGGGTCGCTAGAATAGTACCAGACTTCTGCTCCGTCTTCCAAACCATCGCCATCGGTATCCGGATTGCTCCAGTTGGTACCAAATGTCGTATATTCGGCTAGGTCATTCAAGGTGTCGCCATCGCTATCGATTGAAAGAAAATCCTCATCCAACTGATTATCGCAATCCTCGTCGATGCCGTTGAGTATTTCTTCTGCCCCTGGATGGATGTTCTCGTCACTATCATTACAGTCATCGAACCAATAGTAACCATCGCCATCAGCATCGGCATCGGCAACCAAGGGGTTGGAACCGTAGAGGTTGACCTCATCTCCATCGAGTAATCCATCATCGTCCGTATCATTGTCGAGATGGTTGGTCGAATGATTGTGGAACTCATCAAAATCGCTAAGTTCATCGCCATCTGAATCCAAATCTGCAAAGCCTTCATCGGTCATGTTATTGCAATTCTGATCGATGCCATCGAGAATTTCAATCGCCCCGGGATAGACCGATGAATTATTATCATCACAATCTGCGAACCAATAGAATCCATCGCTATCGGCGTCGGCGTCGTACACCGTCGGGTCAGTTCCATAGATGTTAATCTCATCACCATCGCTAAGACCATCATCATCGCTATCGTCATCGAGAGGGTTGGTGCCAAAGGTGTTGACCTCGTCTCCATCCGAGAGTCCATCTAAATCGGAGTCGGCAGAATTAGGGTCGGTTCCCCAATCGAGCACCTCTTCACCATCGGTAAGTCCATCGTCATCGCTGTCCGGGTCAAGGGGGTCGGTATTGTGAGCGGTCTCGTTGCTATCCCATAGGCCATCGCCGTCGCTGTCGACTATGGCATTGATCCCGTGTAGGGAAAGACTCCAATAGTTCAGTGTGCCGGTATCACCATTTCCTTGGTCACGCACCTTGAGGATCCAATCTCCATCGCTCATCTCATCCCAATGGGCGGTAGAAGTGAAAATCCAATCGTTCCAGTTGTTACCGCCGTCACTATGCTTGACGGCCAACTCTGATTCACTACCATCGGGGGAGACTAGAACGACTTCAAGGTCACCGCGGTAGGTGTGAGATGCATCGAATAACACCTCGACCGATTCAACTTTCATTCCTTGATTCACGGTATGGGTGAAAGTTGTCCAAGAGTTAGAATTGTCAGGAATAGATTGGCTGACGGTCAGAGTCCCCGAGGTATAGTTCACTTCAGGCTGGACATTGCTCCACACCGTAGCGAGGCTGGTGGCTGCGCTTGAATCGATAACTCCATGACCATATTGATGGTTGAAATCATGGCCACCTCCATTGTTGAACCAGCCGCTATCGCCAGCATCGTTGGTGCGGGCTGAGTTTACCAGTATGTGCTGGACATCGCGCCAAGTCAGATTAGAATTGGCTTCCAAGACTTGGGCGATAATGCCAGAAACCAGAGGTGTGGCGCTTGAAGTACCACCGAAACTATCTGTCCAATCTCCATTGGAATAGCCACCGGAACCCTCGATATCAGTGGTGGTGATTCCCGAAGAGCCACCGTCTGAAGGAGCGGTGACAAGTAGGTTCGCACCCGGCTCGGAATAGTAAGAGCGGGCGCCGTCGTCATCGACCGCTCCCACGGCAATGGTGAAGCGGGAATTAGCGTATCCATCGTAGTTTGAATCATCTCCATTGTTGCCCCCGTTACCACCGGCAAAGGTGATTATTCCCCCGAGACCAAAACGTCCCTCGTAGGCCTGCTCTTCAAATGCTGCGGTCATCAGTGGACCTGGTGCTTCGACTGTATTGCCATTATCCGACGGCCCCCAGGAATTGGAATAGACATCGACATTTCCCTTTTGGTGTAGTAGAGCATTGGACTCAGTGCTGTCGGAATTAGAGCAGGCGATTAGTCTAAGTCCGATTAAATCACTATCCATCGCCGCTCCGGTAACACCGTAATTGTCATTTCCATAGGCTGCAGCAACCCCCGCTGCAGAAGTTCCATGCCCGTCCCAGGTTGATGGATTCGGGTTGCCGTCATTACCACAATAATCGTAGTCCAGATTATCCTGGTAATTCGGCGAGAGATCTGCATGGTCGGTGTCGATACCATCGTCGACGATTGCGATTAAAATGCCGGTGCCATCGTAATTATTCCACGCCGAGGTGATATTGACATCCTCGCCCGAGGTTCCGCCACCTTGACCGGTATTACGGAGATGCCATTGGTCGCTGAATTTTGTGTCGTTGGGAACCAATCGTTGGCTATGTTCAAATTCGACCATCGGATGAAATGCTTCAACCTCATCATTCCCCAACAATGATTCTTGAGCACTGGCACCGTCGATGAAGGTCAGTATCCAGGTGTGCTCAAGTATAGTCGATTGAAGCCGCAGTGCACCAATTTTCTGCACTTTCAACCGCATCGCCTTTTCGTCGATGGAACAATCGCTGCTCGGCATCACCACCAGCCATTCAGTGGATTCTCCTCTAAGAGTCGAATCTGATGTTAATTTAGCCTGCCTAGAAAACGCCAGTTGCACATTAGGAGAGTAGGATAAAAGTCCGCAATCAGCGGACTCCAACAGGTGACTGGCAGGGTGGTCGCCATTGTGGTTGGCCGGGGTTAGTAGTGGTGATGAAGAGAAGGCTATTCCTTCTGAATTAAATGATTTAGCGGTTGAAACAGACGCAGAAGAGAGGCTGAGAATGAGCGCTAAAAGCACGACCCTAAGCCATCCCATACACTGCTTTGGCGACCTTTCACATATGATGGTATTCGTTGTTCGTGCTTTTAATTATCCGAATACTCACCGGGTGTGCTTTGAAATACCGATGAGATAGTGGGCGGTCATGGCGAATGAAGCATTTAGATGGACACCTTATCCAAGCACAAAAGAATGGGCGGCGCCTTCTGGAGACGACCCAAGCACACTATATCGAATGTTATTAGGTAGTGTAGAAAGATTTTCTGACGAACAGTGTTTTGGGTGGATACCGGCTCCTGGAATGGCACGGACTCACTTGACATATGGAGAATTTGGCAGCCTTTGCGATGCGGTTGGACGTGCCCTGCGGTCCTTGGGATTCGAGAAAGGCGACCGGATTGCAATAATCGTCGATAATTCGGTAGAATGGGCGGCTACAGCATATGGCACAAATGCCATTGGTGCGGCATACACTGCGATGTATACCCATCAAAATGGCGGTGAGTGGCGTTTCATCATCGATGATAGTACCCCGAAAGCAATTCTGGTCGCCAATCCCGAAATACTCGACAAACTGATTGCTCATATGCCCACCAATGCCGAGGAATGGCCTGCCGGTGGAGTCATTGTCTTAGGAGATGAGGCGGCAAATGATCTGCCGCCGCACGGAGTGAATGTGGCGATGTGGAATGATTTCGTCGCAAGTGGTCGAGCTGGCGAACCGTTAGGCGAACCAGCCAATGACCATACCGCTCTGGCTACATTGATTTACACCAGCGGAACCACCGGTGATCCGAAGGGAGTAATGTTATCAAATTGGAATCTGGTGTCGAACGTCCTTTGCGTACAGGGTGCGTTCGACCTGCGACCTGGTGACCGCAATGCTGCCTTTCTACCATGGGCACATTCCTTTGGCAGCACCTTTGATTTACACTGGATGCTGCGCTCCGGGGTTCACATCAACTTGATTTCAGACCTTACAAAAATTGCCGATGAATGTATCGAGATCAAGCCCGCAGCCCTGCTGGCAGTTCCGCGGGTTTGGAATAAATTCCACGACCGAGTGCAAGGTCAGTTCGCCGCCTCATCGGTCAAGACCATGCTCTCAAAACGAGCGACGAAACACGCCAATAAGCGAATCGCCAGAGCCGGAGTCGACTGTGATGCAGTTCCGCCAAGGGGCTTTCGTGACAAGTTCTTTGACAAATTGATCTGGAAGAAGGTACGAGCTCGATTCGGCGGTAATATCCGTTTCTGTATGAGTGGTGCCGCTGCACTCTCCCCCGATGTAGCCGAATTCATCCAGTGTGTGGGTTTCTCATGCTATGAGGGATACGGCTTGACCGAAACCTCTCCCCTGGTCTGTGCAAATGGCTGGATGGGGCCTGGTGGTTCGCGCCTGCGAACGGTTGGTAGGCCGGTCAACGGGGTTACCATCACCATCGATACCTCGGCATGGGACGACCCAGAAAGGCCTGATGAGGGTGAGATTATCGTCCACGGCCCCAACGTCATGCAAGGATATTGGAATCTACCGGAGGCTACCGCTGAAGTCATGACAGAAGATGGTGGTTTCCGCACCGGTGACCTCGGTAAGTTATCTGCAGATGGCTATCTCTCGATTACGGGACGAGTAAAGTCGCAATTCAAATTAGAAAATGGAAAATACGTCAGCCCTGCACCACTTGAGGAGAATGTCAAGTTGAGTCCGCTGGTAGAACAAGCGGTTCTCGATGGTCGTGATATGCGTAATACCTTCCTCATCGTCCACCCAAATATGCGTGCCCTCAAAGATGCATTAGGCGAAGCCGGGATAGCGGTATCGGGTGATGATTCAGCCATTTGTGAGAGTGTTGAAGTGAAGTCTTGGTTGCTGAAAAATTTGCAGGATGACAATATGTTAGCGCCGACTTGGAAAGGTTACGAAGTTTCCAGAAATATTATTCTCGACCCCGAAGAATGGTCTACCGATAATGATATGATGACCCCTTCTCTTAAGGTGAAACTACGAAATATTCTAGTTCGCCATGAAGATTCCATCACCGCTTTTAAATGATTGAATCCGCAGAAAAATATTCGAGATGAGTCGGAAACCGACATTTTAGGCTGCAACATTGCCCGATGTCGCCATTTAGTTCATAAACCGTGAATCTTAGTATCGATGAAATGGACGAGACAAAGGCTGAAAATAATCCATCGCGCCAACCGCAATCAGCATTGGCTCAAGAAAGGAATAGAAATTTTCAGTACCTTTACGAACGCCCAATCGGCATCGGAGTATTGGTAGGGTCGGCGGTTGGAGTGCTTAATTCTCTGATATTCTCTATTTCCATACTCGCTTCAACCTTTGTCGGTGCAGCATTGGGAGGATTGGTATGTATCGTCGCCTGCCCTGCGATGCGCTCAATTGTAAAGATGCACCGTCAGCGAATGCAGGCCATCGATGTCTCTATCGAAATGCGCAGCCGTGCCGGTTCAGCCTTTACTAGTCACGAATGAGTAATGCAGTAGCTAATGCTCCTGCCATATATTGAGGCAAGTCACTCGCCACCATTCCAGGTCCCAATTGTTCTCCAGCAACCTTTCCGGCCTCCCTCAATAGGTAACAGGCAAGCCTTGAGGCAGCCCATGGCGACATACCGCACGCCATCAATCCGCCGATTGAGCCGGCGAGAAGGTCTCCGGTTCCACCCATTGCCATTCGGGGATTACCGCCTCTAGCACTGCATATCCGACCACCGAGTCCGACGATTTCATCGGCATTTCCGGTGGTGATTATCGCTACATTCTCTGCTGACTCGGAGAAAAAATCCCATTTCCTCGGTTGGGAACTCTCCGCCTCCTGCGCGAAAATCTCCACCGGTTCACTTTCACTCAGCCATCCCTCTCGCTCCATAGCATGCGGTGTGGCGACACCGATTACTCCGGTTGGCCATTCTCCAGGGGGGAGAGAATAAATTGCATCGGCATCGATAACACAGTGAATGCCGTACTCGGCGGCAGCCATCAATAGACTCCTGATCGCACTCAGCGTTTCCTCTGCGCGCCCGAGGCCAGGGCCTATTACCAAAGATTGTACTCCCCTTCCAGTAGTCATCCTCTCAACTAGGGTTGAAACCGATGCTGCGGTTAGATATTGCTCATCTGATATCTCTTCTGGAATCAAATCAACCGGCCATTTCACCCGCTTACGAGCCTTGGTCGGCATCGCCACATGAATTAGGTCAGCACCCATTCTAGCTGCGGCCAGGCCAGCCATGATTGGTGCACCATGATACGGCCCTCCACCAACGACCAGCACTCTACCACGGTCACCTTTTCGTGCCCCTGGGTCAAGTAAGGGGTAACGCATCACATCACCTATTCCGACATCGGTGATTCCGGTTGGAAATGGTAGTGGAGCAATGATTACCTGACCGAGACCGAGATGGTAATTGCCATCACTGTCCCGCATCCCGAGTTTCTCTTCGTGGAAAGTGACAGTCAGTCCAGCACGTAATTGCAGATTGCTGCCAAAACCGGTCGGCAAGTCGCAGGCTAGGACTTTCGGTGCCCCGCCGGCAAAATGGCCAGCGGCCCAAATCAACACTTCGCCGACCGCACCACGCGGACGGCTGGCTTCGCCTACTCCACCTGGCCCGACTCCGAGCAAAGCATCGATTAGCATCGCAACTGTAACCGCACCTTCGCCTGTTATGCCCGGGGGTTCTGAGTCCCAACCCTTGCCAATCCAGATGTGAATAGGGATTCCTGACTCCAAGGCATGCTCACGTGCTGCTTGTGCTAAACTGGTTTTCTGGCTGGCGTGGGAAGCAAGTATCCTGATATTGAATCCACCTTCGGACAGAACCTTGGCCGCGACAAATCCATCGCCACCATTATTCCCGGGACCACACAGAATCCAGATTTCGACTCCATCGGTTGAGCCATCTATTCCTGATGCGGCGATATTTGCCACATGCTTTCCTGCAGCAAGCATCAGTTTTAGCGGCGGTACACCCAACGCAGTTGAGTTGATATCGAATACTCCAACTTCATCCCAATGTAGAAACCAACTAGCGTCGGACACTGGGTAATCCCCCGCCGCCTTCTTTCCAGCGCTCGTAGTATCCACCCTCACCCCACATCCACAACTGGAAGAATGCTCCTCCCATCATCGCGGCAAATAGAATTATCGAATTAACGGTACCGAATGGTTCGAAATCTGACAGTTCTTTGGATGCAACCGTCCACAATGAATACCCGGCCGAAATCATCAGGCCGCCAACTGCGCTCGGTGCAGTATAATGTAACTCGTCTTCCATATGCCTGAATAATTTGGCACCGATGATGAAACCCAGATCGAGGATGACCAAATATATCATCCCTTCAATATTGTAGAATGAATTAACGATTCCAAGTACCACCGACATCAATATCAAACCGAAAATACCTGCTAAAAAGATGTGAATTCGCGAGTAAAGAGATGCCGCAAAACCTGCGGCAATCAATCCGAGAACGATACCCGCCACCATCGCATCATCTCCCGCTAAGCCACCGTACTCGACAGTGAGAAGATTGCTGGTAAGGAAAACCGGGATGAATATCGCAATAGCGACAATGAAACGGATGACAAATCTTCCTGCTAAACAAAGAAACACTCCGAATAACATCAACGGCAGCCCAGCCGCTCAATTCGGTGATAAAACTGGTCATTTCTAGTAGTTCCATAACACCCTCAGGAAATGGGAGGGTATTGCTCTTTCCGCAAGAATTGCTCAAAATTGCAGCCCCTTCTGATAATTGCGGTGGACTCATCAACCGGAAACCACTCGCACTAGACATGACCGTGGGAACGAAAGCATCTGACGAGCAGGCCGAAAGGTCATCGTCAGGTGCAGGCGGGGTACCACTTCGTATTGTCACCGCCGCAGCGATTTTCGATGGCCATGACGCGGCTATAGGAATTTTTCGTCGAATTTTCCAATCTCAGGGGTGCGAAGTCATCCATCTCGGTCATGACCGAGGGGCCGATGAGGTCGCATTGGCAGCAATCCAAGAAGATGCTCACGCCATTGCAATAACCTCCTATCAAGGGGGGGCTGTCGAGATGTTCACCCATACCAAGAACATTCTCGATGAGAACAGTTTCGACCACATTTTCCTCTGTGGCGGCGGCGGTGGCACGATACTTCCGGCTGAAATCAAGCATCTGCGAGATGCCGGAATCGCCCGCATCTACTCCCCTGACGACGGTCGCGACTTAGGCTTGGTAGGAATGGTCGAAGATGCCATGACTATCGCGGCGAAGAATAACTTGATGGACCCCGAGAGATTCGTATTCGCTGACCGGGTAGAAGCAGGTCAACATGGTGATGTGGCTAGATTGCTGACTTTGGCTGAGAATGCCGAAGCAAGTGAATATCGCTCCGTCCTCGACAAGGTTCGCAGTAGTCCAGTTGAGCAATCAGCACCTGTGATTGGTCTGACCGGAACCGGTGGAGCCGGAAAATCGAGTTTGACCGATGAATTGATGTTGCGAATCCTGCGAGATAATCCGAAACTGAAAATCGCACTACTGGCAACCGACCCCACACGAAAGCAGACCGGAGGGGCATTGCTTGGCGACCGAATCCGCATGAATAGCCTGACCAATGAAAACCTGTACATGCGCTCTTTCGCCAGCCGTGGGTCGGGGCGGGAAATCGCTGATTGTATCACCCGAGCAATAGAGGTCTGTCAGGCGGTCGGATTCGACTTGATCATGGTTGAAACTAGCGGCATTGGACAAGGTGATGATGCAATCACCGAGGTTTCCGACATATCGATGTATGTCACGACAAGGGAATATGGCGCCCCAAGCCAACTGGAGAAATTGGCGGCGTTGGATTATGCCGATCTCATCGTGCTCAACAAATTCGACCGCCCCGGTGCTGAGGATGCGCTGCAGGAATTACGCAAACAGGTAAAGCGCAACCGGGAGTTGTGGGATGCTGATGACTCTTCCCTACCCGTCATTCCAACCATAGCCAGCCAATTCGCCGATGCCGGAGTCGACCTATTGTGGCAAAAACTTGCGGAGATTATCAACGTCAACCATGCAACCGAATTCGTCGCCGCAGAGGCGATTCTGGGTGCGGACGGACTACCCAGCAGAATCCTACCTATTCCTCCCAACCGTCAATCCCACCTTGCAGAAATCTCGACCGCAGTGAGAGATTACCACGACTCTGCCACCTTGGTCGCAGAAAAGGTTAGACTGATTCAGCAACTTGAAGCAGCATCAGCAAGAATGGCCGAGGCTGGCAAGCAACAGGCCAGTGATGACCTTCAGGATGAAGCAGGAGAGATAAGTTCAGAAATAGAGCACTCTGTATGGGATGCAATCGCCGACCACAAAGAACGTGAAGTAGCCTACCTCACAGGCAAGGCCACCTACAAGGTGCGAGGAAAGGATATCACTGTCGATACCACAACCACAACCCTATCGGGAACTACAATACCACGAGTAGCCTTACCAAAGGGGGATGATCTGGGACAGTTATACGAGTGGATTACCAAGGAGAATGTTCCCGGTCATTTCCCATACACCGCCGGAGTTTTCCCTTTCAAGCGTGAAGATGAATTACCAGTGCGGATGTTCGCCGGCGAGGGAAGTGCTGAACGTACCAACAAACGTTTCCACTTCCTCTGTCAAGGCCAACCATTCAACCGCTTATCCACCGCTTTCGATTCCCCAAGCCTCTATGGGCGAGACCCGGTAGAGAGGCTCGACATCTTCGGCAAGGTCTGTGAGTCAGGAGTCAGTATCTCGACCATCGAAGAGATGGAGCGCCTTTTCGAGGGGTTCGACCTTTGCAGTGCCAATACCAGTGTATCAAAGACAATCAATGGTAATTATTGGTGGCATCTGGCGGCTTTCTTCAATGTTGCAATACGGCAGCAGGTCGTCAAGTTCGTAGAGGAAAACGGGCGCCAGCCCAGCGATGAGGAAAGAGCCGATATCAAGGCGACCACCCTGTCTTCAGTGCGCGGCACGGTTCAAGCCGACCAGTTAAAGGAAAGTATGGGGCAGAACACAATGGTATTCAACCTCGATACCGCCCTGAAGATGATGGGTGATGTTGCCGAATTCTATGTTGATAACAACATCCGCAACCACTACTTTGTCTCGATATCCGGCTATCATATCGCCGAAGCAGGAGCCAATCCAATCACCCAAGCTGCACTCACTCTTTCCAATGGTCTGACCTATGTCGAGTTATTCCGCTCACGCGGCCTAGATGCCGACAAGTTCCTGCGTAACTTCAGCTGGTTCTTTTCCAATGGGATGGACCCTGAGTACAGCGTGATTGGGCGAGTGGCGCGCCGAATCTGGGCAATTGCGATGCGGGATATCTACGGCGTGGGGAAGCGCGGCCAGCAACTGAAGTACCATATCCAGAGTAGTGGCCGGTCGCTGCATGCCCAAGAATTCACTTGGAATGATTATCGCACCACCCTTCAGGCACTGTATGCATTACAAGATAACGCCAACTCATTGCACACCAACTCGCGTGACGAAGCATTTGGTACGCCGACCGAGGAGACGGTGCGCGATAGTGTGGCCATCCAACTTATCCTGGCACGAGAATTTGGCTGGCTGAAGAATGAGAATCCGCTGCAAGGCTCGTTCATGGTAGAATGGTTGACAGATAATGTCGAGCAGCAGATACTCCAGGTTTTTGACGAAATTAATAGTCGCGGTGGAGTTCTGGGTAGCCTTGAGATGAATTATCAGCGTAACAGAATCCAAGATGAGTCAATGCTCTATGAGCATATGAAGCACGATGGAAGCCTCCCCATCATCGGCGTGAATACCTTTACTGATCCAGATGCAAGTGTTCTCAGCGCTGACCATGCTGAGGAATTTAATCTCAAGGTAACACGCTCTGATGAGACTGAGAAGAAATTGGTTATCGGGCGTAACAAGGACTTCAAAGAAACCAATGCCGAGGCCGCACAGGCTGGTCTTGCTCGGCTGAAGGAAGCGGCTAGAAACGGTGATAACCTGTTCTCTGTAATGATGGATATAGTAGAGCACTGTAGTGTTGGCCAAGTTACTGAGGCGCTGTTTGAAGTCGGTGGGAAATTCAGAAGGAATATGTAAAACAGAAACTCGGTTACCGTAGTTTCGTAAGATTAGGAACCATCTGCTAACATAGTTAGTATGGCCGGCTACAAATCATGTAGTAACACGAAAGACTTCGGTTATGAAGCAAGTTTCAATGTACCAGTGGGCCAAAAAAAAACCCGACCCGGGCGCACCCGGGCCGGAGAGATTCCGCGTAATCCCATCTTCTATGGGTTACTGATGAGTAATCCAATATCGGTTACTCTTCTTCGCCTTCTGCCATTACTTCATCCCACATCCAAAAGGCCATGAGTGAACCAAGAGCAGTTGCTAACCAAAACATCCAGAAGGTCGAAAAGTCAAGTGACGTAGTTAAGATGCTGCTAGCGAAGTGAGGTGCTGCGTTCATCGTCACCCCAGTCGCTTCAATCATCAGCCAACTAAAGGCGCCAACAACCATTCCACCAAAACCATCGACGGTTCCTTCTCCAACCGTAGCATTCCAGACAATCGTGAAAAACAGCATCGCTACCATCATTCCCGCAATGTCCAACCAGATGTCGTTCGCAGCTGTGTTGGTAGGTATTTCTACCGTACCTGCATACACGTGTGCGAAAATGAGTAGGCCACCGAAGGCACCCGCTATTTGGGCACCCAAGTATTTGAGGCCGTCCTCAACTTCCATCTTTTGCATAGCCATCTGGGCAATAGTGATCGCCGGGTTCAAATGAGCGCCTGAGACACCCATAGCTAACGTAGTCATCAAACCAAGAGCAATACCGGTAAGCATTGCAGACTCCGTCGTACTCGCAATTAGAACCACGACCATCACGCCGAGCATCTCGGCACCCAATGTTCGCATATCTTCTTCCATTCCCATTTTTATCCATCCATATTTTTTCAATTCGCCTCTCGACGATTAAGCGATGCTGATTCGAGCAGATTATAACTGATTCCCTCAAGAAAACGGCTCGCGACGGTATTTCTAGAGGGTTTTCTTTTACCGGTTTACTCCACTACACTTGGTTGTATTTGCTACACTAGGCTTCCAGTGCCCCGTTTTTGAGGGAGAAACTAGGTTTCCAGCATAATAATTGAATCATAAAGCATAATATTATCGCTACATTTCCATTATTTGTTGATGTGCAACTGGTTAGATTTCCACTATGCCGAGTAGGAGAAAAGACAAGCGAGATTATCAATTCTGAAAAATTATTACAAATCTAGCCACGGTAATTCATGCTTCATAAGGGGCTGTTTCCTTCTAGTTCGTGAGCAAGCCGCTGGGTGATATAATGGCTAATGAGACAAATCCAAGCGCTGGCACCAGAAAGACTGACAATAAATTTGAAGGTAACACTGGAAACATTACCGGAAATTCCAATCAAAGTAATAGAGATGCACGGATTCACCAGCGAGCATTGCGAATTGCCAAGGCCATGGAAGCCCGTAGTATGTCCCGAATGAAGGATAGAGAGAAGGGCGAGAACAAGAGTTGGAGTTCCTGGCAGCGAGAGCAGAGTTCAAGAGATTGCGCCAAGGATGATGATGGAAATGATATCAGCCCTTCCACAACGATACAGAATAACCAGGATGATGATAACATGAATAACGATACAAGTTGCGCAGAAGAAGATGAGAATATGATTGAAACCCCATTTGGCGATTTGGAACTAGTAGTCATTAACCAATTAGTCGAGGCCATACGCGATGGCTGGCACGGGACTCCACCTCCTTATGTTCCAAGTCAGCAACAGCGAGAAGTTGACCTCTTCTTTGGTGAGGGTGCTGACGTTCACTCCGATGCCCACCACATGAGTATGCGCCGTGGAATGTTGTACTTCCACTCCATTTCACAAGTTATTGAAGCCGAATATGAAGTTCACCGCACCACCAATTATACTAGTGGTCCAGAGGGTGAGAGACCCTGCACTTTCACCGAAATCCAAATCAGCCCAAAACAGACTACAGAGGTACTCACTCACGGAGTGAGGCACATTTCTCACAAGAAGACCGGGCGTAAGTTTGTGGTGTTGGTCGGCCCCAATGATTACGATGGCGACCCTGAGATGACTATCATTGGCGACCGTAATGACGGCAAAGCCAACGAATTATGGAAGGACATGCTAAGGTGGTTTCATCGTCAAGGGCCACTGAAAGGCCAAGTCATCGATGCCAAGTGGGATTTCATCAACCACGAGGATGTTGAACTAGATGATGTTGTTCTCGACCACAAACTTCGTACTACATTGGAGATAAATGTCTTTGAATTCCTTAAACGGATGGATGAACTGGAGAAGCGCGGCCTAGCTGCTTCACGGGGGATTCTCATCTCCGGTCCACCCGGTACTGGGAAGACATTATTTTGCACTTCTATAATGGCAAATCGCGAAGATGCCACTGTGGTATATATCACCAGTGAGGATATCGAACGCCCTTCTGACATCGCAAACGCATATCGCCTAGCCCGCAACCTCTCCCCTTCAATCGTAATAATCGAGGATATTGACACCCTTGGGGGAATCGACCGCACTCAGGTGCACGGGCATCCGCTGCTCGGTGAATTACTCAATTCTCTGAGTGGGGCTGAGAGCAATTCCGGAGTGATTACCATCGCCACCAGTAATTTTGCCCACAATTTGGATGCAGCTCTACGAGACCGACCTGGTCGATTTGACTTGATGGTGGAGTTAGGTCCCCCAGACAAGAATCTGCGCGAGCATCTGCTTAGGTCTGCTATTTCACGGATGGGAATTATCGCCGATTTCAACATCTCAGATTTCGCCAAGCGCTGCGACGGTTACACTGGTGCTTGGCTGGTGGAATTATTAACTCAAGCATTATTACTTAACCACCACTATCTAGGAATCAACACATCAAAAAGTAAGCAACAAACCAAGAAAGCCCTTGAATTAGTCGCAAAGAAATGCGAGCGATTCACCACAGAATTGATGGAAGAGGCTTTCAAACTTGTCGAGGATAGGCGTGAATTCGCCCGACAGGGAAGGGATAACTTCCAGCACGAAAAGTTGAATCAAGAATCACAAGCTCTCTACGGGTGATTCTCTGAATACACCAGCCCCCACAACTGAGACCTGCAAATGCTGTGGGCTCAACTGGGAACAAGGTTTTGACGGGTTTTGTTTCGTCTGTTATTGTTGGCAAAAGCCTCAGATAATTTCCCCTTTACGGTCAGAACTTGGCTGGCATCGCAATATTTACCGTTGCTTCGCCAAAGAATTGGAAGAAGCAGGAGAATCGGTCGCACAAATGCGAGAAGAAATTGACAATTGTACCATGGACTCGCTGATCATGCACTCCTTCAGTAGAGAAAATCCTACCTCGGAGTTGTCTGGTCCGGGATGGCCTCAGTCGGTGGATGAAAACTCAGTGTTTGACGCAGCCATTACTGAACCTATCCTCAATAGTTATCTTCGTGCCGGCGAATTAATTTCTGGAGACGTATTCTCTCCACAAGTCACAGCCAGTCCGCCGCGTTTGGTCGAAGCGCCGAAAGGAAGTGTTGAGGTGCGAAATTTTGAACTCGAAGGGCATAATGTAATCATCGCTCCAGACCGCTGGTGCATCGATGGTGAATGGGTGCGTGGCGGTAATCCCATTTTGATGATTCAAGCCGCAATCATATCTTTTTCAAGAGATTGTGAATTAGCGATAATTACTAGGGTAATCAAACTACACAACCGTTTGGTCGGTACAGTTGAACAAGGTGAAGTTGAACACAAGGCAAGGATATTGAATGAGGAATTGTGCATTCAAGATAGTCTGCACCTTGCACCGCGATTAAGGCCATTTGACGGTGGTTATCGATGGGGTGAATTTCATCTCGGCCTCAGTTTCCTCGCACTAGAAAAGTTTGCGGAGACGTGGTATGGATTGGCATACCAATCCGGTTCTCCGGACTGGTCTAGCCAGTCTCTTCTTCCAAACCTTTCAGACAACTCAGTCTCAGCGTGCAAATCTGCTCGAAAGAAAGCAATCGAACTCAGAGCGATTTGTATGGTAGCCACAGGAATGGGGCTGAATGATTGTAATCTCAGCACACCAGCAATGCGCAGTTTCCGCTTTCTCCGTGATATTGTCGACGCCAATGAGCAGATCGCTGCGCTGCCAAACTGCCTTCTAATCAAGGGTAATAGCGGGCATTCTTGGAAAATAGTAGCCAAGCCGAGTACATCTTACAGCCAGGTATGGAAGGTACTACACATCTCGACTGATGGCCGAAGTGAGAATGTATGTATCCACGCTTGGGAAAAGGATTGCTTGCCATTAGGTGATCAAATCGCAGCGGTGGCGTTGGCTCTGGTCAATGACTGTGAAACCGCAAAGAGGGTTCATACAGTAGCCAATGCAATGAAAATTTGAGTAATTTCTCCAATCCCCTTGCACAAGTCACCGCTGACATCGCGGGCAGTGGAATGTCGCCCGACCTCCCTGAACTATTCGGGTAACCTTACCGGCGCACTCTTCACGATTGCAGTCCTGACCAGCGCGGTCGTAGACTTGGAAGAAGTGGGTGAAATATCCCAATTCACCATCGACCGCTTGAAAATCATTCAATGTAGAGCCACCCGACTCTATCGCCTCGGCCAGTATTTCCTTGATGGCAGTCACCAGTAGTTCTAATCGCTTGGTCGGCCGGTGCTTCCCAGCTAAAGATGAGACGATGCGCAACGGCGATATCCCGGCTCGAAACAGCGCTTCACAAGCATAGATATTGCCTATACCGACTACTACCCTTTGGTCTAGTAAAGCGGTTTTGATTTTCACTCCCCTTCCCCTGAGGGATGACGCCAGTACATTTGCGGTCCAATCTACGGCAAGAGGTTCCGGACCAAGATGGCGTAATAGGCGATGTTCTTGTTCAGCACGGGTCTCGATTAAATCCATTACTCCGAATCGACGAGGGTCGGTGTAAACAGCCCTTGAACCATCATCGAAATGTGCGACAACATGGTCGTGCTTGCCTTCTCCAACCAACCTACCTTTGGAGTAAGGCTGCAGAGAAGCTCTTTCTTCTCCAGCACCCAAGAGGCTGAAATGTCCAGACATTCCCAAATGAACCAACCACGTCAATTCCCCGGAAAGCCGTATCAGCAGATATTTTGCCCGCCTCTCGATTGAAATAATCTTTCGCCCTTCCAAGCGCGACTCCATCGACTCGGGAAAAGGAAATCTAAGCCCTTCCCGACGTAGCTCAACCTTGACCAGAGTGCGGCCACCAAAGTGTTCCATCAAACCGCGCCGGACGGTTTCGACCTCCGGAAGTTCGGGCATTCCTTCACCTAACTAGCGATGACTGTGCGCAGATCATCCAATAACAGGTCAACCGGCCAATCGGATTCACTCCATACCACTCGGAGATAACCGCTGGAATCTATGATGAAAGTTGGTTGTGGATGCGAGAAACCGTAACCCTCGCTCGAGTTGTCCTCGAAGTATATGGGATCGACATCATAAGCATCTAAAACCGGATTCACCGCACTGTCTATTCCGGTCAGATGCGCCCATTCATAACCACGGTCAGAGGTCCAATTCTGCAATACTGAAGGTGAATCGTGATATGGGTCGATGGTTACAGAAACCCAGACTACGCTGAGGTTTTCCTCGCTGGTCAATTGCGACTTGGCATAGTATATTGCCGCTGAAATCACCGGGCAGGTCTCGTAACATCGAGTATAGGTAAATGCAAGAACAACGGTTTTTCCTCGCTGCTCCTCAAGCGACCACAAATCACCGTCCATCGATTCAAGAGTAAAAAGCGGCGCCAGGTTTCCACCATCGAATTCCTTACCGTGAAATGGACTTGGCGGAGGTGGCTCATGAACACAACCGGCTAGCACCAAGAGCGCTGTCAATAGAGCCGCCAAGAGTGCTCTGGTCATGGCGCGCACACACGGCCTCCACCTTTCACTATGGCGGAAATCAGTTTTTCCTTCGAGCCACGAAAAGGGTGTGCTGCTGTTCAAATCCTGCCAATGAAATAGATTCGAGAAGTTGGTATCCCGCTGCCACAATACTCTGCTCGACCTTGGCAAATACTGCGGCCTCATCATCACCGGTAAAACGCTCACTGGCGGCCTTCAATGACAGTAATGCCAAGCCCCCTGGAGCAAGAAAACGAGCGCACGCATCGAGGAAAATATCGACTTGTCCGGCTTGGGAGACATCTTGGAATAGCCACCCTACACGCCGTTGAATCAATGCCCCCCAAGTAGTGAATTTTCGCGCATCACCCAAAATCGGTACCAAACCTTTGCGAGAACGCGCAAGGTGAGTCAAATCTCGCAGGCAACGAGGGGCGATGTCGATTGCAACCAATCTCCCCCCTCTTTCGTTCTCCTTACCGCACAGGTGGTCGTGGAGATGGGAAATCGTTGTACCATGACCAGCGCCTAGATAGAGAATCTGCGTTCCGGCCTCAGGCAATAAGATGCTGGGGTCGTTTTTTGTCAGTAGCATTCCGGCTGCTAATTTGGAGCGGCGTGCATCCCATCTGCGATACTCTCGTCCGGAAAATTTGCGCCGCGTCTCGCCATAGACAGAGGTTCTAGGGACAGCATTACGAGTCCACAGCCCTCGTTTTTCAAACTTAACCGCCCAAGATAGTGACCTACCACCGCCGCGCTGACCAGACATTTTTCCACCGTTATTGGTTTCAACCACGATTCGCACGCGGATATTTATCGTGGATTTCCTGCACTTTCGCTTCGACTTCACTCACTTGTTGTTCACCCCATACCTCACCACCGAAAGCATCACTTCGGGCAGCGATTATCGCCTTAGAGGCTAGAGTACGTGAAATTTTCCCGCGTTGCCAACGGGGTGAACGGGAAATCCAGGGATGCATGAAGATATGGCCATGTTTGGGCGGTGGCGCACCGGTTTTCAGATGATTGAAGAAAGCCTTCTCAGCTCCGAGAACCTGCAGGGTTCCCGCCGGAAGACGAGCCAAACGCATTCTTCCATGGGCGGAAACACTGAGCCTGGCCGCCAACAATGGACCCAATAATGCTGAGAGCGATGGTAGATGCTGTTGCGCCAGTTCCTTGCTAGCATTCTCTAGCCTCTGCAATTCCTTTCCTATGGTGCGAACCCGCCCCCCCGACTCATTGAGAACTTGCCATTCGCTTTCATTGGGTCCAACTTCGGGTAGTTCACAGCCCAATAATTCTGCCAATTCAGCAAGATTCGATGAATCTGCAACTTTACCGGCCAGCGCCGAACGGTCGCGCTCAAAGCGTGCTTGAGGGATGAAGAGAGCAACCCATTCGACCAAGCGGTTCTCATATATCAGCCAAGAAGTGCGTAATTCATCGGTTGCTCCCATCAAGTGTTCCAATCGACGGTCGGGGTCACCTGCCGATTGTGCCACCCCTCTCTCGGCCAATTTCAACGCCGCCTCATCGGCAATCTCCTGTTCTTCGGCGGAAGGAAGGGGGTAGTCTGCTTCAGGGAGTTCGATCGAACCTGCCGGGTGTACGCAGGCCTGCGGAAATCGCTCCGCCAACCGCCGAGCCTCCGGAGTTAGAGCAGAGGCTGCCAGCAACTCCAGACGTGACATCGCCTCCTCTATCGATATCCTTCCCTGCCAGATTTCCAAATCGATTATCTGACCTAGTTCATCGACCACAGCAGCAGCACGCCAATCAAACCAAAGCCAGACCATGGCTGTGCGAAAGGTAATGTGCACAAAAGGTGAACCCTCGTAATTTCGATTCACTATTAGGTATGAGATACTCTCTCATCGTGGTTATTATAAGCCACACTTGCCCCCTCTACCCTCATGTTCTGCCCAGAATGTGGTTCTCTAGCCTTTCCAGACCATGGGGGGGAAATCAAATGTCCAAATTATAAGTGTGGATATACCGGTGCCGCCGAGAACAAAATCACCGGCACCGATGGGCAGGAAATTGATTTATCAAAAGCAACTTCTTCAAGTCGAGTTGAAGAACGCAAGTACGAGGTCATCAGCGATTCGGATACTGTCCGCGGGGTATTGACAACCGACACTTACATCTGCCCGAAGTGTGATGGACGGGAAGCCTATGCTGAACTTAGACAAACCCGCGCCAGCGATGAGCCCGAGACCCGCATTCTCAAATGCAAGGATTGTTCGCACGGCTGGCGAGAGTATTGATTGACCTAAGTCTTCAAAGCAGGTCGCATTGCTAAGTGGTTGTATTGGGACTGGTGTTGGGGGTAGAGGGTTTGAGAGCCTTGAACGATTCGATAAAATATTTAGGATGAGAAATGAGATACATCGACGAAATACATCGCAACGCCGTACCTAATAGTATAATAGCCGCCAAATAGGACCGATAAAGAAGGGAAACCTATGCTCAATATTACCGCGCGTTCCGAGTTACTGCGAACAATCGTTGAGACCTTGAATGTCGTCGTTGAAGACGCCCGTCTAGACTTTACAGAAGGAGGTCTTGAGGTACGAGTCGTCGACCCTTCTCACGTTGCAATGGTACAGTTGGGAGTTGATGCAGCAGCCTTCGATACC
>Ga0302119_10000354_pt1 | contig 20480 bp, 15 predicted proteins | sample AG5_Tmax_MG_FD_203114 | JGI IMG/M metagenome (GOLD analysis project Ga0302119, IMG submission 203114) | Marine microbial communities from Western Arctic Ocean, Canada - AG5_Tmax | ecosystem: Environmental > Aquatic > Marine > Oceanic | place: Canada: Western Arctic Ocean | collected 2017-10-01 | reverse complement strand
GCCGCCACCCGGCGTGATGCAGAGTGGCGTAACGATCACAGAAACCAAGGAGAAGACGTCCACCGAGTTGGAGGGAACGTGGGACGTGGTCGTTTTTGATGATCCAGTGAACTTGATGGGTTACGTCACCAAAGTTTTTGAAAAGGTTTTTGGGTATCCCCGGGAGCGGGCGGAGCATCTGATGATGACGGTTCACTTGGACGGGAAGGCGTTGGTGTGGACGGGGACCCGGGAACGGGCGGAACTTTATGCTCAGCAATTGCAGAGCTACCAACTGCAGGCCAGTCTGGAAAAGGCAGGGTGAAGAGGAAATGAGAGTGATGCCGACATTGGAGGGAGGGTTGCGAATCGATGTGGAGACGGCCACCGACTGGCTGGTCCTTGAACAAATTGCACCCGATGCGCTGCAGGGGGGATCGGAGAAACTCCCTTCGCGCTTGAGTGCCTTGATGGATGACGAGTCGGAGTGGGATGAGATGGTGATTCCGGAATTGAAGGAGTTCTTCAACGGCCAGCTGCGCAAGGTCGCTGACACCGTGCAAGCGGCCCAGAGCAAGGGAGATCCCGAAGCCGAATCTCCAGAGGGAGAAGTCTTTATCGAGCGCGAAGACGGACTCGAATGGTACGGGGCCCTGAATCAGGCCCGGCTTGCCCTGGAGAGCCGTTATCAGTTTGGACCAGCTCAGGAAGTCTCGGAATTGGAAGCCTTTCCTGCTCCCAAGCGATCGGCGTTTATTCGGAGCCAGTTCTACTGCGCCTTGCAGAGTCTTCTGTTAGAGCATGTCTTGGAATAGGAGCTGCGGGTGATCCTTCAGCCCGCGATGAGGGCCCAGATCGAGCGACCTCCTGGGAGCAGCATGCGGCCCCCGGCGGCGGCACCCATTTTTCGGGGAGCGGTGGGAGAATCTAGCTGCGCCAAGACCTCCGGCGATGGAATGGGCGGCGGGGCTTGGGGGGTGGCGGATCTTCCTGTTCGGGATCACTCATTATTCATGCCTGAGGGGAGGTCTGAGGTTGGAGAAATTTGCGGGCCGCCTGGTAGACTCGCGCGACGGTGAGTTCTTCCATGCAGCGATGATGATCGAGGGGGCAGCGTTGTCGATTGCAAGGACTGCAATCAAGATGTTGTGAAAGGACGATGTGGTGTCTTCCGAGTGGGCGGGTGGTCACCGGGTCACCGGGACCGAAGAGAGCGACGGTAGGGATTCCGAGATGGGCTGCGAGATGAGTGACAGCCCCATCGTTGGAAATGAGGAAGGAGCAATGGGGAAGAGCGGTGAGAAGACCGTCCAGATCGAACTGGTTGGCGTAGTTCTTCACCTTGCCACGGAAGAGGAGGTCCAGGTCGTTGCCTTCCTGAGCGTGTCCAGGATAGGCCACGATCATCAACTCGACCTGGTGGTTGGCGAGGAGGGTGGTGCCAAGCTCGCGAAAGCGATCGACGCCCCACCGATAGGACGGGCCCAGCACTGATCCCGGCACGAGGCCAATGCGGATTGGATTGGGGCGCGGCGGAAGGGGTGGAGTTTCGAAACTCTTGGTGAGGTAAGCTTCGATGCCGAGCTTCTCGATGAGCCCCATGTAGTAGCGCACGCGGTGTTCGACGGGACCGCGCAGCTCGTCGATTGGCAGCTGGTCGGTAAGGCGCTTGGAGAGAGATTTGATCTCATAGCCAAGTCGCTGGGACACGTCGGCTTTGGCGAGGGCGGCGGCGGCATTGGAATCCTCCCATGCGAGGGAGGACTCCGCTTCGAAGGTGCCCGCCTTCAGAATCTGGAGGATCGCCTTGGCGGATGCTTCTTCGGGATACTCGATGATTTCGTTCAGTCCTCCGACGGTCTGCCATAAGGGAGCAATCGAATCCGGGGTGAGCACGGCGATGGTGGCGTCGGGACGGGCATTGCGCAGGGCCCGCACGGCCGGAATGCAGAAACACGCTTCGGTGATGCTCAGGGGGGAGGTCACCACGACCTTGTTGCCCTTGAGATGAGGCGGGGGTTCGTCCGGAATGGAGTCGGCCTCCGGTGAGTTGGACATGGAAGTGAGATAGATAACTATCCTACGGAGGGCAATCCTATGAACTCACCACTCGGAGATTATGGAGATCGTTGGATAGGCGCCCGGCCGGTGGAAGTCGGGCTCGCCCTCTCCCAAGTCACTGGCGCTGAGGAAGCGTTGTTTGGGAGAATCCAGGATGAAGGTCGCATTCAGCCGGGAGGCGGGCCCGAAGTGAAATTTCTCCTGGAGCCATGCCAGCGGGAGGACGGCCTGCGCGTTCCATCCGTCGGATCGCCTCTCCCCTCGAGAGGTGATCGCGGGGTCGTTGATCTCGCGAATGGCTTCTCGCGGAGCCCGGAATTCGGCACTCCAATGAGCGCCCTCGGGCGAGAGATTGAATTCGAGATAGTGGTTTGTGATCGGGTCGGTGAGAAAAAATTCCGCCACGTCATACTTCCAGAGTTCGGCGAGAAAGAGCCCCGCGCGCGCCTCGGGATGACAGAGTGCGGGATGCCTTCGGGTTGCGGAAAAGATGAAGGCCGAGGAAGTGAGCTCAAAGCGAAAGAGGAGGGCAGGACTGATCACTTGACCAAACCAGTCGGAGACGAGCGGGGTGTAGGGGGCCTCATTGTTGTTAGACCCGGAGTAAACTTTCATCGCAAACAGTGTTCAAGCGACCAATAGAATCGGCCAATAAACTTAAGGAATGTGAACAATTAGACTGGTCTCGATGGGCCTTGAGGGAATACACTAGTTTTGTCTCGGAGTCCCCGAACCATGTTGAACTTGCAGCCCATTGAGTACGTTGGTCGTACACCAAGTCGTCCGAAAAAGAAGCATCCCAATTTGATTGGGGGCTGGGTTCTTCTGCTCATGACGTTGGGAATTGGTTTTGTAATTATCCGGCCGATGGTGCCATTTCTCCAATCGAAGCGGGCACATGCTACCAAGGCGAATGCGGAGAGAGCAATCGGTGAGCTCAAGGAGTCGAAGGACTTTGCCAAGCGGTTGGCGGCTGCGGCTCTCGCGCGCACAACCGAGATCGTGGAGTATGATTCAGGCTATTACGATCTCAGCTATCCGGGCGGGGATATTCCCTCGCACAAAGGGATTTGTGCCGACCTTGTGGTGAGGAGCTATCGCTCGTTAGGCGTTGATCTTCAGGAACTTGTGCACGAGGATATGGCGGAAAACTTTCGTCTCTATCCCCAGTTGTGGGAGCGCAAGGAGCCCGACAGCAACATCGATCATCGCCGAGTGCCCAATCTGCAACGTTACTTTTCGCGCTATGGGAAGGAGCTGGAAAACTCGCCCTCGATTGACGACTACGAGGTCGGAGACGTGGTGGGTTGGCGACTTTCCTTTGGGGCCCTTGAACAAGGTGGCAGTCATATCGGGATTGTCGTTCCGGGGCCTGGGGCGCGAAGTGATGAGAAGTGGGTTGTGCACAACATTGGTTCAGGTCCGGAGTGGGAGGACAAGTTGTTCGACTACGAGATCGTGGGTCACTACCGGTTTGCCCCCGGTCGCGAGTCGAGCACGGCCTCGGCGGAAAACGAGGCGGGGATTTCACCAACGTCGCACTAGTAGCGCTAGAATATGGCTCTTCCCGATCTCGGAAGGGATCAAGTGTAAGGCGGCTCGAAAACTTCTGGCATCAGGTGCCGGAGATTGCTGCGGCTCCTTCAGGGTCGAGAACTGGGGTGGAGCTCGTAGACTTGGAGTGTCGTGTTCCGCTCAACACCGCGCTACGGGCTGCGACCCCTCGTATTCCTGCGCCATTCGAGTGATCAGTCAGGGTCGATGTGGAGGATGATCGCTGGCGAGATGGGTCCGTGGGGGAAGAATGAAAAGGATGAGTTGCTTGCGGTGGGAATGGCGAGCTGGGCCTTGCGTCGAGGATGGAATCGGCGGAAACAGACGATGAATCCGCAGATGAGGGAGGCCGTTGAGAACCCAGGCTTCGGGTAAGAGGTCGGGGTCGATCTCGAGAACAACCCCAAGTAGTTCTCCTCCTGCTCTTTCAGGGAGCGAAGTCAACCACGATGCGTGTGAACCACTGGAGGGTGGCAGGATGGTGGAGTCTGAGGACGCCGAAGCCGGAGGCCGGGGTGACCGACTCAAAATCATCGGAGCCGGTCCATGGTCCGTTGGAAATGCGGGTCGCCTCGGTGGTCCAGAATTCGAGATCGGTTGATGATTGGATTCGAACGGTCACGTCTCCGGGAGCGACGGCCGGGAAGAGAAAGGTGCTCGTCAATCCTTCGCCCGCGGTTGGGTTCAACGCCAGGATCGGGATGGTCCTGCGAGTGAAAGGGTCCAGCCCGAAGGCATACTCGATCGGATTGGAGTGCGTGTCGCCGTCGGGATCGTCCAGGCCGGCTCCCAGGAGATTGCTCCACTCTTCGAAGGAAGCGGCTCCGTTGGGGGCCGCTGGTGATCCGTGGAGCGCGATGGAGGGGATCCAGGCGGAACGCTCGTTCCAGGTGGAGAGCGGTCGGAAGGCATCCCGCAACTCGAGGGAGCGGCCTTCAGTATCGGTGGTCGGGTGCCAGGTGCTGAAGTAGGTGAACTGCTGGATGTTGACGTTCCAAGGCTCGGGAAGAGTGAGGGCCACCATCTCACTGTCATTGTCGAATCTGGAGTCATCGAACGCGCCTGCGACGAAGCGATCAGGAACATCGCGGTGAATGCTTCTGAAGAACCCCGGGTCTCTCACGACTACGAGTTGCCCTCCCGGGGCGAGGTCCATCGCGGGGAAGGTGAAGGTAATACCCCTCGTGAAACGCACTCCAGTGAGGTCAAGGGTAAGAGTCTCGCTGATGTTGGTGACCTCGACGAACTCGCCGTTGTTGCCATCAGGAGGATTGTACATCAGTTCGGTGATGCGGAGGTTGTCGAGGAGTTCCTGGTGGGCCAGTTCAGTGGGAGTGGGTGGGACCACCAAGGTTTCGCTCGCGGTGAGTTCACAGTCGAAAACGATGTCCGAGCTATTACTGGTCGCCTGGTAGGTCACCACCGCAAGGGTGTTGGTTCCGTTGAGGAGAAATTTGCTGGGGACGGGGAAGGGGCCTTCAAAGACAGCGTTGGAGATGGTGTCATGGGCCCAGGTATTTTCGGTGAGGGGGCCAGCTTGGATGTTATGACGATAGAGCAGTTCTCCGTTGAGGAAAAAGACCGCTCCGTCATCCAGAGAGGTCTCCAGCATGAGGGTGGTTTGGGTGGGATCTCCGCTGAACTCAAAGGGATGACGGAAGTGGTAGTTCTTCCGGGAGATGTGGTAGACGAAAGCAGGATCAGTGGTGAGATGGGTCGCGAGAGGGACCAGCAGGGCGGAGTCTTCGTGTCCGAGGGGTGCAGGGCCCACTTTCCAGGCAGCATCGTCGAAGAGGGCGGTGTTCCAGGCCGCGGGCGGGTCCGGATGGGGATGGTCGAGGAAACGCCAGCCGGGTTCTTGAAAGGCGAGCGGAGTCGAGGTCAACTGCCGCCGGTTGGTGAGGTTGTTGGATCGGCCGGGGTCGGCGGGCGTTTCGGCATCCCCGGTCTCGGCAAAAAGATTCTGGGTTGGATCCTGCCAAAGAACGGAGCGGGTCTTCTCGTCCTCGACCTCGACGCGCGTTCCTTCCTCATCAGTAAAGTAGGACCAAACCTCGCTGCGCAGCTTGCTGTAGAGCACCAAGGCAAGCCCAGCCATGACGACGAGGGCAAAGAGGGGCAGGAACCAACGCGTGAGCCCTCCCGGTTTTTGGTCCGGCGAAGTGATTGGCGCTGGGAGCTCTTGGTCAGACATGCCCAGCTAAGTTGCGGAATCGGGCCCCGGAGGGGAACCATTACCCAAGTCTGGGTCGGAGTCCATCTTGCCCTCTGAGAGGGCACACTTCGAAAACCACACGAATCCCACCAGCACGAGGACGAGGCCCAGGATCCAGCCGAGATTGCCACTGATCCAATTCCAACCGGGCATCCTGTAGTCGTGACGCCGGACCACCCGCTTGCTGCGCGTGCTGTAGAGACCGCTCGAGTTCTGGTCGCGGTCTGAGTTGAAGAGGAGATGAAAGCCCGCATTGCGCACGGCAGGATTGGTCTCATTGTTGGCGGTGTTGATTTCCGGCCCCAGGTTCTGCGGACCCTCGGTGCCCTTGAGGCGGGTGCGATAGAGATCAGAGCCCCCTTCGCCGCCCTCCCGCTCGGAGGCGAAGTAGAGGAAATCGCCGTGATCGGTCAGGACCGGCGCGGTGTCGTTGGCGGGCGAGCTAAGGTCACTGAGAAACTTGGCGTGGCGAAAGAGCGGAGTGGCAGCGAGATCAACGAGATCCTTGCTCTCGCCCGTCGGCCCCTTCTCATCGGGCTCCCAGCCAAGCCCATAGAGGGGGGTGTAACGGTAGTGCGCTTCGAGGCAGAGAGTCACAAGGGCGGAGGCGATCACTTTTCCCATCGCTCCGCCATGTCCCCCGCCAGCGTTCCACGATCCATCGCCCTGCTGGGCTTTCACAAACTCGGGATGCATGCGCTTCATCCACTTTCGCCAAGCTGGTCCCTGGTGTTGGTAGGACGCCACCGTGCCGTAGTAGGCATAATAGATGTCGTTCAACTTGAAGCCCTGCCGGTCGACAATGGCCGAGGACTCGTAGGCCTTCGCGGTGTTGGAAGAGTAGCCCAAGAGTTGGGCGCAAAAGAAGCCCGCTGCGTTCATGGCCTCGGTGCCGCCCTGCCCGTTGGTGTATCCATAACCTCCACCATGCTTGCCCTTGCTCACGAACTTGAGAAACTTGGCCGCGCCTTCCATGGTCTTATCCTCCACGTGGATTCCGGACATCTTGGCGCTGCCGAGGGCCATGATCACCCAGCCCGTCACCGAGAGGTCGCCGGCTTCATTGGGTTTGTAGCGCCAGCCGCCGCCTTCGTGTTGAGTCTCGGCGATGAAGTCGATCGCGGCCTGCGCCTTTGGTCGCAGGGCGGTGTCCTTGGTCACGCCGTAGGCTTCCACCACCGCAAGAGAGGCGATGCCGTGATCATACATCGCGTTGCTCTGCGGCTTTACACCGCGCAGGTCTCCGGTGGCGCCATTCTGTTGTCCCACCAGCCACTCGATCCCGCGTTTGACGGTGTCCTGGTATTTGCACTCCTCGTCGTGCACCTCCCCCCGACCATAAAAGGCCAGCAGCGCGAAAGCGGTCGCGGCCTGGTCGTGGCCACCCTTGCCCCCGGACTTGCCAATGTCCCAGCGGCCGTCCTCTTCCTGGACGCTCGCGAGGTAGGCGAGTCCCTTGCCGACGGCGTTTTCGGTGGCTACCGATCCACCCAGCTTGGCCATCGCCTTGGGATCGGCGAGCGCGCTTTCGCGGAGGGAATAGAGCATGCTGAGTTGGCGCTCCACGATGAGATCGAAGTCGGTGTCCCCTGCGGCGTCAGAGGAATAGAGGTCGAAGTTCCCTTTGCGCTCCTCCACGTCCTCCAGCATCTTGGCGGCCTTCTCCGAGGTGCCGGGAGCGCGGCGCGGGCGGTTGGAGGCGAAGTAGAGGACGAGGTTGTCGGGAGAGAGATCGGGATCAACTTCGTCAAAGGGGGTGTTGACTCGGCCTGTGAGTGGCAGTGGCCAGGCGTACTCCGCCCCGTCCCACTTTGAGACCCAGATGTCGTAGCCCCCCTGGCCCCCGGGGCGATTGCTGGTGAAGTAGAGCAGCTCCGCATCTCCGCTGAGAGAGGGTGAACGCTCATGAAAGGCGCTGTTGAGCGCGCGCATGGGCCGCGCGTCGCCCCAGTCGGTGCCGTCCCACTCGCGCAGAAAAAGATTGGGGTTGCCCTCCTTTTCGCCAGCGCTGTAGATCATGCGGGCACCGCTCGAGGAGATGACCGGAGTGCCGATCTCATCGCTGGTGGAGAGCCCGCTTTCGGCCTCTTCCGCATTTTCCCAGAGCACGTATCCCAGTTCGACATCACCTGCGCGCTGTTCAAAGGCGACCTGGTCAGTGTAGGTGTACCAGCGGTGGGGCTTCAGGTAGATGAGGGCCCAGCCCAGGAATCCGACCACGAGGGCGACCGCGCTCCAAAGGTAGAAGCGATATCGTTGATTGCGGGTGACTCCGAGGATCACCCGCTCATCGCGTTCCTCTGTTCTCAGGGCTCTTGCTGGGCTGCTCATGCGGTCGGCAGGAATCTACTTTTCGGTTCGCACCGCGATATTCATCTTGGGCACTCCGGTGTGGCGGCAAATCGACATCACATTGGCGAGATAGAGGTGCTTGGAATCGGCATCGCAGCGAATGAGCACTTTGAGCTCAGGCTTTTTATCGACCTCGGCTCCCATCCACTTGGACAAGGCCTCTTCCGTGATCTGCTGTCCCATCACGACATAGGATCCATTTTCGCGGATGTTGATCTTGATCAGGTTGCCGGCAGTCTGAGTCAGCGACTGATTGCGCGACTCCACCGGCAGGTTCACCAGGTGATCCACTTCCTCCTCCTTGAAGGTGGTGGTGACCAGGAAGAAGATGATCAGGATGAACATCACATCGATCATGCTCGAGATGTTGATCAACTCGCCGCTTTCGTTGTCGGTAGTTCGAATGCGCATGATTAAGCCTCGGCCTGGGTGAGATCGTCGTATGCGGCCGGGCCATCGCTGGACCCGGTTTCGGAGTTGCTGAGACGGGCGTGGTCGGCGATGAAGGAAGTGCCGACTTCATCGATGTGGTCGACCAGGCCGTCCACCTTGCTCAGGAGAAACTGGTAAACCAGCATGACCGGAATCGCGACCGTGAGCCCTGCGGCGGTGGTCACCAGGGCTTCGTAAATGCCAGTTGCAAGGTCGGCTGTTTTGGCCGCGCCACCACTGGAGGAGGTTCGCTGGAAGGCATCAATCATTCCGTAGACGGTTCCCAGCAGGCCAAGGAGCGGACAGACCCCAGCAATGATGGAGAGCCCGCGCAGGCTCCGCTTCATTTTGTCAGCTTCGCGGATGCCCGAGTCTTCGATGGCCTTGGCCACGGCCTGGTAGCCGGAGGCCCGCCATTGAATGCCGGCCCTGAAGACGTGCCCGGCGGCGCCCGGGCTCTCGTCACAGAACTGCTCAGCACTCTGTCCGGAGGGGTCACGATCCCATGCTTCGCCCAGTCCCTTCAGGAAGCCGTTGGGCAGGATCTTTTCGCGGCGCAGGGAGATGAAGCGTTCGAGAGTGAGGGCCAGGGCGATCACGGAGGCCAGTCCGAGAGGGAACATGATGGGCCCGCCCTTTTTGATCAGGGTGAGCATCGTTTCCTTTTCGACTCCGGCATCCGCGCCTGCTTCGGCTGCCATCACGCTGGTGGTCAGGACGATCAAGTAAGCAAAGGCAGTGCCGAGGATGAGCTTCCATCGTTGGGATGAGGGGTAGTTCTTCATGTGAGCGTTGTGGTGGTGTGATTAGGGAGTGGCGAATTACTGGGTGCGTAGTTGATCGAGATACTGGCGGGCGACCACTGCGGCTTTCTCCTTGGGGTAGCGCAGGATCACGTCCTTGAAGCGTTGCTTGGCATCCTCCCGCTTGTCTTGAGCGAGAAGAACGCGGCCTATTTCAAGGATCCCCTTGGCCTGCCAGTTGGGATACTTCTTGTAGTGAATTTCGACGTTGAGAAACTCCTTCACGGCCGGTTCGTACTTCTGCATGTTGAAGTAACACTCGCCGGTCTGGAAGCGCGCCCGCACGGTCCAAAGATCAATCTCGGCCTTGGGATCGAGGAGTTTGGAGTACTCGGGAATGGCATTTTTCGGGTCATCCGAATTTTCCATGGCCCATGCGAGGCCAAACTGGGCATTGCGGGTCCATTGACTTTCGCGGAAGCGGCCGAGGAACTCGTGGTAGGTTTTGCGAGCTCCCTTGTGATCGGCAGTCGCGGATTGCATTTCGGCCAAGCGCATCATCATTGATTCCGCGAGAGTGTTTTCAAGTCCACCGATCTTCATGCCGGCCGCGTAGTGACTGCGCGCCGCGACGGTTTCCTTGCATTTCAGGCGCGATTCGCCGGCTTGAAAATACATCGACGCCCGCAACGTTGATTTGGGATAGTCGGCGAGGAGTTTCTCGAACTGGCGGGCCGCCGTTTCGAATTCTCCCTTACTGTAGTGCGCGCTTGCCAGCTGATAGCGCAGGTCCGCCTTGAGAGAGTGGTCGGCCACTTTGGCGAGGGCTTTGGTCAGGCGTTCGATCACCATGTCCTGGGCTCCGCTCTTCAGATTGAGTTCGGCGAGCTCACTCTGCACCTTCACGACCAGCGGGCTCTGGGCGTATTTTTCGAGGAAGCGTTCGTAGAGCGTGACCGCTTCCTTCTCGCGCTTCTGTTTGCGTTCGCACCACGCCAGTTCGTAGAGCGACTGGTCCGCGAATTCTGAATCGGGCCAGGTATCGGCTACCTTGCGGAGGTGGTTTCCGGCCTTGGGCCAGTTCTGTTCCCGCGCCAGCGAGAGGCCCGCGTAGTAGGTCAGACGCTGAATCTTTTCGTGCTTCGGATAGCGTCGCAGCATTTCCGGGAAGTGCTTGGCTGCGAGGTCGAATTTTTCCGCGCTCACATAGGCGAAGCCTTCCTGCAGGGCGGCGTCGGCTGCGAGATCGTGCTGCGGATTCTTGGCCGTGACCGCGAAGTGCAGGGCGGCAGTTTCGTGCTTCTTCTCGGTGGCGTCGATCCAGCCGAGATAGTAATGCACGCGCGGTCGTTGTGCGGGGGCATTCTTTTTGAAGGGTTCCTTGTTCAGCTTATCCTCGTTTAGGAAGCGTTCCAGGGCTTGCCGCGCGAGCTTGAGATCCTTCTGCTCATACGCGAGCCGGCCCTGTTCGGCGAGAGCGAGGGGAAGATGCGGGGTCGGCTGGGGATAGAAGCGGGTGAGGGTTTCGAGGTGCTCGAGTGCCTTTACTGGCTGCAGGTCCCGATCGTAGGCCACCGCGAGCTGGATCAGGGCCGTGTCGACATTGGGATCAGAGCGCACTTGCTGCTGGTTCCCCTTTTTGGTGACGCGAGTTGCGATGAAGGCCTCAAAGGGAACGGATGCTTCCTTCCACTGTTCTTTCCTGAAGAGGCTGTCTCCGACCAGGAAGGCGAGCTGGGCAAAGAGGGGGCCTTCAGGTTTTTTGGCGAGGAGAGGTTGCGCGGTAGCGAGCGATTGGTCCCAGCGCCCTTGGTGGTGGTGAATCTGCGCTACCCGAAATGCCGCTGCCAAGTTGTTGGGGTGCTCTTTGTATGCGCTGAGAAATTCCTGGTAAGCCTTGGCAGCGTTGTCGAGCTGGCCGAGGAGGAAGAGGTTTTCGGCCCGAAGGAAACTGGTGTCGCCTGCGAGTTCGTGCTCCTTGAACCGGCCGAGGAACTCATTGGTGAGGGTGAAGCTGGTATTGAAATCCTTCAACTTGTGATAGCAGGTCGCCCGCTGGGCGATCACTTCCGCGATCTGGCCAAATTTTCCGGCGTTGATTTGTCCCAAAGTGTCGGTGGCCTTCTTCCAGTCCGGATTGTTCCGGCCCATCAAGGCGTTTGCAAAGTCAAAGCGCAGGTCGTCGATGACCGGGGTGCTACGGTACTTTTGGATCGTGGGTTCGAGCGCGGCTGCGGCGCGATCAAAGTTGGGCTTGGCGGGTCGCGAAAACACCCGCGCGAACCACAGGTTTGCCTTTGCTCCTGTGACGCCCTCGACGTTCACGAGGGCGGAAAGACGTTTCTCCGCCTGCTTGAATTCCTCGCGCTCCAGAAAGCAGCGACCAATGTAGAGCTGCGATTCCTTGACCTGGGGGTTCTCCTTTTTCTGCTCCTTGGGCCTCGTTGCACGCTCTTCCTTGAGATAGGCTTCAAATTCGCTCGCCGCGGTCTCCCACTTTTTGAGAATGAAGCGGGTGACACCAAGCCGCCAGTGGCATTCCGCCTTGTCCACCCCTTGCAATCCCTGCAGTGCGATCACGAAGGCTCCTTCCGCCTTCGAGTGAATTTTTTCAATCGTGTAGCATTCGCCCAACAAGTAGGAAGCGCGGGTCTTCCAAATCGCATCGGCGCCCAGCGGGGCGACTTTCTCCAAAGAGGCCGCGGCATCCGCATACTTTTTCAGTTGGTAGTCGGCGAAGCCCTGCTGATAGAGTCCGCGCGCAGCTTGATTCGGGGCCAGTTTGCCACCGAGCAGTCGGGCACTCCACTTGCGAACTTCCTCCCACTCGGACTTCCCAAACGAGATGTCACAAATGGCCGCCAGCGCCGAGGCTTTGTAGCTGGGCTCCTGCAAGCGGCCCTCCTCCCGCACGAAGAGCGCCTTCGCTTCGTCCTTCTTGCCGTTCCGCATGAGGCACTGCCCCTGCAGCATGATGATCCGGTCGCGGGCGATCAGCTGGTCGAGCTTGCCCTTGGCAAGGAGGGAGGTCAGATGCGGGATGGCCTGAGTATACTGTTTTTGTGCGTAGTAGCTCAGGGCCAATCCATGGCGGGCCAGGTCGGCCTTGGCGTGATTGCCATGCTTTTGCAGGAATTCCTGGAAGCCGCCGATGGCCGCCGGATAGAGCTTCCGATTGTAGGCGCCATTCGCGAGGAAATAGAGGTCGAGGGCCGGGTCCTCTCCCTGTGCTTCGGCGGGCGTGCCGAGCAGCAAAGAGAGCAGACAGCAGGTGCTGAGCAGAGATGCGGAGAGTCGTCGTGCCATCGCACCCAGCCTGACGAGCCGATGCTCGGCTGTCATGCTCATACCCGTCATGCCAATCACGCCAGTCATAGGGGATCTATAGAAACACCACTTACAAAGGGTCAATTAGAAAGAGGTGATTTGAAATATGGTGCAGTCTCCTAAGGGAGTGAAGTTGTTCACAAAGTTTAGGAAGGCGATCGCCAGAAGGGGACTTAACCTGATCGGTTACGTCGGCATTGTGTGGTTCTTTTCGGATATACTGGCAACTGCTGAAATGAGACCCATTTACTTCGTTGGAAGTCCCAGTATTATTTAGGATGCTGAGGGGACTTCCGGGTTTGTGGGCAGGACGAATGCCTGGAATCGAGCCACCCCGGGGTCACCGAACTTGGGGAGTTGAGTGCTCTCCGGCGGGGAAGCCCGGTATCCTGCCTCGTCCCGGCTGGTGATTGGTGATCCACTTCCACGTGGCCTACATCGAAGGGATCTCAGAAGAAGCAGCAGAGGGCGCGCTCGCGAACATCTACCACCGAGCCCGTTCTCGGGCCGGGGGGGTAGCCAATATTCTCAAGGTCATGAGCCGCGACGCTGCGGTCCTGCAAGGGTCGATGATGCTCTACCTGAACCTCATGAAGTCGCCCAACGCGCTCTCGGCCGCCCGTCGTGAGATGTTGGCCGCGGTGGTGAGTAATATCAACGATTGCTATTATTGAACGCTCTCCCACGCGGCCGAGTTCGGTCGCGCCGCAGGTGACGAGGAGGCCGCAGAGCAGCTGATCCTCGACTATCGCGAGATGGATCTCCCCTCAGCGGATCGTCTTCTCTGCGACTACGCCGTGAAGCTTACCCTGAGCCCGGGTGCGGTGGGTGAGGTTGATCTGGAGCCTCTGCGCATGGAGGGCTTCGATGACGACGCTCTCACGATTGCCGTGCAAGTCATCGGATATTTCAACTACATCAACCGGATTGCGGACGGACTCGGGGTTGAACGCGAAGAGTGGATGACTCCGAGCCTGGAGAGTTGGCGGGAAAGGAAGGGGAGCGACTACGGAGGGTTGGAGTGAAGGATGCAGGGGGTCGCCCCGATGCGTTTCCTCTCATTGGGATTGGGAGCGGGCTCGGAATTATTGTTTCTCCGGAATGATCTTGAGAACAATGCTCTCTTCTCCCCGTTGCACCTCGATCTTGTATTCCTGATCTGCCTTCAACTTGCGGAGCACCCTGGTGAGATCATTGCGGTTCCCGATCGCGGTCTCATGGAATTTCATGAGGACATCTCCGTCGCGCAAACCAGCTCGCGCGGCGGGCGAGGCTGGGACCACTTGGGCAAGTTTAACCCCGCCGTTGTCCGCATTTTCCAGGCGCACTCCGATCCGGACCTTGGGAGCATCGGGCCTGTTGCGCGCGACTTTGACGTAGTCCGGGGCCTCGGGACGATTTGCGATCGTGATCGCGATCGATCGAATGTAGCGCGTAACATGATGGAGGCCTTCGAAATCGACGGTCTCTATTGTATCACGGGGGGTGTGATAGTCCTTGTGCAGGCCCGTGAAGGCGGCGAGGACCGGGACGCCCGAGTTGTAGAAGGGCGTGGTGTCGGTCGGCAAGTAGGGGCTTGGAGAGTGCTTGATCTTCAGGTCAGTCGCGTCGGCCTGTTGGAGGATTTCCGGCCAGTCATTGCTCGAGGCCAGGCCTTGAATCGTGACCCCTCCGCTCCTTGCTCGACCCACCATATCGAGATTGATGTAGGCGGCGAATTGCGGATGAAGATCCCCCCCGTTGAGGTCGGCCTTCGCGCTGGCAACGTAGTGTGTCGAGCCGTGGAGCCCGAGCTCTTCACCCGACCAACCGGCGAAAATGAGGTCGCGCTTGAGCTTCAGTTTTCCCGCCTTCTTTTGATCGATCAGGAACTGCGCAAGCTCCATCATGGCTGCGACGCCAGAGGCGTTGTCGTCGGCGCCGAAGTGAATTCCCTTTGCTTCCTCGCCCCTTGCTCTCGACCCTCCGCGATTTCCATAGCCGAGATGATCAATGTGGGCCCCGATCACCACCGCTTCCGCTGACGGGGTGTCACCCGCCACCAGCCTGGCCACTACGTTGCGGCCAGAATCCAGCTTGGGAGCGATTCCGATCTTGGCGCTGATGCGATTCTTGAGCTCGAATCCCTCGATTTTCTCTCCCGTGTTGTAGGATGCGAAAAGCGCCTGCAGGCCCTCGAGTTCGGCCTTACCGGTGAGCAGGGAAGCGGCGAGTCGATCAGTGATCGTGATTGCGGGCAGGATCTGTTCCCGGCCCCCCACCATTGTGTTGGGCGCGAAGAGTTCGGGAGAGACGGCGGGATTGGTGCCCTTCACGAAGATGATGCCCGCCGCGCCTTCGTCTTTGGCCAGCTGGGCTTTCACCATGAGGGGACCAAACTGCGAAAGTTTCCTTCGTGGGCGGGGATGCCCCCGCAGCACGATGATCCATCGACCCTTGACGTCCAAGCCATCGAAGCTGTGGTAGTCTTTCGTCTCGATTCCGAAACCTGTGAAGACGACCTTGGCATTCACGGTCGCGGTGGTGCTGAGTGAAAGCGGTTGATAGTGCTCTCCTGGGGTCAGATTTCCCTTCAGCCCTGGTGGGACTCCGTCCGGAAAGCTCAGCGAGTTCTCTCCCTGCAAGGACATCCCGGCCGGAAACTCAAAGTCCTGAAAGTAGGATTCCCCATCGCCTGCCTGCTGCAATCCCAGTCCCTCAAAAAACGCTGCGAGATAAGCGGTGGCCATGCGCTCTCCCTTGTCGCCGGTTCCCCGCCCCTCGTATTCGGCGGAGGCCAACCGAGTGACGAAGCGCCGCAGGTCGGCCTCCGCGATGGCGGGCGCAGAGGTGGCCACTGCTTTTTGGCCGTGTCCCGTGGCAATTGATTCCGCCGCCTTGAATTCCTTGGCCTGGAGGCAGAGCGAGGCGAGGGTGAGGAGGGCGAAGAGGACAAGTTGCAGGTTCATGGAGATAATTGAAAAGTTGGGGGGCGCTCACCTCTCCCCGTGGAGATAGCATGGTGCGGCAAACTCGCAAACCCTGTCCCGAGCGCTTCAAGGGCAAGCGTGCTGGGGCCTTCCGGAGCGACTGCGAGCACGGAGCTCCCGCTCGAGCGCATGATCTGCGCAAGGAGATCCTCCTCCCCTGCGCTCAACTGATCTGACGGAGCCGCTGGTCGGTTCTGGCCTGAGACCTTCATTAGCGGACTTCCGTAGACACCACTTTCCCCTCGATCACTACCCCGGTGCAATGCGTGACGGTCTCCAACGGGTCGCCATCGAAGAGCGCGAGATCGGCATCCATGCCAGGCTTCAGCGAGCCCACCCGGTCCTCAATGCCGAGCAACTTGGCAGCGGCGGAGGTGCAACCCGCGAGCGCTCTCTCGTGCGGCAATCCGTAGGCTACCGCCAGGGCTGCTTCGAAATGCACGACGCGGGTTTTTGGGACGTAGCCTTCGTATCCTGATTGGAAGGCGAAGGGGATCTTGGCTGCGTGCAACTTGGCGGCCAAGGTGAAGGTCATGTTCTCCCGCTCGGAGTAAGGTCGCGCCATGGTGGGATGAATCAAGATCGGCACCCCCGCAGCCTTGATTTCATCGAGGAGGAAATAGGCTTCCGAGGCGCCGTCCAGAACGAGCTTGAAGCCGAATTCCTTCTGCAGGCGAAGAGCGGCCGCGATGTCGTGATGGCGATGCGCACTCACCAGGAGGGGGATCTTTTTTTCCAGCACCTGCACGAGGGCATCCATGCGGAGATCGGGTTCCGGTCGTTTGTCCTGGTCTTTGTCCGCGAGTTTTCTCGCATGGATCTGAGTCTTGAGCAGATTCTCGCGCAGCATGGCAAGGGACTTGGCGCGACTTCCCGGGGCCTTGTCGCCTCCTGCGAAGCCATCGGATCCCAAGGTGGCGGCGACCATCGCAAATTGTCGCAAGGTGTCTTTCCCGGCGTCCGTGATCGAGGTGACATTGGTTTTCAGAATCATGGTCTGTCCGGACACCAGGGCTCCGGGGGCATGTCCGGTATGCACGGTCGTGATTCCGAGATCGCGAACCCACTTCACGAGCGGGTCGCGGCCATTGTAGGCATCGATGGCACGGAGCTCCGGTTGAATGGGAGCGGACTTCTCCAACTGCTCCTGATCGTGCTTGTCTGAATTCAGAATCCCCGAGAGACCCACGGTGGCGTGGGCATCGATGATTCCCGGCATGGCCACCTTGGCCTTGATTCGTTGGTAGCCAATCGGAATGGCAACCTCGGCTGCGGTTCCGACCTTCTCGATCTTCCCACTCGCGCCGCAGAGGACCACCCCGTTTTTGATGGGCTTCAGGTCGCCGGTCATCGGATAGAGCGTCTCCGCCTCGATCGCGATTTGTGCCGTGAGGGTGGAGCTCGTCAGGGCGCTTGCAAGAAGGATTGGGGTAAGGATATTGCTCATCAGGCGGTGGTGTTATTTGGTGAAACAGCAACCGGAGGCTTTGCGTTGGTGGCCTGCTCCGAAGCCGCCCTCGGCCCAGAGTTTGTCTGCCGGGTCAGCAAGGTCGAAGACCTTCTGCCCCTCCACGTGTGTTGCCAGCACCCGGGTGTAGACCGAAAGAGGATCGCCATTGAGGATCAAAAAGTCGGCTTGCTTTCCCTCCGTGAGCGAGCCGGTCTTTTCTGCCAGGCCCATCATTTCAGCGGCCGAAATCGTCACCGCGGCCAGAGCCTTCCCCCGCGACATCCCCGCGCGTACTGCCAACCCGGCGCTGCGCAGGAACCAGCGGGAGTCGTTGATGGGATCGTCGGTGTGAAAGGCGGTGAGCACTCCGCGCTTTTCGAGCTCTGCCCCGTTCCTCCACTCGATGTCGATGGCCTCCAGTTTCCCGCCGGGGGAGTCGAGCAGGATGATCGAGCAGGGCACCTCGGCTTCCGCAATCTCGTCGGCCACCTTCCACGCTTCAGAAACATGGTGCAGAACAACCTTGAACCCGAACTCCTTCTTCAGGCGCAGCACCGTCATGATGTCATCGTGGCGGTGGGTGTGGTGGTGCACCACTCGCTTGCCCTCCAGGACCTCCACCAATGCTTCCATGGCGAGGTCGCGTTCGGGCGCTTGGTCTCCACCCTGCGCCAGCTTCTCACGATATCGCTGCGCCTTGATGAACTGTTCGCGCACGAGGGCCGCTGACTTGCCTCGCGTGCCGGGAAATCCGCCTGTCCCTTTGATCGAATTGGTGCCGTTCGCCATCTTGATCCCCCCCGCCATCGATCCATCTTCATTGCGCACCGCGAGATCTTCGACCGTATTGCCATTACGCAGCTTGAGGTAGGATGTCTGCCCGGAGAGAAGGTGGCCGGATCCCGACATGATGTTGACCATCGTGATTCCGCCCGCCCGGGCCTTTTCGAAGGTGCTGTCGAGGACATCGATCGAATCGAGGGTCCGCACTTCCGGTTGGATCGGGGAGGAACTGTCGCCGCCCTGAACCTTGCCAATGTGTGAATGGGTGCAGATCAATCCCGGGAAGAGAACCTTGCCCTTCAGATTGAGAACCTCGGCATCTGCGGGAATGGCAACCTCTTCGCGTGTTCCCACTGCCGTGATGATACCGTCTTTCACGATCATGACTCCATCCGGAATCTCAGGAGCGGTGACAGGAATGATCCGGGCCCCGACATAAGCCCGCACCTTGGCTTCCGAATCCTTCTCCTGCCCGATTGCAAGAACGGCCACCGTCGCGAGTGCCAGGAGGGGGGCGACATATCGTAAGGATGAGAACATGGGGCTCTCTTAGCCTACCCAAGGAGGCTCTTCCATTAGGAAATCAGGAAGAGCCAGGACCTGCGTCTGCAGCCTGGCCGTCCTCCGATTGGTTCTCCACCCGGGCATCGATTGCAGGATCCCGTTTCATTATACGGAAGGAGTTCATCGGTCTTCCGGGATGGGCCCAGGGGTGCGTTGTGGGAGCGATCGCAAACGAAAAGTTCCAGCCATCGAAGGGCCTTTCATGGTGTCCCTGTCCCTGGCAACCCAAGTATTGCGAACGGGGAATTCTGTGCCAGTCTATCGCCATCGCATTTATACATTCGATCATCAGGCGCGGGTGGTGGCTGATCCTTCTGGTGATGCTTGGAGGGGCCGGGTGGCTCGCCACCTCAATCCCGAACCTTGCCATCAGCGCCAATACCGACTCCTTCCTGGAGGAGGATGACCCGGGGATCACCACCTATTACGAGGTGCGCGAAGAGTGGGGGACCGATGAATTTGCCCTCTTTTGTGTCACCGCGGACGACTGGTTCACCTCCGAAGGAATGGCGCGGCTCAGAGAGATCGAAGCCGACTTGCAGGCGGTTCCCTATGTGGCTTCCACGATGTCGATTCTTGACGTGCCTCTCCTCCGGCAGAAGCCGAACGAGAAACCCAGACTCTTAAATTTCAAGAAGAGCATGGTTGATTTGCGTGGGGAAGGAGTGGACTACGAAGAGGCCGGAGTGGAACTGCGGAACCATGAAATCGCGAGGGGAAACCTGATTTCTGCCGATGGGCGCAGCATGAACATTGCCGCCTATCTCGATTGGTCGAAGACCGATGGCAAACTCATTCCGTCGATTAATATCCGTCGGGAGAAAATGGTGGATGGAGTGCGCGTGCTTGCTGAGAAGTGGGGCAAGAAACTCCCGGAGCCGATCCGCATCTCCGGAATTCCGCTAATCCATCGCGTGCTCTACGAAAACATCCGCCATGATTTGATCGTCTTCAGTATTGCGGCTCTCGCTCTGTTTTCCCTCGCTCTTCTCGTCACCTATCGCCAAGCGCGCTTCGTGATTATCCCGATTGTGTGTTGTCTCCTCCCCACGGTCGGGATGCTCGGTGCGATGAGTATGCTTGGGATCCCGATTTCGCTCGGCACATCCAACATGCCGGTCCTGCTCTTCGTGTTGATGTTGCCCTACAACGTCTACTTCATCGAACGCTACCGCGAACGCCGGGCCTTTCACTCTGGGGAGAATGGGCTTACCAGCACCCTGTTCTCCCTCCGGACTATTGCAGTGCCCTGTGCCTTTTCCTGTGCGACCACCTTGGCTGGATTTGTAGCGCTCAGCAGGAGCAAAATCATTCCCATCGGCGACTTTGGAGAAAAGATGATGATCGGAATGCTGGTGGGCATCGCAGTCGTCTTCCTCTTCCTCGCAGCGACGATGGGTCGCTTGCGGGGATCACGCGTCGAGCCGAGCGTGACGGGAACTGCGCGTCCGACCTCAGGATTCCTACGGCTGTCAGAGAGGGTTACCCTGGCGCGTCCTGCCTGGGTGGTCATGATAGGGATTCTGATCCTCCTTGGGTCCATCGATGGAGCTCGCCGGATCAGCGCGGAGAGTAAATTTACCAGCTATTTTTGGCCCAGTAGCGAAGTTTACCAGGGGTTGGAGTATATTGATCAGAATGTGGGAGGAACGACCTGGATTGAAGTCCTGCTCACTTCGAAGGAAGAGAAGGCCGGATTCTTCAAATCGAGAGAGGGGATCGCGGCTCTCGAAGTGGTGGAGGCCTACTTCGAGGATGTCCCCGAAACGGGAAACATTCTCTCCCTGAACAGCCTGCGCAAGGAGATGCGCAAAACCTTCAAGTCGGAGTGGTTTCCGCTCATGGGTGATGCCGCGATGCTGTCGCTCATCAATCTCGCAAATTCCGAACTGATTAGTCAGACCACGAACAGCAAGTTCACCACAACGCGCGCGACGATCAGGATGAAGGAAACCGCGCCGACCTTGAAGCGCAACGCCATTCTCGCCGGACTGCGCAAGCACCTTGCGGATCACAGTGCTGCCTTTGAGAATATCGAGGTGGAAATCAGG
>Ga0302119_10000348_pt1 | contig 20608 bp, 15 predicted proteins | sample AG5_Tmax_MG_FD_203114 | JGI IMG/M metagenome (GOLD analysis project Ga0302119, IMG submission 203114) | Marine microbial communities from Western Arctic Ocean, Canada - AG5_Tmax | ecosystem: Environmental > Aquatic > Marine > Oceanic | place: Canada: Western Arctic Ocean | collected 2017-10-01 | reverse complement strand
CCAGCTGATCCACCAATTTCTACCCGCAATGAAAGCTCGAAAGTCAGGCAGGATTCTAAATGTGGCCTCGGTGGCAGCCTTCCACCCTGTGCCGGGTATGGATATTTATGCAGCCACAAAGGCGTATGTTTTATCTTTTAGTGAAGCCCTGGCAGAAAACCTGCGAGACACCGGTATTTCGGTCACTGCGCTCTGCCCTGGCCTGACCGATACAGACATGGTGGACACGTCAGTCGCCGGGGCTATGCCTACTTTTATGATCTCGCAGCCAGACGAGGTTGCCCGATCAGGCTTCGACGCGTTGATGAACCGAGAAGTTATCTGCATCCCGGGCAACGTGAATCGACTTGCCCTTGCCTGGGCGCAGCATCAGCCCCGCTGGCTGGTCAGAGGCCTGGGTGGATTGGCGAACAAACTGACACCTCAAAGATAGCGCCAGGCACTTAAAGCACCATCGCACCCGCAGGGAGAAGCCGGTTACCTCAAAGCTCGAATCGAGTTAGCAGCTCATTGGCGTTCTGGATGACCACCTCTCGTAAGAACCTGGCAGAGTGTGCCCTGCTTATTATTGGGCCACGATACTAGCCAGAAACCTGCATCAGGGATGTGGACGCTAGCGCCTCGATCGCCTTGGCAAGCTTGCGATCTTTATCGGTTACCTGATTACCCGCATCGTGAGTCGTCAATCGAATCGTTACGCGATTATAAACGTTACTCCATTCGGGATGGTGGTCGTGCTGCTCGGCGAGTGCCGCAACGTCCGTCATAAACGCGAACGCATCCACGAAGTTCTTAAACTCCAACTCTGCAACCAGGGCATCTTCCAATTGCTTCCACATAACCTGCCAGCCCTTCCTTTTAGTGAAAAATGACGTGCTGAAATATGACGCCCGCTAAATTCAAGGTCATTGTAGCTCGCCGCCAGACCAATGAGGAACACAACCAGTGATACAATAGGAAGCCACGTGAAATGTATTGTCAGTAATCTGCAAACAGATGACCTGATTGATTTTCGCCCCACCGACGAATATGTAAAAGGTCTACCGATAGATGTTCAATAAGATCAGGGAAATGGGCATTCTCAGAAACATGCTCCACTGCACCGCTATTGTCTTTACGTTGCTGATGCCCTTTGCACGCGATCCGCAATATTCAGATTCATGGAATCTTTTTCTTAGCGGCATTCTTCCTGCGACAGCCCCCATCATCGTTATTGTGATTGGGCTCGACCTGATGATGAGCAGAATATGGAAATCCGAAGCAAGCCAGGAACGCATCGAACACCTGAATAGTATTATCAGGGCACACCTGATTGTCGGAGGCGTGCTATTAGCCTCCTGGCTACTGGTGTTTTTACCTGTTTTGGTATGACGTTAGTGGCGCGAATTGCAGGCTGACTAACCCTTCGAGCCGATGAACAGCCTGCTAACTCAGCCATTTTGAACAGATCTCGGCCGGAGGTGATGCAAACGTTTGAAGATGCACTAATCCTGTTTCTTGACAGGCTAACCCTCAATGAGGACAATTCGCGACCTTTCTGCCAATCAACCTTTACGATGGCTACGTAGCTCAGCTGGTTAGAGCACAGCATTCATAATGCTGGGGTCGGTGGTTCAAGTCCACCCGTAGCTACCATTTATAAAGCCTCTAAGGGCTTTTAATCTCCCTGCCGTTTTCTTTGACCATTATTTACTGCATATTTACTGCAAGAATAACGCTAAATACTGGCTCAAAATACTTTCTCGTTACTCTTTTCTACAGCTCTCAGATAAGACACCCCCGGGGGAGGGATAACCCGCGTTCTAAATCAAGTAGTTACCACCCAGATACATTAGAAGCTGATTTAAAAAAGGCGTGGCTACTGCTGGGCCGGAAATGTTAGCGGGGTAGGTTGTTTTGGGGATGGCTCATGGTAGATTGCTGACATGGCTACTTTTGAACAATTTAGAGACTCCTTCCCAGAGAGTTATGTTGACGCGAGTCTTTCTACATTCTGGGTTTCTTATATGTTTTAATTCCTGTCGAAAATTAATCCTGCAGTAACGGCTAAAAACACAAGAATATAGAGAGCTTAAAATGACCGGACAAGAAATTTTATATACGCCAGGACGACATCCGTCAGAAAGCTATGAAGACATACTAGATTCGGATGCGGTATCTTCTCCTGATTTTTATCGGGAGGGCGACAATCCATCGGCCGCATTGGAGTCATACGACACTTCTCGTTATTTCGACCAAGCATTTTTCCAAAAAGAAGTTGATCATGTGTGGCCGCGAATATGGCAATGGGCAGCAAGAGAAGAAGAAATCCCCAATGTCGGTGATCATGTTGTATTTGACGTTGCGGGTTATTCTTTTCTAATTGTTCGCTCCGCTAATAACGATATAAAAGCGTTTTATAATTCTTGCCTGCATCGAGGACGTCAGTTGGTTGAATGTGACGGTGCCGATGCGAAAATGTTCCGCTGTCCATTTCATGGAATGGCTTGGAACGTGGACGGCTCTCTAAAAATTAATCCTTTCGCCTGGGATGCCCCGCAGTGGGAGGATAGCGACCACAGTTTGCCGGAAGTTCGTGTGTCAACTTGGGGCGGCTTTATCTTCATCAACATGGACCACAATGCACCGCCTTTGGAGGAAGTCCTTGGGCCAATACCGGAGCACTTTGCTCGTTATGACCTGGAAGACCGGTACAAAGCTGTCCACGTTAGCAAGAAAATACGAGCAAACTGGAAAGCTACGACAGAAGCTTTTATGGAAACCCATCATGTTGTTGGCACGCATCCGCAAGGGTTGCCAATGACCGCTGACATCAATACTCAATATGATCATCCAAGTGAGTATGTCGGCAGGCAGATATGTGCCCATGCGGTGCAGAGCCCGCATATTGAAAAGCAGCTGACACCACAGGAAATCTTTGATGCATTCTTTGGCTCTGGCCAACATGATGTCGATGATGATTCGAGATTGTTAGTACCCGATGGTATGAGTGCGCGAGCCTATGCTGCCCAGATTATGCGTCAGCAATTATCGGAGACTACAGGCGCTGATTACAGTGAAGCAGGAGACGCTGAGTTTACGGATTCACTGATGTACAACGTTGCACCTTCGATGAGTTTTTGGGGTGGGTTCTATCAAAATACCGTATATCGTTTTAGGCCCAACGGCCTAGATCCTGAAACGTCGATTATGGACATCGTGATCCTTAGACCAGTCCCTAAGGACGGACCGAGACCTAAACCCGTGCCAATTATGCATTTGGATTTTGATGAACCAGTAACTCTGGCTTCAGAAACGATGGGCGAGGGTCTTGCTATGGTTTTTGAACAAGACGCTATTAATCTCCCGTGGGTTCAAAAAGGACTGCGAGCCAGCGGCTCTAAAAAGGTCGAATTTACACTCTACCAGGAGATGCGACTTCGGTTGCACCATAGACTCATAGATCGACTTATAGAAGAAGGCGAAGCGGCGATGGAAGGTTAGAAGGCAAGGTAAATGCCAGATGGGCCGACAGGTTAGCTGTAATTGCTTAAGCCCCAAGATGATTGAGCGTAGAAATATTAGAGCGTTCTCGCGCTTGGCTCCGCGAGACTGATGTTAGCGTTAAGTTTTTAAGACTACAGTCCGTTTCTAATGATTGTTTTGATTAGAGACTTTAACTGACTCGAACAGAGTAGCGCTCTCACAGTCGCTCACGGTTTGAACCCAGCGTTCTAAGACAGCTTTGTTTTCTGTACTTTCCCAGATAGCAACTGCAGCCTCGAGCCTCTCAATATTTGGTGAAACGCCATTCCAATAGAAGGTGCCGTTAGAAATATCGGCGCCGTATTTCGGGAACAGTATAGTTAACTGGAAGTCTTGGTACTCTACACTGTGTTGAACAGCCAGATAGTCCTCTCCAATTTTTCGAATTTCGTCGCGAGTAGCACCTGATTTCAGCTTACATTTATAAGATTCCGCAATCTCAGCCGAAGCGTTGCTGAATGCTAGACAAAGTATCAGTGATAACCAATAAAAACTGTGATGTGAATCGCCCCCAGTTCTCTAGACACCTGCGAGCTCCTTAAAATAGTTTCTTTCGTAATCCATTGGTGACAAGTTTCCATTGTTACCATGGCGTCGTTTGGGATTGTAGAACAGTTCGATGTAGTCGAACACATCATGTTTCCCCTCTGCACGATTCCGGTATATTCGTCGCTTGATTCTTTCCCGTTTGAGTAGCGAGAAGAAACTTTCAGCCACTGCATTGTCATGACAGTTACCACGACGACTCATGCTGGCGGTCAGGTTGTTAGCCTTCAAATAGCTACGCCATTCACCGCTCGTGTATTGCGAACCTTGATCTGAATGTACGACCACCTCCTCTTTGGGGCGTCTTCGCCACAGCGCCATCGTTAACGCATCCATAACAATGGCGGTTGTCATCCGTGATTGCATTGACCAACCAACGATCTGACGCGAGTACAAGTCCAAGACAACGGCCAGATACAACCAGCCCTCGTAGGTTCTGATATACGTAATATCTGTCACCCAGGTCTGGTTAGGCTTCGCCACGCTAAAATCACGTTCCAGGATGTTATCAGCGACATTGGCTGGCTTACCTCCATAGTACGTACGCCTCTTGTAACCTCGCTGTGACTGTAGGCCTTCAGCCCGCATCAGTCGGTATGTAATGGTCAAGTAATTTTGGCCGCAGATTTAGAGGATTTCCAATAGATATCCTCCGCCTTGTTTGGTGGTAGTCCACCATTATGTTGGTGCGGTCTCACCTGGCAGTAATAACCCGTTATATAGCCCAGGGTTGATCGCTGCGCTTCTGCCATCGACTGATAACCCAGTTCCGGCACCCACTCCGTTTTTAAACTTCTAAAAAATCGCTCCATTGGAGAGTTATCCCAACAATTTCCTCGTCGGCTCATGCTTTGCTTCATTTGAAAACGCCACACATACTGCCGGAACTTTAAACTTGTGTAATGACTTCCTTGATCCGAGTGAAACAATACCTCTTCAGGTTGACCTCGGGATTGATAAGCCATCGTTAAGGCCTTTGCTGTTAATTCGCTGTTCGGCGAATTGGATAATGCCCAACCTACTGGTTTCCGGGCAAACAGATCGAGGACAATCGCCAGGTAGGACCAGCGCTTTCCCGTCCAGATATAAGTCACATCACCGCACCAGACCTGATTCGGGCCTGTGGGATGAAACTCGCGATTTAGGACGTTGGGTATATCGGTGTGTGGTTGCGAAGCCTTCTTGTAACGATGTGTCGGTAACTGCGTGCTGACCAGTCCCAATCGTTTCATAAACCCCGTTGCGCGGTAACGACTTAAGCGTGTCCCTTGCCCCGTGACGATGTGCGCAATGCTGCGTGCGCCGGCCGATCCGTTACTGAGTTGATGCGCTGCTTTCACCATGGCGTTAATTTTCAATTTCTCCAGATCAATACGCTGTTCGGCGGACTGACGATACCTAAAAGTGCTTCGGTGCAGACCAAACGCTTCGCAAAGAATCGTGATGCTGTAGCTCTACTGAAGCGCGTCAACAACCTTTAGTTGTTCAGCGAGTCCGACATCAAGAGAGCCGTAGCCTTTTTTAAAATTTCGTTATGCTCCTCAACACGACGCAGTTTCTTTTCCAGTTCTTTAATACGCCGATGTTCAGGCGTCATTGCTGATTGCGTTGGCGTCACACCTTGCCGCTCGTTGCGTAATTGGCGCACCCATTTATCCATCGTTGAATGTCCAACACCAACCGCCAGGGCTGCCTCTCGAATACTGTATTGCTGGTCAACGACCAATTGAGCAGACTCAAGCTTGAACTCAGGACTGAATGTGCGACGTGATTTGCTTTTCATATTGCGACTCACTTAATCGATGAGATGATATTATCACCTCTTATTAAGCGGCCAAATTCACTATGCCACTACAGTAGACACGATTCTTGCCGCAGGTTTCTCCCGCAGACTGCATATCGTCATAGACCTTTCGATACCCATAAACTGTGCCGCTCTCGATCCAGAACTGTCGGATGTAGCCTATCAAGTACTGGTCTTCTTTTGCCCGCTTGCTCAGTGGTTCTTTAAGCCACGCGTAGTAGCCGCTCGAGTGCACGCCGATGACTTTACACATCAATCGTACAGGAAACCGATGCTGGTGAGATTTCATGAACGCGTATTGTTCTTTGACTCCCCGGCAAAGAACACGGCTGCCTCCTTTAGGATGTCGCGCTCCTGCGTCACCCGTTTGAGTTCAGCCTTGAGCCGCCTCACTTCATCCTGTTCAGCCTTCTTTTCTTGATAAGCCGTTGCAGACTCACCGTACTTCTCTTTCCAGTCGTACAAACTTTTGGTTGTCACCCCTAGTCGTCGGGCAACATCGCCGACTGAATGACCACCTTCGGTCAGTTGCTTAACGGCTGCTATCCTGAATTCTTCTGTATAACGTTTGCCAGACATTGGCACCTCCTTTGAGCTTCATTGTAACGCTCTGAGGTGTCTACTAAAGTGGGGGCGATTCAATGCTTAACGAGCATGATCGTACCTCCGAATGTTTTTCTATACTCTCATAAACAAGGAATGAAAACTGGTGGAGCGAAATTTGGAAATAGGTCGCAACTACACTGGGTTAAATTCATGAGAGGTAGTAAGCGTCCCCGCGAACGCTTATTTTGGTTGGTAACCTTCGGGTGATCTAGTTTAATGGATGTCAGTGAAATGGTTGCGTGTTCCGTGACGTTAGAGATTTACAATAATAATCGTGCCTCAGTTGGAGGAAAAATGGAAAAGACTTACAAGAAGCTCGTTGCGAATAAATACACTCGTGATTTCCGTGATGCAGGAGAAGTCATAGAGGTTGAAGTACCTACCCCAGGTCCCAGAGAGGTGTTGTTGAAGAATAGATACGGTGGCGTAAATGCGTCGGACGTAAACATTGCGGGTGGTGTTTACTTTTCTGACGGGGATTTTCCGTTCGATCTTGGGTGTGAGTCAATCGGTGAGGTGATCGGTATTGGGTCAGACGTCACAGAGTTTGCGCTAGGTGATTTCGCGGTGAGCCCAGAACTCGGAAGTGCATATAGTGAATTACTCTGCCGAGATGTTACTTTTTTCACAAAAGTACCTGAGTGTACTCCTGAGATAATGGGATGTGCGGTCGCGGGTATGACGGCGACGGTAGGACTAAATGTCGTAGGCGAGATGAAAGCCGGCGAAACTGTGCTAGTAACCGCTGCTGCAGGAGGAGTTGGTTCATGGTGTATTCAGCTCGCGAAGTTAGCAGGCTGTCACGTTATCGGTACGTGCAGTACAGCTGAAAAAACGGATTCTTTGAAAAAGCTCGGGTGCGATAGAACTGTAAATTATAGGGAAGAGAATTTAGGAGAGGTGCTTTCCAAAGAATACCCTGATGGCATCGATCTAATTTTTGAGCAGGTGGGCCAAGAGACGTTCGATGCATGTGTCGATAATATTGCTTTAAGAGGCAGGATTTTAATCTGTGGTTTCGTTTCTGAATATACCAGTGGCCCTCAGGACCATACTGCACCGCGGATTTACCACAAGTTATTGTGGAAGTCGGCATCTATAAAAGCATTCTTATTCGCACATTGGCCTGAAGAACTGCCTGGTCAATTGCAGTACTTGGTGGACTTAGTCGCTAATGGAAAACTAGACCCGGTTATCGACACTGAGGTATTCGAGGGAGTAGATAATGCTGTTAACGCAGTGGAGTTTCTACATAGTGGTAAAAATACGGGGAAAGTAATAGTTCGTTATTGAGTTAAGGTCGCACCACACAGTTAAGGTTGGGGGCGGATCGCCCCCAACGCATGAGTCCTAAGATTATTTATTCTTTCCAAACTCGGGTTTTCTTTTTTCCTCGAACGCAGCGATTCCTTCGGCGTGATCTGCTGACCTTATAGTCATCATTTCGTAACCTAGCCCTACGTCCATGATGGAATGCGCAAGTTGCTTAAGGCCAATATTCGTGCTGACCTTGGTCCATCGAATGGCATCTTGTGCGCCGGCAGCAAGTTTGTCCGCGTAAGCGTCGACAGCCTTATTGAGATCTTCTGCGGGCAGGGCAAAATTGATTAGCCCCATGTTCACAGCCTCGCTAGCACCTACAGGTTCTCCGGTCATTAAATAGTGCTTTGCTCTCGCGTAGCCGATCAATTGGGGCCAGATTATTGCCCCTCCATCACCAGCGACGATGCCAACATTGACATGAGGATCGGCAATAAGCGCGTGCTCAGCGGCGAATATCACATCGCAAAATAGCGCTATCGTCGCGCCTAAACCCATGGCATGCCCGTTAATTTTGGCGATAATCGGCTTCTCTAAATCAAGAAGACCAAAAATCATTTTTTTGCTCTCAATCACAGTTGTGTTAGCTGCTTCGCCGGCGTTGGCTTTTTTCATTTGTTCGAAATCACCACCAGCACTGAAGGCCCGACCTTCACCAGTAAGCACGATAATATCGCTGCCTGGGTCTAGTTGAACATCGTAGAACAAGGTGGAAATTTCAGTGTGGAGACGCGCGCTTACGGCATTTAATTGGTCTGGAAGGTTGAACTTGATGTTCAGCACCCTGCCGCGTCGTTCAAATTTAATTGTCTGGTAGTCGTCTAGGTTCATCGTTGATTACTGAATGTTAAAAAAGCATGATGCGTCCTCAGACTCTAATGGTCAACTTAGTCCTCTGCGGCTTACTTACATATAATAGTCACCAAATTTTTGGTTAAGTGATAATACTCACGGTAAATTAGTGGTGAGCTAGGTTGAAGGAAAGTTCTGATACGATGTTAAATTATTGGTCGAAATGTCTGTTAACAGGCCTCGGGTATGTTTCCAGAATTTTCACACTAGGGGAATATTTATGTTGGTTGACTATAGTGCGCGATAAATCCTAAATAACTGGGTCGACGTTTCTGCTTTCGACAATTTTTTACCCATCACGAAAAATAGGCTAGGCTGTCTAGTCAAATTTTGTCATGCACCTTTATTCAGGTTGTTTTATTAAGAGGAAGAACTCATGCGGCGCGATCATTTTGAAGAGGAACATGTTTTGTTTCGCGATGCGGTCAAGCGTTTTACAGCAGAAGAAATCGCACCACATAACTCTCGATGGGAAAGTCAGGGGATATGCGATCGTTCAATGTTTACTGCTGCCGCGAGTTTCGGATTTTTAGGACCTCAGGTCGATGAAGAATACGGCGGCGTGGGCATTGATGATTTTCGCTACAACCAGATTCTTATGGAGGAGTTCGAACTGGCAGGTGTCGGCAGTGCAGGGTCAGGAATTGCCATGCACAATGACATTGTTATTCCTTATTTTCTCGAGTTTTGTACTGAAGAACAGAAAAAGAAATGGCTGCCGGGATTGTGCTCGGGTGAACTCATTGGAGCAATAGCAATGACGGAGCCCAGCGTGGGGTCCGACCTTGGAAACCTGAGGACAACCGCCACTAGGAGTGGAGACGAATATATCGTTAATGGCGGCAAAACATTTATCTCCAATGGCATTAACGCCGATCTCTTGGTGACTGCGGTTCGTACGGGAAGCGATGGTCATCGTGGAGTGAGTCTAGTTGTCATCGAACGCGAAATGCCTGGATTCACGCGAGGTAATAATCTGAATAAGATTGGCCGTCATTGCCAAGATACAGCGGAACTATTTTTTTCTGATTGTGTTGTCCCTCTTGCTAACCGACTTGGAGAAGAGAATAAGGGCTTCTACTACATGATGTTTAACTTGGCACAGGAGCGTTTAAACATTGCAATGTCGGCCATCGCCGCAGCACGTTATAGCTTCGACCTGACGCTAGATTATGTCAAAGAACGAGAAGCGTTTAGTCAAACAATTGGCGCCTTTCAAAATACTCGCTTTATTATGGCGGATTTGGCAACCGAAATAAAAATAGGTCAAACCTTTGTTGATAGATGCGTCATGGCTCACCGCAATAAGGAGCTGACGCCCGAAGAAGCTGCGATGGCGAAGATGTGGACCACAGAATTACAAAAGAAGGTAAATGACCAGTGCCTGCAGTTGCACGGAGGGTATGGTTATATGGAAGACTATGATATTGCTCGCGCTTGGCGCGATGGCCGCGTACAAACAATTTATGGGGGCACTACAGAGATCATGAAAGAGATAGTGGGAAAGTCTCTTGGTCTTGGTAAGGGATAACCCCCAGCTTAATCGTCTTGGTCTTCTATAGACGGCAATCTAAATAAAGAAACAAACAAGGAAGATGTAATCATGGGAACTAAGCCAGCAGCACAGCCGGGTGTGGAAACTAAAAAGACTTACTGCCGCTTCTGCCACAATTATTGTGCAATGGAAGTTGATGTATTGGATGGTAAACCTATTGCAGTGAGAGGAGATATTAGTGACCCGGTGTATGGCGGTTACACCTGTATAAAAGGACGACAACTGACAAAGGCCTATGATCATGAATCAAGAATTACGCAGCCGCTCAAGAAATTAGCGGACGGTAGTTGGCAAGAGATTTCTTCTACACAGGCGTTCGACGAGATTGCGGACAAAGTAAAGCAAATCATCGATATGGATGGCGCAAGATCGATTGCGACCTATTGTGGAACCTATTCATTTCAAGAGTCAGCGGCGCTGGCCGTATCTAGAGCTTTCCATGAAGGGATAGGATCGCCATCCTATTACACTTCAGTATCTATAGATCAGCCTGCAAAAGGCATTGCCTTGTCCAGATTTGGTGTCTGGGCAGGCGGACCACACAGCTTCGAAGGTGCTGATGTCGCGCTAATTGTTGGTTGTAACACCCTGATATCCCACTATACGCCGTATGGCGGAATACCGCCTTTTAGTCCAAGAAAGGCGCTAAACAGGGGTTTAAAAGACGGCATAAAAATGATCGTCATTGACCCTCGTAAAACAGAAGTTGCCCGAAAAGCGCATATTCATTTGCAAGCTCGTCCTGGCGAAGATCCGACCGTATTGTGCGGAATCATAAAAGTGATCCTGGATGAGAACCTCTATGATGCTGAGTTTTGTGAGCAGTATGTTGATGGTTTAGAAGCACTGCGTGAAGCGGTAACAGATTTCACTCCTGAGTATGTTGAGCTAAGAGCTGGTGTTTCGAGCGATCTTGTCGTTGAAGCTGCTAGGGTTTGGGGCAATGGTAAGCGTGGTACGGCGACAGCGGGAACTGGGCCTAATATGGCTCCCAGAGGGAACGTTATGGAGCATTTGTTGCACGTTCTGAACACGCTTTGCAGTCGGTTCAATAAAGAAGGGGATAAAGTCCCGAATCCTGGTGTTTTGTCACCGACAGGTAATAGAAAAGCCGAGGTCATTGCTCCCTGGCCTGCATATGGCAAAGATTTCCCCCAATCTCGTATCCGTGGGTTGAGCGAGTGTTGTGGTGAAATGCCAACCGCTGCATTGAACGATGAAATTCTCGAACCCGGTGACGGTCAAGTTAAGGTGCTTTTCAATATAGGTGGCAACCCTATGGTTGCTTTTCCAAACCAAAACAAGACGGTGCGGGCCATGGAAGCCTTGGAATTGCTCGTTTGCATAGATGTTAAAATGTCAGCGACGGCCGTTATGGCGGACTATATATTACCGGGGAAAATATGCCTGGAGCGTGATGATGCTCCCGTAATGGCAGACACGTGGTTTGACGTTCCATATACGCACTATGCTGAAGCTATAGTAGAACCTAATGGTGATGTAATAGAAGAATGGGAGTTCTATTGGGAGTTAGCTCACCGCTTAGGCATAGAGTTAAAACTAGGGGGGAGCATTTTGCCAATGGATGCCGCTTTTGGCGTGGCGACAGGCGGGTTAATACCTACAGATCATAAACCAAGCAAATTTGAAGTCTTAGAGTTGGTTGCCAGTGGCACAAAAGTGCCCTTGCGGGAAATAAAGGCAAAAGAGGGTGGGTTCGTATACGAGAATATAGAGTGCTTTGTAGAAAAAGGCGATTCAACCGCAAAATTGCAGTTAACGCCTCCTGGTATTGCAGACGAAATTCGAGAAATCAGAAGCGAAAATTTAACCGGCTCTGGTATTCCACAAAAAGATGGGACCTATACTCACTTGCTAACCAGTCGGCGGCTAAACCATGTTTATAATTCATCAGGTCAGCAATTTGACGCGGTAAAAGACAAGGGCACTACTAACCACGCGCACATGCACCCAGATGATCTTCTGGCGTTAGAGATTGAATCGGGGGACCTGGTGCAGGTCAGCGGTCCCGGAGGGAAAGTTACTGCGGTGACGAAAGCGGAGGTCACGATCCAGCGAGGGGTTTGCTCTCTGGCACACGGTTGGGGCTTCCACCCGGAATACGATAGCAATCAAAATGTCCGAGAGATCGGTACCAGTTCCAATCGGATAATCTCTGACGAAGCTGAATATGATCCAATCTCAGGAATGGCTCGCCAAAGTGCGATCCCAGTCAACATTACAGCGGTGTGATTCGTCTCAAAATACTCCGTAGATCATTGTTTTAGGTAAGTCTTGGAAGGATCTTTGAAATAACATGTGAGCAGCATTGCGGAGTGGAATGACAACGGCTGAATAAGAGGTTATGGCCTAGTGTTGCTTCTGGGTTGCGTAAGACCTGCAAACTTTTAGATTCGACGGACATCGACATTGAAATTGGCATAGATCTTTCAGTGGTGGGTTAGTCCTACAGCTTAACTTAATGGTAGATAGAGGCAGAAATGAGCAAAGCACTAGAACAATTAGAACGATGCCCAATTCATGAAGTGAATCCGATGCATCCAGACTTATTGCGATGTCCTGCGTTATTGAACAAACGTCTTCGCGATGAAGCGCCTGTGTTCAAAGATCCTTCGTCCGGCATTTATTTTATTTCACGTTTCGAGGATGTTGTGGCCATGTCTCAAGATCCAAAAACATTTTCTAGTGTGATGGGTGGTGCAACGACGCGCGCGGTGGAGTCATCTGAACCCGAGATCGTGGAGTTGATGGCGCAGGGTTATGCGGATGTGCCTACTATGCTTACCCAGGACCCTCCATTGCAGCGCCGTTACCGTAAATTTGTTGATGGGGTCTTCGCGCCAAATGCACTCAACGCACTAGAGCCTATGATGGAGTCGATTTCACATGAACTCATTGACCGTTTCGGGGCCAGTGGAAAGTGTGAATTTCTGAGTGAGTTTGGGGTGCCGTTGCCATTGACAGTGATTGCTTCCCAAATCGGTGCCCCCGAAAAGGATCTTCCTAAGTTGCGTCGATGGACAGAAGCCTTCATCGATAATTTGAGCCAACAGGGTGGATTGGATAGCAGAGTTAAAACAACGAAAAGTATCATAGAGTTTCAAAAATACTTTGTTTCTCGCTTGGAAGAGCGGCGCACTGAACCGAGAGACGATATTTTGTCGAAAATCGTCAATGCGAGCATAGAAGGAGATCAACCATTGGACAATGGTGAATGCCTTTCCATGCTGAATCAGATTTTAGTCGCTGGTAATGAAACGACCGGTGCAGCTCTCACTCAAGGTATTCTGTTGTTGATTGAAAACCCTATTCAGTATGAACTCATCCTTTCCGACCCTTCTCCTCGGACGATTTCAAATTTTGTGGAGGAAGTGCTGAGGGTGTCTAGCCCATCGGCCAATATGTATCGGCGCACAACGCGGGACATTGAGTTACATGGCGTCAGGATTCCTGAAAACTCGATTTGCTTCGCTCGGTTTGCCTCCGCAAATCAAGACGATGATCAGTTTCAAGATGCGCTGAGGTTTGATATCACCCGTGATAACCTGAAGACTCATGTTGCGTTCGGCAAAGGAGTCCACCATTGTCTCGGTGCTGCCTTGGCTCGTCGCGAAATGAATATCGGGTTCAAAGTGTTGTTCGAACGAGTTGAGAATTTTCGGCTGCAGTCGAATGATCAAAGCCCTGAATTTATGCCTAACGCGCTATTACATGGACTTGAAAGGCTAGATATAGCATTTAATATTCGCCACTAGCAGGATAGCGGGCAGGCATTGACAGCCAAGTTCTTCGAGCTTGATTTGATTACCGTCGCTCAGTTAATCCAAGCCTAGTGTTGTTGGCAAAAAAACGCCTGGCTGCCTAATAGACCTCTCAACAGAACTACATGGTGAAAGGCTGTCTTTCTAGACAGCCGAAGGTTCCACTACTTTCTGAAAATAAGAGATCCTATAAGAGTCGATGCGCCAAGTTTCGTCATCGGCCTTTAGTAGATTCCAAGTGTAACGCGCAGTGCCAGTGATGCCGGTTTCGGAGAATGTTTTCTCAGGAATGTTGAAAGCGGCGATCTCAAGTGGCATGTAGAGGATATAAGCTTCGGCAATAGCTCGCTTATCAGTTTGCTCATGAATAGTTAGATTGGTGTCGAGATGCAATGGCTGGGTGCCCGCTGCGACCATGGCTGCACGGTATTGACTCAATAAATTTTTAAAGTCATCACCCATGACGGTGACCGGTGGATTATCGGATAGACAGATGACACAAGTCGGGTTTTCAGTAAAGAGAGTGAACCAGCTTTCGATTTCGTTTTTGTCGAAGTGGTTCGCATATGCATTGCACAGGTTAATAATTGCCAAACGGTCTTTGACATTAAAATCAGTATTTCCTGGATGATCCATCAGACTCATTCTCCTTTTATTCGTTTTTCTTGAACCTATAAAAATTACGTGGTTAAACTTTTCGCTGAAGCTTGGTCTCAGCAAGCGACGTATTGGCTGCTACAGTTGAGTGAAAAAATCTGGTGGGCAATATCTCCTGAAAATAACCCATGTTGCCCCTCCATACCAGTACGAGGATAGGTACTTTGAACCATCTTATTGAAAGAGTGATCCGAGGATAGGAATTATAACAGGGCTTTTCGATCGAAAGTCTGAGTATCGAACCAGAACGATTGCCTGCTTGTTTTATGAAAGAGTGGCGCCGTATGACGATTAGTGGTTAAACGCTACCAAGTTTTTTGTTGTTTGTGGTTATTGGCTGACCTGGTGATGAGCGATTAGCCAAGGTGCTTTTCTGTTAGCGTAGGGAGAAATGCGCTGCCGTGGTTTCAACCATCAGCTAGCGGCAAAGAGATCGGTTTGCGGCCCTTGCCCCGGCCTTTGCCGGTGCACAGCATCAGGGGGCGCGCGTTGCCTCAGATGACACATATCTCCTTCAGACTCATTTCATAGTGGACAAGGCTGTGTAATTTGGAGTAATGTGCTACCCGAAAAATTCCAAACCTTGCATTGACCTTTTATAATCCCGTTGAGAGCCTCCTATGACCAGACTAGTTTGTCCTCGCCATATAATATCTGTAGCGCTAGCATTGACCGTCCCATTCGCACCAAGCGCCTATGCTGAACGCACAATTTCCTCTGAGATAGAAGAAATTGTGGTTACCGCACAGAAACGTGAAGAAAATATACAAGACGTTCCTATCTCTATGTCAGCGCTTGATGCTAGTGCGATAGAGAAAACCTTCTCACGCACGATCGATGAGATCACCGGCATGTCGCCCAACCTGATCATCAATCCGATTTTGGGCAACGGCACGATAGGTATTTCGCTGCGGGGTATGCAGCATGCCGAGGTGGAAAAGAGCTTTGACCCCGCCGTTGCGATCTACCAGGACGGCATATACCTAGCTTCTACCACAGGAGCACTGTTAAATATCTGGGATGCAGAGCGCGTAGAAGTGGTGCGGGGCCCACAAGGCACCCTCTTCGGGCGCAACACTATTGGTGGCCTATTGCACGTCATACGTTCCAAGCCGACTGGTGAATTAGGCGGCAAGGTTGTAGCAACGTTCGCCGAAGACGATCAGGAAGATTTCAAAGCACGCATCAACTTCCCTGAGTTTGCCGGTATTTCCCTGAAGCTATCGGCCGTTAATAGCGAAGGTGGCGGCTATATCGACAACCCCATTAGAGGTGAAACGCTAGGAGACAACGATCTTTTTATGTACACCATTGATGGATTGTGGGCGCCTACGGACAATTTTGATTTGCGTATCATCTACGATGATATCAGTGACAACACAGACACTCGCCCGGTGACTTGCCTAACAACCTCGACCGAAGCTTTCGGAGTCTTTGGCACTGTGTTTACCGGTTTGGGAGATGGCACACTGCCAGGCAGCGGCCTTCCAAACGAGTGCGCCACGTCAAAAGACGGCAGCGACTTGTTCACTACTTACACCTCTCAGGACCAATACGCCAAGTTACATACTGAAGCCGTGACTATCCACGCTAATTGGCAAATCAATGAAGCCCACAAGCTCGCATTGGTTTATGGCAACAGAGACGTTGACGAAAAGGCCCAGAACGAATTTGACGGAATCAGCTTTGACCTCTTTCGAACATCCAGACCTACCCAAGAAAAACAGGAAAGCTTGGAGATCCGAGTCGAGTCAGATTGGAGCGACACGTTTCGCTCAACCATGGGCGTGTTCTTTTGGGACGGTAGCTATACTTTGCAGCAAAATACAAGATTGCTACAGACATTTTTTGGTCCGCAGAGCTTCACAGCTTCACCTCTTTACAGTCAAGACGTAGACAGCAAAGCCTACTTCGCTCAGCTTGACTGGGACGTGACTGATAAATTGTCCCTAAGTTTTGGTGGCCGTTACATCAACGAGAAGAAAAGCGCCTGTATGACGGTTGCTAGTTATTCATTCGACGGATCTAACGTGGATTATGTTGACGTAGAGGGATTCTCGAAAACTGCAACCGCCCAGTGGGGAGAAGATTGCCCCTCATGGGCTTCCGGTGTTTATGACTCCTCTTTTGATGGCTCCGATAGCTGGAGCAAATTCACGCCACGAGTCGGCGCGCAATATGAATTCGACAGAGGAATGGCCTATATCACCTACTCAGAAGGGTTTCGGTCGGGTGGATTCAATGGTCGAGCTACTGCACCAGACAACACAGGGCCTTATGACCCTGAGTCGGTAGAGCAGTGGGAATTGGGAACTAAGCTAACGCTGCTAGAGAACACACTCCAACTGAATTTTGCTGTCTTCACTATTGCGTACGACGACAAGCAAGAAGATATTGTTAAGCCGGGTACCGCTGGCCAGACAACGCTGACAATTATCCAAAATGCTTCGAGTGCAACAATCGACGGCGTCGAGATTGACTTCAACTGGGTTGTGGCCGAGGGTTTTTCTCTGCGAGGTAACGTAGGTTTGCTGGACGCATCATTTGATGACTTTCTTGCGGACAGCGCAACAGGTTTGGTGGATTTAAGCGGTATAGATCTTCGTCGTGCACCTGAAATGACCGCAGGACTTACTGCGCTTTGGGAGCGCCAGTTGAGCAATGGAAACTTCGTCATCGCCAATTTGAGTTATACTTGGAAGGATGACTATTACGTCTCTGCTACTGCCAACGTTGACCACACCCCAGGCGGTTACGTCGGATTCAACCCCTCTAAGGTAGACTCCTTTGGTATTGTGGACGCGTCTATTAACTATGAGACAGAAAACTGGACGTTCTCAGTGTTCGGTAAGAACCTGACTGATGAGGTTTACCTGATGGCCTTCTTGGATGTGGGTGCGAATAACGTCGCGGCCTCGGCCACCGATTCTAGCGCGACCTATGCGCCTGGCCTCTGGTCATTTGGTACGCCTAACCGCCCTCGTTATTTCGGCGCCGAGGTACAGTTCAAGTTCTAGAAACCGCAACACCTAATCAAGGGCGCTTTACAGCGCCTTTTTTTATCACCCCTCCCATAACCAACAATACTCCTGTTAGTTTGTGAGGAAGCACTCAATGTCAACGCTCTTTTACTTAGTATTATAAACCGCAGCTATCCGCACGCCTCGCCCTGCCGGTTCCTTATAGGCGGCTATCGTTCCGCTACCCTGGGCAACAACCCGTGATTGGATGGCATAGCCCGTGAGTTGGGGTTAGGATGAATAACCACCCTTTTTCCACTTTCAGAAATGTACTCACACCTCTACGGATTGCCTACTCTCCACGTGGACTGATCTAAACGTGCGTTGATCGATGCGAAATGTGGCGATTCAGCCATCGAATCCAGACGCCGGCCAAACGCGACTGTCACCGGTGGATAATCGATGTTTTTGCATTCAGAATAGTGTCATTGGTTGGCTACTCAGAACTGAGGGTGGTGAGCGGATAGGGGTGTCACACGGCTGATCCAGCCCCAGGTATTTCAGCATCTTCTGGATGACATCGGGATCCTCTATGGAGGCGATGATCCGGACGGTTCCGCCACACTTTTCACAGTTCTCTATATCTATAGCGAACACACGCTTGAGTCGCTTCGCCCACGTCATCGAGTAAGTCTTTGGTTTCGGATTTTCTTCGTCTCCAGATCTCTGGGGAACAACATACTCATGCAGTTTACTATTCGGCGGAAGGCCGCCCCGAGATAACACTCCGTAGAACCGGGTCAGGTTGATGTGCGAATCCCAGCAATACCGATTATGGCGCCTACCACCGATACCCGCACAACATCACACGAAACCGGCTTGAGAACTGTTCAACGGCAACGTCATCGCCAACCCCACCCAGCCGCGCCGAGCCACGGCGGCCATCATCGCCTGCTCGACGGACCCGAACAATAATGCGAGCTTCGGCGAGACCGGCCGGGCCAAGATCCGGATGCGGAAGAACGGCGCCAGCAAAATGAGGGTCGAGTCCTTCTGGAACGCCTCCGAAACGCGCCTCTGCTCCTGCACCTCGACCCTCACCCAAACCAACACCGAAGACCCCAAAATCGGCGACTGCGGTTCCTGAGGATAGGAACTATAACAGGGCTTTTCGATCGAAAGTCTGAGTATCGAATCAGATTGGTAGCCTGGTTGTTTGATGGAAGAGTGTAGCGGTATGACGAGTAGTGGTTAAACGCTACCAGGGTTTGTGGTTATTGGCTGACCTGGTGATGGACGATTAGCCAAGGTGCTTTTCTGTTGGCGTAGGGATAAATGCGCTGCCGTGGTTTCAACCATCAGATAGCGGCAAAGAGATCGTTTTGCGGCCCTTGACCCGGCCTTTGCCGGTGCACAGCGGACAGACAGAAATATCGATATCAAATACACGCTTAAGCCGCTCGGCCCAGATCAGTGGCGAGCAAGGCGGTGCTTGATCGACAGAGGTTTCAGTGTCGGTCTGTATTGTCGGTTTCTTTGATTTGTTGCGCGACGGTTTTGCTGAACGAAGGACCACTGCCGGCCTGAATGGCGAGTTGGGCGCAAAGCCCCCAGGTCTGCAAAAGTATTGTGTCAGATTGGACCGGGGTTGCGGAACCAGAACTGCTGGCATTGTAACTGTGAGTTAATCTAGGGCGGTGACCACGATCTTGAAGAAGATCACTTTGAGTATTTCATGGTCACGAATCTGAGCTGCCCAGAGTGTGATGCGTATGTTGAAGTCTACTACCCGAAAGACTAGGGACGCAAAATAAAATGCTTGTTATCCCACAACAGTTTGAAGCCGGTGGGCGTATCTGGGATATACAACGCGTAGAGCCAGAAAAAATTTTTTGACTCAGACGGGCAACCAGCTCACGGGCTAACAGACTTTGACTCAGCGACTATACTGCTGGAGGAAAACGACAGTCCTCGGCTAATGGGCCAAGTATATTTACACGAACTAAGTCACGTAATGTTTTATGTTGTGGGGATTTATGATCACGAGAACGAAGAAACACACCGACTTGTAGATGCCCTCGGCTCAGCTTTGCTAAGCTATATGATGACTAAGAAAGATTAGTGGACCATTGGTCCACACAGAAATAAGATAAGATAAGAATTATAAAGAAATCATAAGGTTACGAGGTTTGTCATACGGTATGCAGTTTACGGATAAACGCTCTTAACGTATTGAAAACTATGTATTTAAGCCTTTAAAAGGGTTCGAATCCCTCCCTCTCCGCCAAACAGTTGGATATGCCTTCAAAGATAGCCCGTGCACCGCCGGTAACAATGGCAACTCGATCATTCAAGCGCGCTCATTACCTCCCCTTCACCCTTTATTCAATATCGGTTGTTGCGCTATTACTACGTTGATACAGGCTGTTTTTTAATTTCAATCGTACGTCTGATTGCAGGTTGACTCTCAACAGGAGATCATCCCAGCGGGGGATCGCTCGATATCCTAGTGAGCACGACCGCGCAATATCGTTATTCGCTCGCAGGCTGCTCATTTCGGAAGGCACTATAAAGGCGGCAGCACCTTTCCAACGCCGGGATTCGGTTTTCAGGAACAGCCTTAGCTTCTCTTGTCCATTTGGTATCAGTGTCTGGAACGGTATCATGTGTACTGAAATTCTGGGTGCATTAGGTCTGTACCAGAGGACATAATTCAGCAAGATTGATTTGGCCTAGTGTTTCCGGATACTTTTGTTAAGCACAATGCATTGAGGTAGAAAAGAAGATGGTTGATAAATCCAAATTGCCGGTACCGGTGGCGACACCTGAAACAGCTCACTTCTGGGAAGGCACAAAGAAAGATGAATTACGCCTGCAGCGTTGTCAGTCTTGTGACGCGACTTATTTTCCGCCACGACCATTTTGCCCGGCCTGTGCTTCCAGAGAAGTGGAAGTATTCGCCGCTTCCGGCAAGGCGACGTTATACAGCTATGTCATCAAT
>Ga0302119_10000345_pt1 | contig 20679 bp, 10 predicted proteins | sample AG5_Tmax_MG_FD_203114 | JGI IMG/M metagenome (GOLD analysis project Ga0302119, IMG submission 203114) | Marine microbial communities from Western Arctic Ocean, Canada - AG5_Tmax | ecosystem: Environmental > Aquatic > Marine > Oceanic | place: Canada: Western Arctic Ocean | collected 2017-10-01 | reverse complement strand
CGTAGAGAATTTACCTGTACAACTCTCGCCAATAGGCGCCATTTTCTGCATGCTATTAAAAGTCGCGTAGGTAGTTGGAATGTCCCAGTCTACGATATCAAGCATGAAATCAACACCTGGCTTTTCTGGAATCAACGTACTGTAGTTTCCATTCATTACCATAGAGCCTTTCAGCATATTCATGAATACATCTGACATATATATTGTCTGATCCTTGATAATTAGGTCACCCTTTACGTTTGTCATATCAAGACCGTCATAAGTGATTTTTCCAATAGATGTTGCCAGCTTAAAGTCGATGTTCTTAGGTACTTCGATTATCTCATACGGGACTGTGTCCTCAGCTTCAACAACTGCTGTCTCAGCACCTTCCTCTTCCTCCGGTACGAACTCGTCTAAATCTAACAGAGTAGAGCTGTACTGATATGAACCTGCAAGTACTACAGAATCTGTTAATGCAAAGCCAACAAAATTTTCAATCTTTCCTGTTGCGTGGAAGTCAGAACGACCGAGCTTACAATCGAATGCTGTCAGATCAACATACTGAGGTGAGAAAAGAAGTGTGGTTGTTTCAATTAGCACTCCTTGTGGTAGGTCAACACTCTTGTACATCAAGTCTTTCACATTCAGAGATCCTACTGCATGGAAGTCCTCGTAACGTTCCTGGTCAATAGTTGACATATTACCTCTAATAGCAATATCAGAAGTAATTACACCGCTCATATCTTCTCCCTCTTCAAGAGGAATCGCGTCTTTCAGCTTAGCAAGATCAATGGTTCCTTCAAATCCACAATCGATATAAGGGTCAGAGATTGGAGTCTTAAGAACAAGATGGATATCCATTGGGTTTCCAGAGAGATCTACATGAAATTTAGAGACATCAATAACCGTTGCATCTTCTGTTCCACCAGGGTTGGCGATATTCACAGCTAGATTAATATTATCAACTGATGCTGGAAGATCCGGGTATTGAACCATTGCGTTTTCAATCAGCACATTTAGTCCAAATTCAGGAATCTCTGTTTCTGTCATCGTACCTTTCGCATGTCCATCAATGGCAAGCTTACCCGCTGTTTTCACATCTGCAAAATCAGCAGCATAGGCACTTGGAATTAGAGACAAGAACGATTTGAAATCCGTTTTCTTTGCTGCGAATGTCACATCCATCGAGATGTCATCCGTAGGCATAGACACCCATCCGTTCCATCCAAGAGCCAGATCATTAATGCGAAATTCATTTTCCTTGAATGTGAATTTCATTGCGTCTTCTCTCAGATCCGCATCCATATCAACATCAATTCCGACCTTGACCTTCTTTAAATAATTTATCCCGCCCATTTCGACAGTGAACGCATCAATGCTGGTTGCTGTTTCGATAAAGGTCTCTTCAGCCCCCAAGTCACCACTCATCTCAAAGTTAAGGTTCTTGATTTCCGTATAGATATCTTCTATTCTGTCGTCATACACTATATTAAAGTTGGTTAACGCTAGGCGCTTTAACTCTAATTTAAAGGGTCCAGAAGTATCAACAGGTGCCGCCTCTTCTTCAACAATCACCTCTTCCTCACCCGATTCCTTCATTATATCGTAGTTCGCCATCCCATCCTTTAGGACAATAATATTGGTTGTAAAATTGTCGACCTCGAACGTCTTGATATTATACTGTCCGTTAATAGCTGCAATCACATCAAGAGTTACGCTCATGCTACCTATAGCGATAAGAGTATCTCCTGCAAAAGAGTCAACTCCTATCACCGATACATCCGCTATATCAAAAGAAAATTTGGGAAAGCTTGAGATTAAGGAAACATCAAAGTTGCCAAAATCTACTTCCGCATTGAGGTTATCATTCGCGGCTTCTTTAACGGCGACGATGATATCATCTTTGAAAATAATTGGAAGAACAACGATTGAAGTGATCAGCAAAACGAATATAATACCGAAGACAAGGAGAACTTTCTTGAACATAAACGAAAGGTTATTAGTAATTTATCAGAGAACCAAATATAAGGGATAATCTCAAAAACTGTACCCTTAATGTTCAGCTGGCGGATTTAATTCCCCCTCTGATTTCGCGACCAAACTGGCTACCGTTGCATCTCCGGTGACATTCACCACCGTCCTGCACATATCCAATATACGGTCAACGGGGAATATTATTGCTATCCACAACGGATTCAATCCAACAGAAGTGAGAACCACCATCATCAATACCAATCCAGCGCTCGGTATAGCGGCCGCTCCTATGGAAGCAAGAGTTGCCGTCAAGACAATTACCAATTGCTGAGCAATAGAAAGATCAACCAAGTGATATTGGGCCAGTGCTACGACAGCCACCGCTTGATAAAGACTCGTACCGTCCATATTTACAGTTGCACCAATAGGCAATACAAAGCTGGTTACTGGTTTGGAAACTCCGAGCTTATTTTCAATACTCTCCATTGTCACTGGAAGAGTAGCCACTGAAGAGCTCGTAGAGAATGCCGTTAGCTGGGCCTGCTTGATTCCTGATAAAAAGAACTTGATGGGCAGCCTAGCGAACAGCTTAGCAATCAATGGATAGATCAGGAATATCATTATTCCCAAACCGATCACCACATTTAAGGAATACCATCCCAGGAAGGTCAGTATCTCTTGAAATTTATCCTTGTTATTTCCAGCAGCCTTAACAACTTGCCCTGCCATTAACGCAAAGACGAAAATTGGCATCGCCTTCATGATTACCCAAACCATTCTGACAAAGATTTCATTGAGACCCTCTATCAGCTTAGCGACTGGTTCGCTCTTTTCTTTCGGTATCATGACCATGATAATCCCAAAGAATACGGCAAAGAATATAATCTGCAACATCGCCGAAGAGGAAAGTGAATTAAAAATATTGGAGGGAAAGACATCAACTAAAGAATCTAGTGGTCTTGCCTCCTTCTGATCTTTATATTTATCTACTTTATCTTTTACCCATGGGTCTACCTCTTCTGGAAGCCTATCATTAATTTCAGCTATTAACGCCGCATTAGCTGGGTCACATGAAAGACAGATAGTATCAAGATCCATAATGCCGTTTTCTGCCTTCCACAGCTCATACTTAATTCTATTTTCAATGCGAAAATCCTCAGCAATCTTTTCACCGGGCTTAATGAGGTTGACCAACAATAAGCCTAGAGAAACAGCAAACATGGTTGTGATCAGGTAAATGGCCAAAGTCTTCATCCCCATCCTTCCCAATTTAGTAATGTCCTGGAGTGAGATTATCCCTGAGATGACAGAGAACAAAACCAATGGTACAGCAATCATCTTCAAGAGATTAATAAATATATCTCCGAAAGGATTGATCCAATTCAGTGTAAACTCGACCCAGTTAAAGTGAACAGCCGCATAGGCGTAGATGGTTCCCAAAAGGAGTCCGATAATAACCTGCCAGTGCAGTCCAAGTTTTTTCATTAAATCTTTGTTGTCCTACTTCTTAATAAATGGTCAGCTACAACCAATGCTGCCATAGCGTCCACAATGGGTACTGCCCGAGGCAATACACATGGATCGTGGCGACCCCTACCAGAAATCTCAACTTCTTCTCCATCCGAATTAACGGTCATTTGCTTTTGCATAATTGTAGAAACTGGCTTGAATACTACCTGAAAGTAAATATCTCTACCATTTGATATTCCAGCCTGTATTCCCCCTGAATTATTCGACTTGGTACTAATCTTACCATTTTCTGCTACAAATGAGTCATTGAACTCTGACCCTTTCATTCCAAGCCCTTCGAATGCCCAACCTAGATCAAAACCTTTAGCGGCGTTGATACTCAACATTGCTTTGCCTAAATCTGCGTGTAGCTTGTCAAATACTGGCTCTCCTAATCCTACCGGAACTCCCTGGATGATTCCAGTTACTATACCACCGATTGTGTCTCCTTCCTTACGGACCTCCTCGATTCGAGCTATCATCTTTTCAGCTACTTCCGAATCAGGGCAACGAACAATATTATCATCGATGGCACCCAGGTCCAAATCCCCATAGGCCGTACCGAGTTTTATGGATCCTACCTGTGACACATAAGAGTTTATACTAATCTCCTCTTTCTCAAGTATCTGCTGAGCTACCGCACCACCAACAACCCTACATGCCGTTTCACGGGCAGAGTATCTTCCACCTCCCTGGTAATCACGCACCCCATACTTCTTCTGATAGGTAAAGTCACCGTGATTGGGCCTAAACACATCTTTAACGTGATCATAGTCCTTAGATTTGTGATCCTCATTCTGAATTTGAAACCCAATTGGAGTACCCGTCGTGATTCCCTCAAATACCCCTGACAGAAATATTACCTGATCATCCTCCTTACGCTGGGTGACAATTTTTGATTGCCCAGGTTTTCTTCGCTCCATCGCCCGGCTCACCTTATCAACATCGAGGACAAGTCCAGCTGGGCAACCATCAATAATACCACCGATGGCTTCGCCATGTGACTCGCCATAAGTTGTTAGTTCAAATATTTTACCAAACGAATTTCCTGCCATTATAGCTCCATTACCAGAGAATGCGAATTTAGTTAAAATTGTGTTCGTATATTCGCTCCTCTGATGCAAACGTATTGAAGATCCTCATAAAAAATATTAAGGAACTCGTTCAAGTTGACGATGGCGCACGCGTGAAAGTTGAGGGGCAGGATATGGCTGAACTACCGACTCTTAGTGATGCGTGGCTTGCTATTGAAGACGGTAAAATATCGGATTATGGCAGTATGTCTGATTGGAAGGGTGTAGAAGACTGGACCAATCTGGAGGTGATTGACGCCACTAATAAGATGGTGTTGCCATCCTGGTGCGATTCTCATACACACCTGATATTTGCGGGCAGCCGTGAAGGCGAGTTTGTTGATAGGATCAATGGACTGAGCTACGAGGAGATTGCATCGAGGGGGGGTGGTATCCTTAATTCTGCCAGGAAACTCCAGGATACCCCTGCCGAGGAGCTTGTTAAACAAACGCAGGTACGCTTGGACGAAATAGCTTCTATGGGTACTGGTGCTGTTGAAATCAAGAGTGGATATGGGCTGACAACTGATGCTGAACTCAAAATATTGCGTGTAGCTAAACAACTAAAACAGTCCAGTGACCTAACCATTAAATCTACGTTCCTCGGGGCTCATGCCATCCCTACTAACTTCAAAGACAATCGTGCAGGTTATCTTGATCTAATTGTCAAGGAAATGCTCCCCATAATAAAGGACGAAGGCCTAGCGGAATATATCGATGTATTTTGCGAAACCAATTACTTTACTGTTGCGGAGATGGAGCAGATTTTAGAGGCAGGTATAGCGCATGGATTAAAGCCGAAGGTGCATGTCAATCAATTCACCTCTATAGGTGGTATTGAAGCAGCTGTCAGGCATCGGGCACTTACTGTTGATCACCTAGAGATTATGGAAGAAAAGGATATAGAAGCCCTGGTCGGCTCGGATACGATGCCTACGATACTACCGTCCTGCTCTTTCTTCCTCAGCATTCCATTTGGGCCTGCCAGGAGCTTGATGGAGAGGGGGCTGCCATTGGCCCTAGCCAGTGATTACAATCCTGGCTCGACACCATCAGGAAATATTCCTTTTGTATTGTCTTTAGCCTGTATAAAGATGAGAATGACCCCGGCAGAGGCAATTAATGCTGTAACCCTGAACGGCGCGTATGCGATGGACCTGAGTGAAACACATGGTTCTATCGCCAGAGGAAAAGTCGCAAATCTCTTTATCACTAAAGAAGTTTCCTCCTATGCCTTCATCCCGTATTCATTTGGAAGTAATCTGGTGGATACTGTGATATTGAATGGAAAAATCAAGTCTACCATTGACGCAGTATAATGTCGCTGTTTCCACCTTATTTCTGAAGACGGCAGTATCTTGCTAACTGTCTAAAGTTCATCTATTTACGACTGCCATCTATTATTTGTCAGTGAACTGAGCTATTGATTGCTATTTTTGCCCTATTTGAGGACAAGGTCCTACGCCCAGGTAAAGTATGTGAAGTTACATTGACCTGACGAGGATAATAATTAAGACCACGAAGACCTTGTTAGACTTAACCTATATAATCCGATGAGCCAACTTATAGAGTGTGTACCAAACATTAGTGAAGGACGGGATCTTGAAAAGATCAAACTGGTTACAGATGTAATCGAAGATTATGAAGGAGTCAAGCTACTGGATGTGGACCCTGGCAATGCCACCAATAGAACAGTGATTACATTTGTCGGTGAACCTGAGCAAGTTATCGATGCCGCATTTCTGCTAGTTAAGAAAGCAGCTGAGGTAATTGACATGGCCAAACAAACAGGTGAGCACCCCCGAATGGGAGCAACCGATGTCTGTCCTCTGGTACCTATTGGAAATATCTCTTTGGAAGAACTGGTCCCCTATGCTCATAAGCTTGGAGAGCGCATAGGCCTGGAGCTTGGTATTCCGGGATATTATTACGAGGTGGCCGCAAAGACCCCTGAGCGTTCCAACCTTGCAGTATGTAGGTCAGGTGAGTATGAAGGACTGGAGAAACTGTCAGAGCCAGAATGGCAGCCAGATTTTGGGCCTGCAGAATTCAATGCTTCTGTAAAAAAGAGTGGTGCTACCGCGGTCGGGGTTCGGGACTTTCTTGTGGCCTACAATATAAACCTGAATACTACTTCTACCAGAAGAGCCAATTCCATCGCTTTTGATATACGGGAAGCAGGAAGGGTAAAACGAGAAGGGAACCCCATTACCGGAAAGATCGTAAACGGTATAGATGGCAATCCAGTACGGATACCAGGCAAACTAAAAGCGGTCAAAGGTATAGGCTGGTATATTGAAGAATACGGGATTGCCCAGATTTCCTATAATCTAACAAACATTGGCATCACTCCCGTTCACGTGGCCTTTGACGAAACGTGCAAGAGCGCAGATTCCAAAGGAATTCGAGTGACCGGTTCAGAACTTGTCGGCCTGATCCCACTGCAGGCCATGTTGGATGCAGCGGATTACTTCCTTAAGAAACAAGAGCGGTCCCTGGGAATTGCAGAGGCTGAGAAGGTGAAAATTGCAGTAAAATCTCTGGGACTTGATGACCTCTCAACTTTCAATCCGGAAGAAAAGATAATAGAATACATGCTTGAAGGGAAAGGTAAACCGAGGCTCCTACAAATGAGTCTGGCCGAATTTGCAAGTGAAACAGCTTCAGAGTCTCCTGCACCTGGAGGAGGTTCTATCTCGGCCTATATTGGTGCACTAGGCGTTTCTTTGGGTACAATGGTGGCTAACCTTTCTTCACACAAGAGAGGTTGGGATGACAAGTGGGAAGAGTATTCTGCGTGGGCCGTTAAGGGACAGGAATATCAGGCACTACTTATGGAACTAGTGGATGAAGATACTCAAGCTTTTAATAAAATAATGGAGGCCTATAGCCTGCCAAAAAACAGTGAAGAAGACAAGGCAGCGCGGAAAGAAGCCATTCAGGCAGCTACCCGACATGCTATAGAAGTACCATTAACCATAATGCAAACAGCACTGGAGTCAATGGAAGTGATGAAGGCCATGGCTGAATCAGGCCTGTCAGCTTCAGTATCAGATGCTGGTGTCGGTGCGCTCTGTGCCAGATCATCAGTTATTGGCGCCTATTTAAATGTGAAAATCAACACAGTAGATCTTGAGGACAAGCAATATGTTACTCGAACGCTGGAGAAGGCAAATGAAATACGCAAAGCAGCTGAAAAATATGAGAAGGACATATTGAGTAATGTAGAGGAGAAACTCTCCTAGGGCTCCTTTTTCAGTAGAGTGCATAACTAAATTCATGTTGCAACGTTTAATTAAGACATGAGGGCGTACCTCTTATCATTGTTATGACACCTCCCGTAAGTAATATCGACAAGATCAAAAGGGTATACTACTTCTTCCCTTTCCAACTCTTCTTTGCCCTTATCAAAAAGAACATCATACTCCTGCTGTTTTGGGTTGTACTGGCAGGTATAATCACCAGACAACTGGGTGTTAAGTACGGAGTACCCTACCTCTTTCTGAGTCCTGAATACGGTGGTGAGGTAGGCTTTTTATCCTTCTTCTTCATAGGTCTTTGCCTCGGCGCCTGGATCATGACCTTTAATATCTCCAGCTATGTGACCAATGGATCCCGATTCCCTTTCATTGCGACTCTTAACCGCCCTTTTCTGAAATACAGCATCAATAACCTAATTGTCCCGGTTGCCTTTTTGATTTTTTACACCCGACTGATAATTATGTTTCAGGCCTATGAAGAATTGCAATCTAATGAGGCTATAGCATATGACCTTCTTGGATTATATGCAGGATTGTCACTTTTCCTTCTTTTTACCTATGTGTACTTCTTCTCGACGAACAAAAACATATTTCAGCTATTTGGGTTCCAACGTTCCTCTGAATCCAAGGAGACCATTGCCAAGTTAAATAAACAGGAAAAGATTAAGAAGGAGCGAAAGTTCTTCAGAATATTGGTGCCCTCGCTCAAATGGGCGCGGGAATGGAAGGTGCTCACCTACATAACGTCACCCTGGAGAATAAGCTTGAGTCGTAAGTCAGACCACTATGGCAGGGAGATGATTGTCAGGGTATTTAATCAAAATCAAAATAATGCCGCATGGTTTCAGCTACTGCTATTTGGAATCCTCCTTATAGTTGGTTTCTTTCAGGACATGCCAGCTTTTCAGATACCAGCGGGAGGGTCTATCATTCTGCTCTTCACAATCATATTGATGATTCTAACGGTTTTGCAAACCTGGTTGCGGGGATGGTTTACAGCTGTAGCCCTGGGGCTTGCAATGTTGTTTAACTACAGTGCAAAACTGGATTTATTTGATTTTAAGAATAAAGCATACGGCCTTAACTATGAAATCGACAAAACAAAGTACACCAATGAAGTGGTAAATGAGCAGGGAACAAATATCGATCTTTACGTGCGTGACATTGCCAAAGGTAAAGAGGTATTGGAAGCGTGGAAGTCCAAAAATATGGGAGCCAATGGACAATTACCAAAGCTTGTTGTCGTCTGTGCAAGTGGTGGTGGTCTTAAATCTGCAGTCTGGACCTATCATCTGTTGCAAACCGCAGATGAAGTAACGGAAGGCAAGTTCTTTAAACAGACCCACCTTCTTACAGGGTCCTCAGGAGGAACAATAGGGTTAAGTTACTATAGAGAATTATATCTACGGAGCTTAGAGGACAGGCTTGTACTTGCACATTACCAGGGGGAAGATAATATTTCCAAGGACCTCCTGAATCCTATTGCGGCAAGCTTAACACTTAATGACATGTTTATGAAGGTTAGAACCACCAAAGTGGATGGTTACACCTATATAAAAGATCGTGGCTATGCATTTGAAACCCAGCTAAACATTAATACAAATTGGGTCATGGACAAGAGCATAAGAGACTATGCTGAGCCTGAAATAACTGCCAAAATTCCCACACTAATTCTCTCACCAAGTATTGTAAATGACGGACGAAGGCTGATAATCTCCTCCCAGCCAGTGTCCTACCTAGTTCACAACACCACATCTGTCCTAATTGACAATGAGCCGTCCATTGAAGAAGTGGAATTTAGCCGTCTTTTCTGGCGGCAGGATGCAGACAATCTCAAGTTCACTAGTGCGCTTAGGATGAATGCGACATTCCCATTTATTATGCCGCTTGTCACATTGCCGAGTGAACCAGTGATGGAAATTATTGATGCTGGGGCCCGTGACAATTACGGGATGAGAACCACCATGAAGTTCATCTTCAGTTTCAGGAACTGGCTGAAGGAAAACACATCAGGAATTGTGATTGTTCAGATAAGAGAACGGTCTAAAGAACCGATAATCAATGATACCAAACACCGAACTATGTTAGAGAACGCAAGTAAACCGGTTGGAAGCTTCTATGAAAACCTATTCAATATACAGGATTTCACCAATGACCAGCTGATACAGTATACGAGCAAATGGTATGAAGGCAAAATAGATGTTATTGACTTTCAACTTGAAGTAGAAAAAGACAGAAGCATTTCCCTGAGTTGGCACCTAACTAAGAAGGAAAAAAGGCAAATAGCCAAAGCGATAGAACTGACAGAGAATAAAGCTGCCATGAAACGACTCGATAAACTAATAAGGAGTGGTTCAAATTAATATTCTTCTATAATCGCTGGAGCCAACGAGACAGGAAACAATCCTGAATCTGATAATAGTCGTTTTCCTGAGCACTCACTCTCGACACCATTTCCTTGCCCAATAAGGCCTCCAAACTTCTTTTGACCGAGGAAGGATTGCCAAGTTGATACTTTGCATTGAATGCGCTGCTAGTAGGCTGATATACCTTCCTTTCCTTACCGATCGCTTTAAGTAAATGCCATTGTGCTGAAGTAAGCAGGCTTCTGTACTGAAAAAATATATTTTCCTGTTCTTTCAGAATGCTATCACAAGCATAATATACATCTTCAATGGTGTTGTCTGTGACGTTTTGAGCATATATCTTGTTACACAGTGCGTGCGTGTAATACGTGTGGCCACGGGTCCAATCCATAATAAACGACAGAGAGTCATCGTCAATGCTCCTCTTACCCCTCACGAAAAGTTTTTTAATGAACTTCCTATACTCCCGTTCCGCGATGACATCAAGATAGAGAGGTTGTGTGCTGGAAAAAAATGGGCGCTTGGCACTGTTAAACATTTCCATTAGCAGGTGCTTATTGCTCCCACAGAAAATAAACACAACCTTTTTTAGCGATTGAATAATAGTCCTGAGCAAGGCCTCCATATTCTTTTCTGGATAATTAGCGATTTGCTGAAATTCATCCAGGGCAATTACCACATGCTTGTTTTGCATTTCCAAAAACTCAAACAAACCCTTTAGAGAATGTTCATATTGCTTGGGTTGAGAGTAGGACAAGGATATCTCTGGTACTCCTGTTAAAGGATCATAACTGATTGTGGGACTAAACCCTTTGATCATGTTAATAAACTTTTTACCCACGCTATTATTTTGGGGAAACGCTGTAAGAATAGCGGATGCCAGTTGATTGGTGAATTCTGCCAGAGACTGTGTGGCATATATATCAACATATATGCACGTCCACTGCTTCTCTTTATTCATCTTGTTAAATACATGATGAATCAATCCGGTTTTACCCATCCGGCGAAGAGAAAGTAAAGTGGTATTGACACCGTTGTTGGCGTTTTCAAGTAGCAGTTTGGTTTCTTCTACCCTATCACAGAACAACACAGGTCCATTATAGCCCTTGAGACAAAAAGGGTTAATTCCATGTTTCATTCCTCAAAGTTAACACACAAAATATAATATGCAAATTGCAATATACAAAATGTGTATCAATAATTATTGACTCGAAACAATCGTTACCAATGACCAATAGAGCTCAATATTCCAGTATACCCCTTAACTGCTCCAGCAAACGGCTTTGAGGAAGAAAGGCCTGCTCAAGATTGGCAGAAAAAGGTATGGGAGTATCAAGACTTGCGCAACGCATAACAGGTGCATCCAGAAACTCAAAGCAACGCTCAGATATGAATGCAGAAAGTTCCCCGCCGATTCCCCCTATGAGCGTGTCTTCATGAAGAATTAGCACCCGTCCTGTTTTCTTTACTGATGCCAGTATAGCTGACTCATCGAAAGGCATGAGTGTTCTGAGGTCAATGAGATCAGCAGATATTTCCGGATGTTGGTCCAATACTTCAATGGACCAGTGCACCCCGATCCCATAGGTAATTATCGTTACATCACGGCCTTCTCTGAGCAGGCGTGCCTTGCCAATCTCTGTTGTGTAATAGTCCTCGTGAACATCCTCTCTGACACTTCGGTACAGCGCCTTCTGCTCAAAGAACATAACGGGATTAGGATCTTCAATTGAAGCAGCAAGCAGTCCTTTTGCGTCTCCTGGAAAAGCTGGATACACCACCTTCAACCCTGGTGTGTGAAAAAACCATGCTTCGTTAGACTGAGAATGGAACGGCCCTGCATTTACGCCGGCACCTGTTGGCATCCGTATAACAACATCAGCATTTTGGCCCCAACGCCAATGCACTTTTGCCAGGTTATTGATAATCTGATTGAACCCGCAGGTAACAAAATCGGCAAACTGCATTTCCATCACTGCTTTATAGCCTTGTATTGACAATCCCAAGGCAGTACCCACAATAGCTGACTCACATAGTGGTGTGTTCCTGATCCGATCAATCCCAAATTCATCTACAAAGCCCTCGGTAACCTTAAAAACACCGCCGTACGTAGCAATGTCCTGCCCCATGACAATAAGATTTTCGTATTTCTGTAGAGATTGCTTCAATCCCTGACTAATCGCATCAACCAACCTCAGTTCTTGTTTTTTATCCCCTGCAGCTTCAACCACGACTTGTGAATGCGGAAAAAACAAGTCCGTGTATTCACGATCAATATCTGAATCCGCCAACTCCTCGGCAAATGCAACTTCCAGGGCCTTGCCTATCTTCTCTGTTATCTGCTGTTTCAGCTTACCACATCCTTCTGTATCCAGCAGCCCTTCCTTAATAATGAATTTCTCATAATTCTCAACAGGATCCTTTTTACCCCATTGATCAAACAATTCCTGAGGTATGTACTTGGTTCCAGAAGCCTCTTCATGCCCTCGCATCCTAAAAGTCATACATTCAAGGATAACTGGCTTGGGCTTCTTGCGCATTGCCATTGCTATCTTCTCTACGGCATCATAAACAGCAATTACGTTGTTACCATCAACCTGAACAGCATCCATACCATAACCAACTCCTTTATCAATAAAATTCTCACAAACAAACTGCTCTTCTGAGGGAGTGGATAGGCCATATCCATTATTTTCAATGATAAAGACTACCGGCAGATTCCATACAGCTGCTACATTTAATGCTTCATGAAACTCTCCCTGACTGGCTCCTCCGTCACCAGTAACCACAAGTGAAATTCGTTTGGACTTTTTCAACTTCTCTCCCAGAGCTATACCATCCGCCAGGCCCAACTGAGCACCGAGATGGGAGATCATACCAACAATATTCAGCTCTTTGGCTCCAAAATGAAATGAACGATCACGGCCTTTTGTATAACCGTTCATCTTCCCTTGAAACTGAGCGAATAAGCGATCCAGAGGAATGTTGCGTGCTGTAAACATACCCAGGTTGCGGTGCATTGGCAAAATGAACTCATCTGGCTCTAAAGCTAGCGTTGCCCCGATAGATATGGCTTCCTGGCCAATTCCTGAGAACCACTTGGAGATCTTACCCTGTCTTAATAACAGGAGCATTTTCTCCTCGATCATACGAGGCAGTAATAGTTCCTTGTAAAGGCGAATCAGAAAATCATCGGTATGCTCACCCCGATTGTACTTCATAATTATACTTTTTCAGCTTCCCCGGTGCTATCCTCACCTCAGCTTATTCCTCTGTACCAGGTGTTGATAATTTAAGGGTAAAAGTAGATTTTAAAAATAAGAAACGAACAGGTATTCACTCCACTTCTTTTCGGTCCTTATCAGTGAAGCAAGTTACTGGATTAAAAGCCTTCGCTTTGTCACCAACTCTCTTTATACTCACTCTTTCAATCTTATCTCCTTCCTGAATAGCATCGACTACATCCATTCCGTGTACAACATAGCCAAATACAGCGTGCTTATGATCAAGCGATTGGATAGCCCGATGTGTAATAAAAAACTGACTTCCATTTGTATGCTTTCCGGAGTTAGCCATTGAAACTGCACCGGGCTTATCATGCACAAGTTTCATGCTGAATTCATCCTTAAATTTATAGCCTGGATTCCCCATACCATTACCTTCCGGACAACCTCCTTGAATGATGCCGCCAGGAACTACTCTATGAAAGTTGAGGCCATTATAATACGGTTCGCCTTCCTTCTTGTGCTTGTTAGTAATAGTGCCTTCAGCCAGACCAACAAAGTTAGCGACAGTTTTGGGCACCAGTTCGAATTCTAACTTGATCAATATCTTGCCTCTTGATGTTGCAATCTCTGCGTACAAACCATCTGCAAGCTCGCCTCTTAAATCCATGACAGATCCAAAAAGCAGTCCAACAGTAGCGCAAATCGTTACAAATATTTTCATCTACTGTTATTTAGGATGGTACTTTCTCACAGCTTCCCTATAAATTGTCTCTTTGTCTAAGGTCATTGTTTTTGTTTGTTTGTTCACGAACATCTGCATCTGATCAGTATAGTGAGGACTATCTGGTTTACTTGAGGCCCCATAACAGTTGACAGTTTCAATTTCCATACCCTGCTTACTATAACGAACAAGTTCAATATAAGAATCTCCAGCCCGTGCCTTCATAATCCCATTTTCATAAAAGTCGGTATGGAGCGCTGCTAGAACATCAGGCCCGCCACCAACTGGAAGTGACACATCACCTCTTATATGACGCTGAACATCACCCAAAGGCACATAAACTGTATTAAAATACTTAAGCAGGTGCTTCTGGGCGTACCTCACCGCAGCAACTACATCCTTTTCAGTCAGGGTAGTTACACCGGGAAGTTTACCAGCCTCAACCAATTCATTCACCATAAACTGGATGCAGATAATGGCAATACTAGCTGCCTCAGAAGAGATATCCGTTTCCCTGTCCCAAGTACTCAGCATAGTGATTTCCTCAGTAATATCAGGATATTGCTCCGCATCAAGGGTCAATAGTTGCTCAATGCCCAACATAAAATTGTTGTGGGCAGGTGTGGCGAAACTGATATCGTACTTTAGCGCCTTAAAATCCTCCCAGGAGAGTTGATCATGAGCCGCAATAAGCGCATGGTAACGGAGGCTGCGATTGTTATCGTCAACTAAAAAACCCATTGTCTGATCGTAATCTTCTGGGACCAGGTTATACTCAGGTGCTGTGCAATTGAAGGGTGTATTATTGGTATTGACAAGATATCCGGACATTGGGTTCAGCATCTGAGGAAGATCTTCACGCGGATGGAACTTCGCCTCCCACAAAGTGGCAGAAGTATCTCCTGGCAATACCTGCTTCCAATCATATGTGGGATCTCTGTAGGGGAACAGGCCATTACAGAGATAGTAGATATTGTCTTCCTTATCTGCGTATACCACATTAATGCCGGGAAGTGCCTGCATATCCAGGGCTGCGTTAAATTCGCCTAGGTTACCTGCCTTGTTCATCTTATACCATTGCTCCGCAGCACGAATGTCCATGTTGGAGGGAAACCTCACAGAGTACATTCCGGTTTTCGATTTAATAGTCGTTCCATACTTGCTCCAATAAAATTTGCGTTTTACCGGAATTTTCAAAAAACCGAACATCTTCACCTTTAACTTTACCTTTCTCACTTTCAGGTCTTCCCACTTCCCATCAAATTTATACTTCAACTTGTCCTTTTTATGCATGGTAAGCTTATAAACGTCATCCATATCCGGATAGTTTAGCGTATGTCCCCAACCAAGGTTTTCATTGGCACCTACTAGCAGACTCACTCCTCCCGGGAAGTTCGCTCCCAGGATATTCCAACCTTCCTCGCTGCAAAGGTGTGCCTCGTACCACGCAAAAGGGCCCTCAAGGGGCTGGTGAGAGTTAATTGCAAGGTAGGTCTTGCCATCCTTTGTCTTGGAACCAGATACCGCCATACCGTTGGAACCAACGCCTATATTCATTTCATGCCTGGCAATATGCCCCTGAAAGATTTTTCCGAGATCAAAGTGCACATGAGTCATAAAGGCAAGCGAGAACGTATAGGCTTTGATTACGTCTTTTGGGGAGATGGGGAAAATGTTCTTTAGGAGAACTTCACCAGGATGATAAGCTGCATATGTGTTTGCACCCTGACAATAACCTTCAAGCACCTTCTTAAATTTATCAGAAAAGCTGGTATCATAACCCGTTTCTACCAGGTCATCTATATTCATGAGATGGCCAAAAACATCCATGATCGCGCCTTCCTTTCCTTTGTATTCAGCTGTTCTGCCACGAACAGGCAGAATATTTAACTGCATATCATGAAAATTATCTTCGGCAGCTGCCCATGCCAATCCGTAGGCTACCTGCTCATCTTTAGGAGCAAAAATGTGTGGAACCCCCCACTTATCGCGGATTATAGTGATCTCATCCGGGTCAATCTGCGCATGAACACAAGTAAGTGTACACAGTAAGATGAGACCTATCAATATTCGTGTTGAAAAATGAGACATCTATGATTTTACAGAACCTAAAGTTGGACCAACATTTATTCCGAATATTGCACGGTGCTAAATTATTAATCTTTTACGGGTAAAAACTCCTTATCTTTAATTTATCAATCAGGATTTATATTCAATTGTGAGATACATAGTCCATATAATTGCTTTCTTGGCAGTTTGCGCCTGGCACTCGACTAGCACTGAAAGTCTGGCTAAGGTTCGATCCCACCTTGAAAAGGTTGACTCCCTTGAAAAAATTCTGGAAGCAGAGACCGATCACTACTCACAACCTGATTATATCCTAAAAATACTGAACGAGCTATGTTGGGAATTGCGTGGTACTGATTCAGAAAAGGCACTAAGGTACGGGAAGAACGGGCTCACCATGGCCAGAGAGTATCTTAAAAACTCAACCGAGTCACATGATATCTCAACGTACAAAAAGGCGATAGCTATCAGCCTGAATAATATTGGGGTTGTTTATGATTTCAGGAACGACTACGAGAAGGCACTCCAATACTATTTACAAGCGCTGGAAAAAAATGAAGAGCTGGAAGAAAAACAACAAATAGCAGCTTCTCTTAACAATATTGGCATCATCTATTACTACCTCGAAGACTATATGCAAACACTTAATTATTACAAGCGTGCATTGACCATAAGAGAAGAATTAGGTGATAAAAAAGGGGTTGCTGGAAGTTTAAATAACATCGCACTTGTTTATATAAACCAGGTCTATAAGACGAAAGACGTCAGTAGCCTGGATACTGCTATCAGGATTCTACAAAGGTCACTGACTATAAAAGAGAAACTTGGTGATGACGAAGGGGTTGCGGGATGCTATGGCAACATTGGAAATGTTTACAAATTACGAGCAGAGTATTCGAATAAATCTGGAGATTTTGCTGCTGCTATTGACTACCATTTCCGCGCATTGGGAATTTTCAAAGAACTGGAGGATCACAAGGGTACTGCTATTACTCTTCTGGATATTGCGTATATACATAAGTTACAGAATAGTAATCAGCATGCTATCAGCTACATTAACAAGAGCATCAAAGCTGCTACGAAGATAGATGCCAAAGGTGAGCTTAAAACCGCTTATGGGCTGCTTGCTAAAATTTATGAGCAGGATGGAGATTATAAGAATGCCTTAAAGTATCAATTAGAGTTCACTAAGATGAAAGACAGTCTATTGAGCCAGAAAACGACGTCACGCATCATACAGCTGGAATCTGATTATCAGCACAAACTACAAAACGAGGAAAACACGTTGCTTGCTAAAGAAAATGAAGTTCTGGCATCTATGGCCAAGACCGATTCCATCCTAAGAAATTCACTGATTGTCACAATAATACTCCTACTATTAGTGTCTGTACTTGTATATAGCAGATACAAAGAAAAGAAGGAGCGAGATCTTGAAATGGAGAAGCTCTCAATGGTGGCAAGTAAGACGGATAATTATGTGATAATTACTGACAAATATGACCGGATTGAATGGGTCAATGAAGGATTTAGCCGTATCACCGGATACTCTGTCTTAGAAGTCTTGGATCAACGCCCTGACATACTCTTAAGGGGTGCACTGACAGACTCCAAGACAGAAACATCAATAGAAACCAAAAAGCTGAAAGGTGCATCTTTTACTGAGGAAATTCTCAATTATACAAAGAGTGGAAATCCGATTTGGCTTTCATTGAATGTAAACCCTGTAATCAATAATGAAGGTGGAATTGAAAAGTATATTACAATTGGAAATGATATCACGGAGAAGCGAAAGTCTGAAGATGAGATCAAAAAACTCTCGCTTATTGCAAGTAAAACAGACAACTTTGTAGTACTTACTGACCAGGATGATATAGTTGAATGGGTGAATGAAGGGTTCACCCGACTACTCGGTTATTCCAAGACCAATATAAAAGGCAAGAAGCTAGAAGAGGTATTGACCGGAAAGAAAACTGACAAGGAAACACTCATTCGAATCAAAGTTCAGAAGCAGAACAAGGTTTCTTTTAGAGAAGAATTGGTCAACTACAAAAAGGATGGGACTGAGCTCTGGCTCTCTTATAATATAACGCCAATCCTGAATGATTATGGTGAAATTGACAAGTTCATTAATATAGGCTCTGATGTAACAGAAGACAAGAAATCAGAAAGCCAGCTGAAAGCAGTAGCTTCTAAACTGAAACTTATTAACGCTGTAGACAAAACGATCCTTAGCGCCGATTCATTCTCTGAGATCATTCAGTTCACAATCAATAAGCTGTACAGAGAGCTTGATATTGCCAGGGCCAGCATGGTTTTATTTGATTTTAAAAACGAAACATTCACACCATTCTCTGTAGCAGCAAATCCGGACAGTTTCATGAAAGAAGGTGCCGTCTTGCCATTGTCCGATTTTTATGGGGTGGTCCATCTTAAAAAATTCAAAAACTATCTGATTCAGGATCTTAAAGCCAAAGAAGAATTGTCAGGGTCTGATAAGGAATTGATCAAAGAGGGTGTGAACTCCTATCTTCTCTGCCCGTTAATTGCCAAGAACGAGCTAATTGGCTCAATCAATATTTGCAGTGATGACAACAACTACTTCACACAGGAGCTTATCGCCTTGGTCGAAGAGATCTCAAACGGAGTAGCCATCGCTTTGTATCAAAGGAACCTGCAGCAGGAGATTGAACAGAGAAATGCAGACTTAAAGGACAAGAACGACGATATCACCTACAGTATAAAATATGCTAGAAGAATACAGGAGGCGATTTTTCCATCTGACAAACAAGTTCACAATTTAGTAGATAACTGCTTCGTGTATTTTAAGCCCAAGGAAATTGTAAGTGGAGACTTTATCTGGGTGCACAAGCAAAAAGACAAGCTGATTATTGCAGTTGCGGATTGCACCGGGCATGGTGTACCAGGTGCATTCATGAGTATAATAGGAAACAATCATCTGAATGCAGTAGTTAAGGAACAAAGAGTTTACAACCCCGCCAAGATTCTAAATCTGATGAACCAGGGGCTTTTCGCTACCTTGAAGTCGGGGATAGATGATTCAACCGGTATTAGAGATGGAATCGATATATCACTCTGCATGATAGACACTAAGACAAATAAGTTGCAGTTTGCCGGGGCCAATAACCCGGTTTATATTGTAAGAAAGAAAGAGCTTATAGAATTGAAAGGTGACAGATACCATGCCGGAACACTATTGGACCATAGCCAAAGTGGTTTCAGCCTAAAAAAGTTTGACCTTAAAAAGGGTGATGACATTTATCTATTCTCTGATGGGTATTCAGACCAGTTTGGAGGGCCTGAGATAAAAAAATACAAGTACCACAGGTTTAAGAAGACAATAGTAGAAATGCATGACAAATCGATACCAGAGCAGCGGGAAACTCTTGAAAAAGCTCTAAGGGCATGGCGAAACCCATCTGGCAAAAACAATGATTGGACCGAACAAACCGATGATATCTGCGTCGTTGGCCTCAGAATTTAGGAAGGATACTAATATAGCTTACTGAATTCATTTTCACTAGTTGTACACCATACTATCAAGATAAATAGTAAAATTGAGGCCTATTTGAAGAATTGGTACGGTATTGATTGCTGATAGTTTTGTTAAGAAAAACGCTAGAATAAATTCATGAAGTATGTATTAAGGTATATTGGCTGTTCTCTGCTGTTTCTTGTCATTGTAGGATTTCTCAATCCAAAGGATGAAAACGTATCCAAAGATGTATTGTATCCTCCGTATCTGGCAGGTGCTTCACCGTGGGCCGATTCTGTATTTCAAACCCTTTCGGCAGATGAGCGAATTGCTCAATTGTTTATGGTGGCTGCTTACTCCAATAAAGAGCAGGACCATGTGGATGGCATTACACAACTGGTTGAGAAGCATAAAATAGGGGGCCTTCTCTTTTTTCAGGGCGGCCCTATTCGACAAGCGCGGCTTACTAATTTATACCAATCTAAATCCAAGGTACCCCTAATGATTGCCTTGGATGCGGAATGGGGATTGAAAATGCGCCTGGATAGTACAGTTAAGTTCCCATACCAAATGACGTTGGGGGCCGTGCAGGACAATCAGCTGATATATGAAATGGGCAAGCAGATTGCATTACATAGCAAGAGGCTGGGTGTACAAATCAACTTCGCACCGGTGGTAGACATTAATAATAATCCCAAAAACCCAGTGATCAATTACCGGTCTTTTGGAGAGAACCGCGAGAAGGTAGCAGAAAAAGGAATCGCTTATATGAAAGGCATGCAAGATCAGCACGTCCTGGCAAATGCTAAGCACTTTCCCGGCCACGGTGATACCGACGCAGACTCACACCTTGAGCTACCCCTGATTGGCCACGGAGTCAGAAGGCTTGATAGTCTGGAGCTCTACCCGTTCAAGAAATTAATTAACCAGGGTCTTGGTAGCATAATGATCGCCCATCTGTATATCCCAAGCTTTGACAGCACCAAAAACCTGGCCTCTACCCTCTC